>ERZ779762.1708-NODE-1708-length-11656-cov-4.544177_pt1 | contig 11656 bp, 5 predicted proteins | sample MGYA00511887_ERZ779762 | MGnify/ENA primary metagenome ERZ779762 (study PRJEB29588, sample SAMEA2163052) | human gut metagenome | biome: human gut; feature: human-associated habitat; material: faeces | place: Denmark | collected 2008/2010 ...
TAACCGGCTGATCCGTAGTCAGCTACTCTATTCAGTTGAGCTACGCGGCCTTTTTGTTTAACGGGTGCAAAGATACGGACTTTTTCTGAAACTGCAAGCATTTTACAAACTTTTTTTGAAGAAAATTATTCGATGAAACGGTAATTAAACAGTTGCCAGCCGATACTCAGCCCCACATTCCACTCCCTTCTCGGTGAGCTATAATGATTTACATAAGCAGAGATCGCTCCAAAAGGTAATTGGCAAATAACAGAAACTTCTCCCATATATTCTACCTTTGAGAAAGCTTTTCCATAAAATGCTTTGTTTTGCGTATTCTTCTCAATAGGAAAAATAGGCATAAATCCATAAAATTCTCCTCTCAGATGAAACATATCATTGAAAATAAACATAGGCTTGATACCGGCAGCCAGAAACTGATTGGCGCGGAAAGCCTCATTATACATCAGCTTACTATGCGGAGTCGGCGAAAATTCTGCAGCCTGCATCATTGTCGCCGTAAAATTCTCCGAGAAGTTTCTCGATGAATACAGCGCTTCCGCCATCCATCCCAAAACAAATTTAGGCGCCATACTATGATATGCTTCTTTCATATAAGAAATCTGTAACCATGATTGCCGTTCCTGTGTAACAGGCTGTTCTGTCGGATTTCCAGGCTTATATCTTTCTTTTCCCGTAAAAATCTGAGCTATTAATTTCTCGTTATATCCTTTTGTAGCGTATTGACGAGAATTCAGTGTACTTCCATAAAAACTAATAGAACCGCCTATAAGCCTGTATAAGCTCCTGTCCGAACGGTCTTCTTCAAAGTTTATCACACTGGATTGAAAATAGTTATCTTGCAATTTCCCAATACCAAAGCCAAATTCAGCCCGTTTATTCGCTAAGAACGGTAAAGCGATAATCAACTTCAGAAATCGTTCATCCTTTGAATTAAAGGAAGGTTTATCGTTTTTAGAGAACAGTTTCTCCTTCTTGTAATAATCAAAAGTACTGATAGACGCAATAAGCCGATATGAAGTAGGAATATGAGTAGGCAAGTCTATACGCGCCATCAGTTGGGCATTATTATAAACTTTACCCAATTGGCCATCAAACGTAAACTCTTTAGCATAATAATTTAAGTTCTGATAGCCCAATCCCAGATATATCTGATTGGAACTCGTCGTAGACACACTACCCCCCAAGCGGACAGAGAAATTATCCTCCATCTTTACTTTCAGATGCAAATCGTACATATCGGTTTCCTCATTGAATACCGCCTTCGGAATGATTTCCGATATCATGTTATCCGCAAGTAAACGGAAATATCCACGCTTCAGATCTTCGTAAGTGAATGGTTCATCTTCTTCATCATGAAATTCCTTCTGAATATAAGCCTGTTGCTGGGGGTTAGCTCCATCAATATAAATTTTCTGGAAATAGAGCTGCGGCAGATTACTGCGATAAACCAAACGGCGTAAACGCACATTATCTGCATTCACCCTACGATGAATACGCCCCTTTATAGAATCCATCAGGCTAAGAGTGCGATTGTAACCTATATCATGGAGTTCCTGAAGACGGTCGAAATCAAGTAAGTTCACATCATCATACTTGAATGTCATGAGGATGCCGACAGAATCCGGAATAGAATAGTCCGTCTTCTGCATCACCATGTTCTCAATCTGACTCATAAGGTCATTTTCTTTAGGCTTGGATGGATTAGCAGCCACCACACTACCAATGATAATATCCGGATGAAAATCATCCCGCATTACATCTGTTGGAAAGTTATTGTAAATACCACCATCATAAGCCAGCACGCTATCTATCTCAATAGGCTTAAAAACAAACGGGAAACTCATAGAAGCACGGACAGCATCTCCCAGGTCACCTTTCCCTAACACTATTTGCCGTTTATTGTATACATCGGAAGCGATACAGCGGAAAGGAACAAACAGCCTATCAAAATCACCGTCACAAGCAGCCGTAGCACGGGCAAAAAGCTCCACAAACACCAGATTCATTTGGATGGGGTTAACCATACTGGTCGGTAATTGCGGTTTGACATTCAAGGAGTCCTTAAAATCAAAGCGGATATTAAAAAACTCCGGTGTGGGAATACTTTTCTTGAAATAATAGGCATATTTAGGTTCTACTTTTCCCGAATACCAGCGTTTAAAGTCTTCTGAACGCAACAAAACCTCCATATCATCGGGAGAGTATCCCATGGCATACAACGAACCGATAATGGCTCCCATGGATGTACCGGTAATATAATCGATAGGGATATTGTTTTCTTCCAAAGCCCGAATGATGCCGATATGCGTCATACCTTTCGCACCACCACCACTCAATACAAGTCCAACTTTTTGGGCATGCAACATGGGCAGCAACAAGAAACAAAACGATAAAAGCAAAAGAATTCTTTTCATACTTCAAAGTTCCGAGCTGAAAATATATTATTATCAAAGCTCAAATATATGCAATTGTTTCGAAATTGGACGTATCCAACGCTAAAAAACAAGCATTCCCACACAAAATATACGAAAAAAGGAGCATTACAACTCTTATAAAAGTTGCAATGCTCCCGGCATATAGATTGTGAATAAAGGGCGTATTTAGATTAGCTCGATGCTTCTCTTCACAAAATTATTCAAAGCTTCACCTTTCAGCATGCCATTTTGCAGCAATGCCAGGTCAATCAATTGGCGGACAATTTTATTTTTAGCAGCATATCCGGCAAAGACTTCGTCTTTCTTTGTTTTCAGTTCTTCCCACTTCTGATCCAATCCGTTCACTTCGTCTTTTTCAGCAGTAGAAATTTCTTCGTCTTTCTTACCTTTTTGTTTATCTTTCAGCTCATTACGACGTTTGTCTACGTCATTCATTTCTTGCTGAATAGGAGCTACAGCAGAGTCGCATTCTTTTTCTTCGTCTGCAAGAACTTCTTTCACCAGTTTGTGATCTGAATTCAGCACAAGGTTGAACATATCGGGCATTTCTCCATAGAAACTCATACCAGCCTGAATATTAGCCATTTCTTTCATACGGCGCATATATTCACTTTGGGTAATCATCACAGGAGAAGAGTTTTCACCCAAAGCCTGCGCAGTGATATTAAACTCAACCTTTTCCAGCTTAGGCAACTGGCTCTTGAACACAGCAGAAAGAGCTTCTTGTTTGCCTGCTTCCAGAGTTTCACCTTTCTTATCTTCTTTGATAATCAGATTATCGATAACATCACTATCTACACGGGTAAAGCGAGATTTCTCAAACTTTTGCTCCAACATGCTTACTACAGCAATATCCAGTTGGCCATCCATCAGCAATACATTATATCCCTTGTTCTTAGCAGCCTCGATATAGCTGAATTGCTCATCTTTATGATTAGCATACAAATAGATCAAATTGCCATCTTTATCAGTCTGATTATCTTTGATCAGCTTCTGATACTCTTCAAATGTATAGCATTTACCATCCGTATCGGTGAAAAGGGCAAAATCTTTTGCTCTGTCATAGAAGTCTTCCTGAGTAAGCATCCCGTAATTGATGAAAATCTTCAGGTCATTCCACTTTTCCTCGAACTGTTTGCGATCATTTTTGAAGATAGATTGCAAACGATCAGATACTTTCTTTGTGATATATGTCGAAATTTTCTTCACGTTAGAGTCGCTCTGTAAATAAGAGCGGGATACATTCAACGGAATATCCGGAGAATCGAGCACACCATGCAACAGTGTCAGAAAGTCAGGTACGATACCTTCTACTGAATCCGTAACGTATACCTGGTTACTATAAAGTTGTATCTTATTCTTATTCAATTCGATATTGCTCTTTACTTTCGGGAAATAGAGGATACCTGTCAGATGGAACGGATAATCTACATTCAGATGTATCCAGAACAGAGGTTCATCAGACATCGGATACAGGTCACGATAGAACTTCTTATAATCTTCATCCTTCAGTTCGCTGGGTTTCAATGTCCACAACGGATTGCTGTCATTGATGATGTTATCTTCGTCTGTTTCAACCTGTTTTCCATCTTTCCAGTCTTTCTTTTTGCCAAAAGCAATAGGTATGGGAAGGAAACTACAATATTTCTTCAACAGAGAAGAAATGCGGGCCTCTTCCAGGAATTCTTTACTTTCATCGTCAATGTAAAGTACTATATCTGTACCACGGTCAGCTTTATCAATGTTCTCAATGGTGAACTCCGGACTGCCATCGCAACTCCATTTCACTGCTTGAGCACCTTCTTTATGAGATTTCGTGATAATTTCCACTTTCTTAGCCACCATGAAAGCTGAATAAAAGCCTAAACCGAAGTGACCGATAATTGCATTAGCATCATTCTTATACTTCTCCAGGAAATCGTTGGCACCTGAAAAAGCAATTTGGTTGATATATTTATCGATTTCTTCGGCTGTCAAACCAATACCACGATCTGAAACAGTAATTGTATCTTTTCCTAAAGACACATGTACGGTCAAATCGCCAACTTCACCTTTAAACTCGCCAATAGAGGCTAAGGTTTTCAACTTCTGCGTAGCATCTACGGCATTAGAAACTAACTCGCGGAGAAAAATTTCATGATCGCTGTACAAGAACTTTTTGATAACGGGGAAAATGTTTTCGGTAGTTACCCCAATATTTCCTTTTTGCATACTACTTATGATTTATATTTTTAAGTTTATATATTTAATCGTTTGGCAAGTGTAATGCAAAAAAAATGCCAGCCCATAAGGACTGACATTTTGACTGTTTATCATCTTCTAAGAAGACTTCATTTTCAGGCTTTCTTGATGTCCAGTTCTCCTTTTTCTTCGTTCAAAGAGACAGAAATCGTATCACCCGTCTGCAATTCGGAAGAAATAATCAATTCCGAAAGTCCATCTTCTAGATAAGTCTGGATGGCACGCTTCAACGGGCGGGCACCAAACTGCACATCATATCCTTTAGATGCCATGAACGTCTTGGCTTTAGCATCAATAACAAGCTTATATCCAAGAGATTCCACGCGCTCATACAAGCCTTTCAACTCGATATCGATAATCTTTTCGATAGCATCCAGCGAAAGCTGGTCGAAAGTAATAATCTCGTCGACACGGTTCAGAAACTCAGGGGCAAACGACTTATTCAAAGCCTTTTGTATCACGCCGCGTGAATATTCTTTATCATCCGTACGATTCTGAGCGGCAAAACCTACACCACGACCGAAGTCTTTCAATTGACGTGTACCGATGTTGGAAGTCATGATAACCACTGTATTCTTAAAGTCTACAGTTCTGCCATAACTGTCAGTCAGACGACCTTCATCCATCAGTTGTAACAAGATGTTGAATACATCCGGATGGGCTTTCTCAATCTCGTCCAACAATACGATAGAGTAAGGTTTACGACGCACTTTCTCTGTCAACTGTCCGCCTTCTTCGTATCCTACGTATCCCGGAGGTGCACCAACAAGACGAGAAACGGTAAACTTCTCCATATATTCACTCATATCCACACGTATCAGCGCATCGGCAGAGCCAAACATATATTTCGCCAACTGTTTCGCCAAGTGAGTTTTACCTACACCCGTAGGCCCCAGGAACAAGAATGTTCCGATAGGACGGTTAGGATCTTTCAATCCTACACGACTACGCAGAATAGCTTTCGTCACCTTTTCAATAGCCGGGTCCTGAGCTATAACTTTAGCTTGCAGCTCTTCTTTCATACCCGCCAACTTGATACCTTCAGCCTGCGCCATACGCTGTACAGGCACACCGGACATCATAGAAACCACATTCGCAATTTCCTCTTCACCAACTATCTGGCGATCATCTTTTAAGCGAGCTTCCCATTCAGCCTTCATCTCTTCCAAACGAGCAGAAAACTCTTTCTCATGATCACGGAAGCTGGCAGCAAGTTCGAAATTCTGCGATTTCACTGCATCCGCCTTTTGTTGGCGGGCTTCTTCGATCAGCTTCTCCTGTTCTTCAATCTCTTTCGGAACAGTAATGTTTGTCAGATGGACGCGCGAACCGGCTTCGTCCAAAGCATCAATAGCCTTATCCGGGAAATTGCGATCAGTAATGTAGCGGTCTGTCAACTTGACACATGCTTCCAGCGCTTCATCCGTATAAGTCACATTATGATGGTCTTCGTACTTCTCTTTGATATTCTTCAATATCTGGAGCGTTTCCTCGGCAGTAGTCGGTTCAACAATCACTTTCTGAAAACGGCGTTCCAAAGCACCGTCCTTTTCTATATTCTTCCGGTACTCATCAAGGGTAGTGGCGCCTATACATTGTATTTCACCACGTGCCAATGCAGGTTTCAGCATATTGGCAGCATCCATAGAACCGGCAGCTGCTCCGGCACCCACAATCGTGTGAATCTCGTCAATAAACAGAATAACGTTCGGATTCTTCTGTAACTCATTAATGATAGAACGAATACGCTCCTCAAACTGTCCGCGATACTTGGTTCCGGCTACTACAGAAGCCATATCAAGCATTACCACACGTTTATCAAACAGAATACGGGATACTTTCTTCTGAACAATACGTAATGCTAATCCCTCTACAATAGCTGATTTACCTACACCAGGTTCACCTATCAATACCGGATTATTCTTCTTACGACGGCTCAATATCTGAGCCAACCGCTCGATTTCACGTTCACGACCTACCACAGGATCCAGCCTACCTTCTTCCGCAGCCCGGGTCATATCCATACCAAAGTTATCCAATACCGGAGTATCATTGGATGGTTTCTTAGACGCTGTTTGCGTAGAAGACTGTGAACTACCACTTTGAGAAGAACGTGAAGACATGTTCATTTCATCTTCTTCCTCGTCATCATCTTCCGTAAATCCCATACCTGCGTTAGGGCTGGCTTTCATAGAAAGCTGTTCGAACACTGACTTATAATCTATATTATTTTCTTCCAATACCGTAGCGGCCAAATTATTACCGTCTTTCAAGATAGCCAGCAATACATGTTCAGTATCAGCAGTGGCACTCTTCAGCAGACGAGCCTCTAGTATACACATTTTCAATATCTTAGCTGCCATAGGAGACAATGGAATGTCTGCATCAGGCAACAAGTTATCATCTTCAATCTCTTTTAAAAAACCTTCCAGACGTTTCTTAACTCTGTTTAGGTCTATATCCAGTTTCTGCAATATTTCTATAGCTTTCCCTCCGCCGTCTCGCAACATGCCGAGTAGAAGATGCTCCGGACCGATATATCTATTCTTCAGCCGGTTAGCTTCTTCCTTGCTGTAAGTGATAATGTCAGAAACTCTTTGTGAAAACTGATTATTCATACTTAATATTCTCCTTCCTTATTCTAAGGTGTTACTTAATACAAAGATACGCATTTATAATTTCCAGTACGTATTCTATCGTTTTATTTATTATTTATATACAAAACCCGTGCCACAGTTTATATCCGTTCATCAGTATCATACTAAAATGCTTTCATTCTTGTGAAAAAGCTCCTTATTAATACCTTATTTATATATTATAAGAACAAAGTAGGTGAGAGAATGGTTCTGAAATAAAGTTTATGGGCGAAAACTTTTGTATATCGTAAAAAAGCAGTACTTTAGCGTGGTTTTTCATGAACCAAAGTATGTATAATTAATAATCTTTTTAAATGCTTGAACAAGACAGAATTATAAAGATTAACATCGAGGAGGAAATGAAGTCATCGTACATTGACTACTCCATGTCGGTCATCGTTTCGCGTGCCCTTCCGGATGTTAGAGATGGTTTTAAGCCTGTCCACCGTAGAATTCTCTTCGGAATGATGGGACTGGGAAATACGTCTGATAAACCTTATAAAAAATCAGCCAGAGTTGTAGGTGAAGTATTGGGTAAGTATCACCCGCATGGTGACTCTTCCGTTTACGGTGCATTAGTTCGTATGGCACAGCCTTGGGCAATGCGTTACATGGTGGTAGATGGCCAGGGTAACTATGGTTCGGTAGACGGCGATAGCGCAGCAGCTATGCGTTACACCGAGTGTCGCTTGCGCAAGATTGGTGAAGATATGATGCAAGACCTTGACAAAGAAACCGTTGATATGCAGAACAACTTTGACGATTCTTTGCAGGAGCCTACCGTTATGCCTACCCGTATTCCAAACCTTTTGGTAAACGGTGCATCTGGTATTGCTGTAGGTATGGCAACCAATATGCCGACACACAACCTTTCAGAGGTTATTGATGCTTGCATCGCATACATCGAGAACAACGATATCGAGATAGAGGAGTTGATGAACTATGTGAAAGCTCCCGATTTTCCAACAGGAGGATATATATATGGTATGAGTGGCGTACGCGAGGCATATCTTACAGGCCGCGGTCGTGTTATCATGCGTGCAAGAGCAGAAATTGAAACCAGTTCTACACATGACAAAATTGTTATCACGGAAATCCCGTATGGTGTCAATAAGGCGGAACTGATCAAGAATATCGCTGATTTAGCCAATGATAAGAAAATAGAAGGTATTTCCAATGCCAATGATGAGTCTGACCGTGAAGGTATGCGTATCGTGATTGATATCAAACGTGATGCCAACGCCAGCGTAGTCTTGAATAAGCTCTATAAAATGACGTTATTACAGACTTCTTTTAGTGTGAACAACGTAGCATTGGTACACGGGCGTCCTCGTTTGCTGAATCTGAAAGACATGATTAAGTACTTCGTAGAACATCGCCATGAGGTAGTTATCCGTCGTACTCAATATGACTTGCGCAAGGCTAAAGAACGTGCTCATATATTGGAAGGCTTAATCATAGCATCAGATAATATCGATGAAGTAATCCGCATCATCCGTGCTGCAAAGACACCTAATGATGCCATTGCTGGCTTGATGGAACGCTTCCAATTAACTGAAATTCAGTCTCGTGCTATCGTAGAAATGCGTTTGCGTCAATTAACCGGACTGATGCAGGATCAGCTTCACGCTGAGTATGAAGAAGTAATGAAACTAATAGCTTATTACGAAGAAATTCTTTCAAATGACGAACTTTGCCGCAAAGTTATTACTGATGAATTAATTGAAGTAAAAGCAAAATACGGAGATGAACGTCGTTCTGAGATTGTTTACTCATCCGAAGAATTCAATCCGGAAGATTTCTATGCAGATGACGAAATGATTATCACCATTTCTCATATGGGCTATATTAAACGTACTCCATTGAGCGAATTCCGTGCTCAAAACCGTGGTGGAGTAGGCTCTAAGGGTACAGATACCCGCGATGCAGACTTCATTGAACACATATATCCAGCAACCATGCACAATACCATGATGTTCTTTACTCAAAAAGGTAAGTGCTATTGGCTTAAGGTATATGAAATCCCTGAAGGTACCAAGAATTCCAAAGGACGTGCTATTCAAAACCTGCTGAATATTGATTCTGATGATGCTGTAAATGCATATCTACGTGTGAAGAACCTTTCTGACACAGATTTCATCAACAGCCATTATGTCTTATTCTGTACCAAGAATGGCGTTATCAAAAAGACATTACTTGAACAGTATTCCCGCCCTCGCCAAAATGGCGTAAACGCTATTACTATCCGTGAGGACGACCGCGTTATCGAGGTACGTATGACTAACGGTGACAACGAAATTATCATTGCCAATCGTAACGGACGTGCTATCCGCTTCCACGAAAGTGCTGTACGCGTTATGGGACGTACTGCAACTGGTGTACGCGGTATGACGCTTGACGAAGACGGACAAGATGAAGTCGTAGGAATGATTTGCATCAAAGATCCTGAAGCAGAAACCATTATGGTCGTTTCTGAACAAGGCTATGGTAAACGTTCTGATATCGAAGACTACCGTAAGACTAATCGTGGTGGCAAGGGTGTTAAGACGATGAATATCACCGATAAAACAGGTAAATTGGTAACAATTAAGTCTGTAACAGATGATAATGACCTAATGATTATCAATAAATCTGGTATCACCATTCGTCTGAAAGTTGCTGATGTCCGTATTATGGGTCGTGCTACTCAGGGTGTTCGTCTGATCAATCTTGAAAAGAGAAACGATGAGATCGGTTCAGTATGCAAGGTTACATCAGAAAGTATGGAAGATGAAATACCTGTTGATGATGAAAATTCTCCGATTCCGCCTACTATAAATGAAGTAGAAGGAGAGGAGAAAGACTATAACTCTGATAATGAAGTCAATAATGAAGATGAAGAATAGACATAATATTAATTTTAATTTTACAACTATCATGAAAAGAGTATTATTTTCAGTGATTTTATTGCTCGCTGCAGGCTTCACTTTCGCTCAAGAAAAGACTGTGAAAGAAGCTAAAAGCATTGCGAATGAAGTAAAGCCGAACTTTAATAAGGCCGAACAGCTCATCAATCAAGCCTTGACTAATCCTGAAACAAAGGATAATGCCGACACTTGGGATGTAGCCGGTTTTATTCAAAAAAGAATTAATGAGGAGGAAATGAAAGACGCATTTTTGAGAAAACCTTATGATACTCTTAAGGTATACAACAGTGCATTAAACATGTGTAAGTACTACCTTAAATGTGATGAACTGGCACAGGTTCCAAATGAAAAGGGAAAGATTAAGAACAAGTACAGAAAGGCTAACGCTGCTGCAATTATTGCAGAGCGTCCTAACTTGATCAATGGAGGTATTCAATACTATAATTTGGAGAAGAACAAAGAAGCATTAGATTTCTTTGGAACTTACATTGAAATAGCTCAAAATCCTATGTTTGAAAAGGAAAATTTCCTGCAAACAGATACTATTTTACCACAGATTGCATATTATGCAAGTTTGGCAGCGGCTAAAATGGAAGATTACCCTAGCGTTCTGAAATATGCTCCTTATGCGCAGAATGATAAGGAAGTAGGTCAGTATGCGATGGAATTCATCTCTACAGCTTTAAAAGCACAAGGTGATACTGTTAAGTGGGTTGCTTCTTTAAAAGAAGGTTTGCAGAAATATCCTCAACATTCATTCTTCTTCGGTCATTTGATTGATTATTATAGCAATAACAACAAATATGACGAAGCTATGCAGTTTGCTGATGATATGTTGGCTAAAGATCCGAATAACAAATTATATCTGTATGTGAAGGCATATCTGTATCATAATATGAAAGATTATGAGAAAGCAATTGAGTTCTATAAAAAGACTCTCGACATAGATCCTGCATATGCAGAAGCATGCTCTAATTTAGGTTTGGTATACCTGTTACAAGCACAAGAATATGCTGACAAAGCACCGGCAGATATCAATGACCCGAATTATGCAACAGCACAAGCTGAGATCAAGAAATTCTACGAAGCAGCTAAACCGTATTACGAAAAAGCAAGAGAGCTGAAACCTGATCAGAAAGATTTGTGGTTACAAGGTCTTTACCGGGTATATTACAACTTGAATATGGGACCGGAATTCGAAGAAATCGAGAAAATGATGTAATGATCAAATAGATCTTTTTTCGCAAAGATTTTTGTGAAAGGGGGTGCCTGATTCGAGAAATTGGGCAGCCTCTTTTTTTTGCTTGATCTGATCCTGAACAATAGCGTAACACAAAAAGAGAAATAGGTGAAATCTATTTCTTATTCGTTTTATGGTGAATGAAATGACTAAAACCTGTCAGGATGCAGGTTCTTATTTTTTTAAGAGCTAAAG
>ERZ779762.1710-NODE-1710-length-11628-cov-2.937613_pt1 | contig 11628 bp, 9 predicted proteins | sample MGYA00511887_ERZ779762 | MGnify/ENA primary metagenome ERZ779762 (study PRJEB29588, sample SAMEA2163052) | human gut metagenome | biome: human gut; feature: human-associated habitat; material: faeces | place: Denmark | collected 2008/2010 ...
TGAACGCCTTTTCTCATGTAAAAAGGTCTTCATAAGAATTCCTCCTCGCGGCTTGATGATTTACATAAAACTTTTATTGACAACTATCAGGTTCCAGTCTGTCCTTCCTGCACTCTCTCAGTGTCTTTTAAATAGTCTGGAAAGCATGCCCTTCTTCTGACGGATCTGGGCAAAAGGAACTTCCTCCCCCATAAGCCGCCTGCAGATATTGCGGTACTCCTCCTCCGCCTGAGAGTTTCGGCCGGATAAGGGCTCTCCCTGATTGGTCGCCACCACGATCTGCTCATCATCCAAAAGGGTTCCGATCAGATCCACAGCCAGAATTTCCGTCACATCATCCACAGACATCATATCCCCTCTGGCAATCATATCCGGGCGAAGCCTGTTGATAATAAGATGAATGTCCCGCAAGTCATTGGCCTCCAGCAGGCCGATGATCCGGTCCGCGTCACGAATGGCGGAAACCTCTGGAGTGGTAACTACAAGGGCCTTGTCAGCACCTGCAATGGCGTTTTTGAACCCCTGCTCGATCCCGGCTGGACAATCCAGAAGAATATAGTCAAATTCTTCCCGCAGATCATCTGTCAGCTTGATCATCTGCTCCGGGGATACCGCCGTTTTATCCTTGGTCTGGGCAGATGGCAGCAGATACAGCTCCGGATGACGCTTGTCCCTGATCAGTGCCTGTTTCAACCGGCAGCTTCCATGAACCACATCCACCAGGTTGTAAACGATCCGGTTCTCAAGTCCCAGCACAACGTCAAGGTTTCGAAGACCGATATCCGTGTCCACAACCACTGTTTTTTTGCCCATCATAGCCAGTCCGGTTCCAATGTTGGCACCTGTAGTGGTTTTTCCTACACCGCCTTTTCCGGATGTAATGACAATGACTTCACCCATTTTTTCTGATTCCTCCTAAACAAAATGTTCCAAAATCCTGGTATTCCTCTTATGGTTATGCCTGCGGAAATACTGCCGCAGGCATAGCTTAAGTTTAGTCATTCGATGTATCACTGGTGTCTGTAGAAGCGACTCCTGTGAGAATAGAATCTTTATCTGCAAGATTGTACATATATTTAAAAGTATCATTAGCTATCAGACACGCATTACCGGAACTGTAGCCATTGGCAATACGGATTGCCACCGCATATTCCGGATCGGATGCAGGCGCGTAGCCAACGAACAGACCATGGTTCGGGTGACGCAGATCCAGCTCGGCAGTACCGGTCTTACCAGCCACCTCAATGCCCAGTCCGTCGAACTGGCTGTGGGTCTGGATTACACGGCGCATACCATCATGGAGCACATCCCAGATATTTGAAGAAATATTCACTACATCCTGCAGTTCCGGCTCATATTCCTCAAGCACTTCTCCCTTTGGATCCGTTACTTTGTCGAGGAGGGTAAGTTTAAATACGTTACCGGAAGTTGCCACAGTTGTTGCATATCTGGCCAGCTGTGTTGTGGTAAACAGGTTGTTTCCCTGTCCCATGTAGGACGGAACTGCTTTCGCATCGGAAACCTTCGGAGAAGCCTCGGAAAGCTCGATTCCGGTCTTCTGATCAAGCCCGATCAAAGAAGCATACTCCTGAAGCTTGCTAAGGCTCTGCACCTCAGAAAACTCATTGTCCCCAACCTTTCCAAGCTGGAAACCGATCATATTAAAGAAATAGTTACAGGACTGCTCAATAGCGGTACGGATATCAAGACCGCCGTGACCTTCCTTGTTCCAGCAGTTGATCGGCGGATCTACATAATCGAAGGTACCGGTACATTCAATATAAGTGCCCTCGTCAATCACGCCCTCTTCCATACCTGCAATGGTGGAAAGAAGCTTCAGGGTAGAACCTGGCGCAGTTGTCTGCTGGGTGGCCTTATTAAAGAATGGGCTGGACTGATCCAGTGCCAGTTTGGCATAGTACTCTGTATCCATATCGTTGGTCAGTCGGTTATTGTCATATCCTGGATAAGATACCAGGGCTACCACATCTCCGTTCTTCACATCCACAACCACTGCGGAAGCAGAACAAGGCATAAGGGCAAGCTGTGCAGGTTCGATTTCCAGATTATAGATCTTATTGATCATAAAATCATAGGCACTTGTAGCTCCGGACGCCAAATTCTCATAAGATCCGTCCTCCTTATCCAGAACACCCTGCTCATACAGGGCCAGACAGATCTCCTGACCGGAAATGGTATCATTCAGAAGCATATACTTATACAGCAGCTTGGAAAATCCCGTATCTGTACTCAGATAATCAATGATATATGCAGTCAGTGCCTGATAGATCTCATCAGAATCCAGATATTCTCCTTCCGGAGAAAAGCTACTGATGTTGATCCAGCCCTGACTTGTGGCATAGGTCAGATAATCCTTCAGGCTGATGCTCTCATCTGTAGTCCATGCCTTGTAAGTAGCATCGGAAGTATCGATGGCATCACGGGAAATGATTCCAAGGGTATCCCGAAGAAGGTCATTGCAGATATAGGAAAGGTATTCCTGGGTCTCTGTATCCTCGTCCTTATAGGCCGGCGGGTTGGAGCCATTCAGCTTCGAGCTTATTGTATCAAAAACGCTCTGCTGCTTTTGCTGAAATTTGGCATATAAATTTTTTTCTGTATCAGAAGCATCTGTACGGTCAAATTTGTTAATATCGATCACACTGTTGGAAATCAGTGCGTTGTATACATCATAAATCGGAATACGGATCTGGCTGGCATCTGTCACAGCAGAATAGTCAAAGGTTTTTACCGCATCGATCTTGGTAAGGAGCACACCTGCCACACGCTGCTTCAGAATCTGGTAGATTGCGGACTGCCAGTCTGTATCAATGGTAAGCTGAACGTCATTACCTGCCACAGGCTCTACCTTGGTATCCTCATCAATTTTCAGAACCTTTCCAAGGTTATCCACGTAAACGGTTTCCTTACCGTCTGTTCCCTGAAGGGTAAGCTCCATATACTGCTCGATTCCAGCTTTACCTACAATGGCATCATTGGAGTAATCCGGGTTCTGCTTGCGAAGCTCTGTCAGTTCCTCAGAGGAAGCCCTTCCCGTGTAGCCAAGAATAGGCGCCATGCTTTCGTCGTCTATGTACTGGCGGATAGAATCCTCCACCACATCGATTCCCTGAAGTCCGGTCTTATTCTCCATAATGGCAGCCACAGACTTCTCGCTTACATTGGTCGCAATGGTCACCTGCATGTATTTCTTGAAGCTGTTGGTATTCAGTTCATATCGGATAGTGGCAATATCCAGCATTTCCTGTTTCGTCAAAGTCTGAGGCAGACCATGGGAGGAAAGCTCTTCTTCCGTGTACGCCCTGTCGCCCTCCAGAACAATGGAAAACTTCTCGGAACCGGTAAGGAATGCCATCATTTCATCCGCAGTTGCCGTTTTCTGCGCATCCTCCAGGTCATCGATCAGCGCCTGGCCGTAAATATCCGCACGGAAACGGTTCAGGGTAAATCCCTCTGATACATCAAAGGCATATTCCCCGCTGTCGTCTACCACAATATGAAAAGAATGGGTGATATCATCCCCATTGCTGTGCAGGATCTGAAGCACCTGATAAGCCACGCCGTTCAGGGTAAGGTTCTTCTCTCTGGTAGAAGTGTAGGTTCCGTTATCCTCAAAGGTCAGGGAATAGGACAGCACATTGGATGCCAGAATATCTCCGTTCCGGTCCAAAATGTTCCCCCTGGTGCTTTTGATCACACGTTCCTTGGTGGTTCTTGCTTCAAATTTACTGATATAGTCCTGTCCCTGGATGATCTGCAGGTCAAAAAGCCTGCGGACCAGCACAACAGACATCAGAACAAATGCCAGGACCAGGACGGTTGTTCTTTTTAAACTGATTTTTCGAAAAATACGTTTTATTTTAGTACCCAAATTGACTCACTTTCTTTCCTTGCAATATTCATGTAGCGATAGTTGATGTAACGGAAAAGCCGATATACAATCAAGGTAATAAATACCGTGTAAAACATCTCCGGAATAATGATCCTGTACAGGTATGTACGAAGTCCAAGACGTCCCCGGAGAAGGAACTGCAGTCCGTAGACTGCCAGATTATACAGAAGATCCGCACCTGCAGTAAGAAACATGGGAACCTTCACGTCATCATCATAATAAATTCTGTGGGCATATCCGCTCAGATAGCCGATGTACATATAGATCAAAGCATAAAATCCAAATATGGATCCGAAAAACAGATCCACCAGAAGCCCGGACAAAAAGCCTGTCCACAGCCCGCTCTTACGCCCCCGCATCAATCCCATAGACACACACAGGACCAGCATCAGGTTGGGCGTCACAGAGCCAATGGAGATCAGATCCATAACCGTGCTCTGCAGCAGAAAGCATACTACCACAGTGAGAAAAAAGACGACCTTACTCTTCATCCGCACCCTCCTGTACACTCTTCGCTGTATCTGCCACGCTGTCATCTGTCATATCCTGCTTGTTGACTGTAATTACAAATACATCCTTCAGATGGAGGAAATCCACAGGCGTTACAATGGTACCGGTCTTGGTCAGGTTATTGCTGTCTACCTCCACCTCGCTTACATAGCCGATGAAAAGCCCTTCCACGAACTTCTCACTGATATTGGAGGTCACAATACGTTCCCCGACTGTCACCTTGTTTTCCTGATCATAAAGCTGCTCAAAACGAAGCTTGCCCTCATCGATCAGCTCCAGGTCACCGTTTACAATACAGTTGTCTGAGGTGCTTACGGTCATTGCGCTGACGCTGCTGCTGTCATCTATGATGGAGCGCACTGTTGCCCAGGAAGAACCGACTTCCGTAACGATTCCTACAAGTCCCTTGCCTGCGATTACATTATTGTCCACGCGGATTCCGTCCTTGGAGCCCTTGTTGATCATAAAGGTATCGTACCAGTTGCCCGGATCCTTGGAAATAATGGTGGCTGCAACCTTTGGATACTCCTCGTAGGTCTGGTCCAGGTCATAAAGCTCTTTCAGGCGCTGGTATTCTCCCTGATCCTGGATCAGCTTGTTGTTCTGCGTGGTAAGGCTGTCAATCTGTGCTTTGAGCTCTTCATTTTCAAAAATCAGGTCCTGCTTGTCCTGGAAGCTGTCCCCTGCAGAACGGATCATGGAGCCGATCTTCTCAATGCTTTTCTCAAATGGCACAATGACGATTCCTGCCGCCTCCTGAAGAGGAGCAGTGGAAATGCCCGATGCAAAGGTGGACACAATGCAGCACAGGCAGAAAAGCGTCATGATTGCCAGCAGATGCTTGCTTTTTAAATTAATTCGGAAACGAAATTTTTTCTTCAGGTTTTTCATGAAATGGCACCCCTAAAACTTATAATTTACGCTGTGTAATGGGTTGTGCCCACTTGCGCAGCTCCCTGTCGTGAATGATCTTCTCAAGTCCTGTGACCGAAGAGGTCTCATAAAGGTCGGACAGGTTAAAAGAATATCCGGTATAGCTTGCCAGATATGTATCTATGTGCGGAATCCTGGTACTTCCGCCCGTGAGGAAAATTCCCTCCTTGGCTATGTGGTAGGCAATCTGAGGCGGAATACGCTCCAGAAAAACCTTCATCTGGGCTCCGATCTCATTAACGCAGTTCATAATGCCTGCATTCACCACATAGGCAGAAATCACTTCTTCTCTTGGAAGTCCGGATACACTGTCGATTCCAACTACCTTGCGGGCCTGCTTGTGCTGGTCTGCAAGACGCCCCATTACAAGCTTCAGCCGCTTCCCTGTACGGGTTCCGATCTGAAGGTTATAGCGCTTGCGCACCTCGCTGCATACAGCTTCATTCATCTGCCGTCCCCCGATGGGGATCTTCTTGCTGATAATGATCCTGCCCCCTGTGATAATGGAAAAATTCGTGCTCTGGGCACCGATATTCACCACCATGCTTCCCTCATTGTTCTCCAGATCCACGCCCATGGCAATGGCATCTGCAATGGGTGCCTCCACCATATAGACACGGTTCTTGCGAAGCCAGTGGCCATTTGCCACCTGGTAATAAGCCCGTTTCTCAATGGCAGTCATGTCAAGAGGGACTGCAAAATACATAACAGAGCCTATTCCTAAAATTTTATCAATTTTTCTCATCATACTGTAAAGTACAATTTCCTGCAGTTCCAGATTGGCTATCATACCAAAAGCCATCGGCGAACTTACGGAAATGTTAGATGGTGCTTTTTCAAACATTTCATACGCTTCGTTGCCCACGGCTATGATTTTGCGGCCTTTCGCCGCAATCATGTTCTTCTCAATGTAGCTTTTATTTCGAATCATGGAATAGACCTTGACGGAACTGCTTCCAAGATCTATTCCATATGTTTTTTCAAACAGCATATACCTGTCCCTTCATCATTTTACCCTTCCCCAAAGGTGCACTTCCGAATTACACAGGAAGCATTCCCTGTTCCCGAAAGCTTACGTATTTCTGGTCACCGATCACAATGTGATCCAGAAGCTTCACCCCTATCAGCTCCCCTGACCGGTAGATCCGTTCCGTGATCTCCACATCACACTCACTGGGCGAAGGATCGCCGCTTGGGTGATTGTGAACCAGGATCAGGCTCACGGCGTGGAACTTCAGTGCCTCCACAAACACCTCTCTGGGCGTGATCAGTGTGGCTCCTACCGTCCCCTTTGAAATCGTCTGCTCCCCAAGAAGATGATTCCTTCCATCCAGCAGCATGACGATCAGCATCTCCTGCTCCTCGTGACGGAGATGTTCCATATAGTATCTTGCTATTGTGACGGGATCATTGAAAGAAAGTCTTGGTCTGGCAGCAGCAGACGCCATCCGCTTGGAAAGCTCCCCGATACATTTCAGCTGGACGGCTTTGACCTTCCCGATTCCGTTCACCTTCATCAGATCCGGCAGGGACATGTGAAGCAGTCCCAAAAGCCCCGGATATGAGGTATCTTTCGTAAGACTTAAGATTTGATTGGCAAGTGCAAGAGAATTGGCTCCCTGCACCCCGTTTCTTAAGATCACTGCCAGAAGCTCGCTGTCGCTTAACACCGACGGTCCCCACTTGAGACATTTCTCATAAGGCCGTGAAGACTCCGGCAGATCTCTGATGGTCTGCGTTATTTCATTCATATCTTTGTACCTGCAGTTCTCCAGGAGATAAATCGTTACTGTTCACATTTTGCCTGTAAGCAGTAAGGATGAATTACAACGCAGACTCATTTTAGCATAAAAAAGGAGAGATGTACACTCTCTCCTAAATTTTTTTAAACTTTTTCGAAATAGCCTCTGCCACTTTGATGCCATCCATGGCTGCAGAAGTGATTCCCCCTGCATATCCGGCACCTTCTCCGCAGGGATAGATTCCTTTATAATTTGCCTCCAGGGAGTCTTTCTCACGAACAATTCTTACTGGTGAAGAAGTACGGCTTTCCACACCGGAAAGGACGGCATCCGGTCTGTCAAAACCTTTGATCTTTTTTCCAAAGGCCAGAACGCCTTCTTCAATGGAATCTCCGATCTCTTTTGGGAAAATACTCCGCACATCCCCCGGGGTATATTCTCCTTTAATACAGGGCTCTACTTCTCCAAGTGCGGTGCTTGGCCTGTGATTCTGATAATCCTCAAACAGCTGTACCGGAACTTTTCCATTTCCAGCCTTCCATGCGGCACGCTCCAGACTGCGCTGGAATTCTACGCCCCCGAGAGGTCCTTCTTCCGGGAAATCCTCCGGGGTCACGGACACAATCAGGGCACTATTGGCATTGCGGCTGTCTCTTGCCTGGTAGCTCATGCCGTTGACTGCCAGTCCTCCCGGCTCAGAAGAAGCGTTGACCACGTATCCGCCCGGGCACATGCAGAAAGAATAGACGCCTCTGCCGTTTTCGCAGGTGTGCGTTACCTTGTAGGCAGCTGCTCCAAGCTTCTCGTTTTCTTCTTCCCCGTAGAGCGCCATGTTGATCATGGACTGGGGATGTTCCATTCGAACGCCTACTGCAAAGGATTTTGGCTCCATGTAGATTCCTTTTTTCTCAAACATGGCAAAGGAATCCCGGGCGCTGTGTCCCACTGCCAGCACACACACCTGAGCTGGAATCCTTTGTTCCCCGTTTATTTCAATTTCTTTTAACTGTCCCTTTTCCAAAACCAGGTCTGTTACTTTGGAACGGAAGTGGAAGGTTCCTCCCATCTCCTCGATCTCATGGCGCAAAGTCTCCACAACGCCTACCAGCACATCTGTGCCAAGATGAGGTTTCTGCTGGTAAATGATCTCCTCAGGCGCGCCAGCCTGTACAAACCGTTTCAGCACCTCATGGTTTCTTTCGGAAGGATCTTTCACAAGAGTATTCAGCTTTCCATCGGAAAAAGTTCCAGCTCCCCCTTCTCCAAATTGTACGTTGGAATCTGGATCCAGCACCCCGTTTTTCCAAAAGGCTTCCACCGTTTTCTGGCGGATATGGGCTTCCTCGCCGCGCTCTAACACAACCGGACGGTAACCCGCCTTTGCCAGATACCAGGCGCAGAAAATTCCTGCGGGACCGCTTCCCACGATCACAGGTGGATGTTTCAGTTCTTCATTGCCAGGTGTCGGGAAAATGTATTCTTTTTTGTCGGTTAACGTAATATTATTATCGTGAACTTTTCGGACAATCTTGCCTTCCTGATTTTTTTCCTGCAAAGAAACGTCCACAGTGTATACGAATTTTTTGTCATCCTTGTGGCGGCAGTCCAGAGACTGCTTCACGATTTCGTAAGAGAAACCTTCGTTTTTCAGACGAAGGGCCTTGCGGATCTTATGGGCAAGCTCTTCCGGCGTATGATTGATTGAAAGTTTTAACTGGGTAATTCGGATCATGTTGTTTCTCCTTGCTTTTTCTTATGATCTGCCGGCATTCATTCCTGCAGCGTACCCGCTGGACCACGCCCACTGCAGGTTGTAGCCGCCGCATTTTCCGTCGACGTCAAGCAGCTCGCCTGCAAAGTACAGGCCGGGGACCAATCTGGATTCCAGTGTTTTTGCATCCACTTCCCTGGTATCTACGCCGCCGGAGCACACCTGTGCCTGTTCAAAGGGCTGATAGCCTGTTACTTTAAGAGGGTAGCTGTAAATGGCTTCCTCCAGATTTTTGGACGCCAGAAGCACTTTGGCAAGCTTATCCGGGAAAAGTCCGGTAAAAAATTCTTTTTTGCCTTTATAGGGGCTGTCCTGTTTTCGTTTTTCCAGAAACGCAGCAAGTTGTTCCCTGGAAAATTCGGGCAGGAAATTCAGTCGCAGCTCTGTTTTTTGGCCCTTCCAGAAAGCACGGATGGCATAGCGGCTGATCTGAAATACAGGAATTCCAGACACGCCGTAGTCTGTGAGCTGCAGTTCTCCTGTTTCTTCTGCGATTTTTTTCCCGTCTGCGTACAGGGAAATCTTCCCTTCGGTGCGCACTCCGGCCCAGCCGGAAAAGCCTGTGTTTTTGCATTTCAGTGCAGTCAATGCTGGAAGAGGCGTAATTACAGAATGTCCCAAAGCGGCAGCGATTTCATAGCCGCTTCCGTCTGAACCGGAAATGGAAGATGCCCTGGAACCGTTTGCCAGAATCACAGCATACCCTTCGTAAATCCAGCCCTGGGTATGGATTTTCCAGATGTTCTTTTCTTTGGAAATGCTTTTTACCTGCTCATTGGTTTTGATCTTCACCCCAAGGCTGCGGGCCTTCATGCACAGCACCTCCGCCACGCTGGAAGCCTGTCCGCTGTGGGGATAAAGATATCCGTTATTTTTATTTACCGGGTAAAGCCCAAGCTCTGTGAAAAAATCTACTGTATTTTCTACGGAAAACTGGTTCAGAACTTCCTCCCAGAAGCCCGGATTGTCGCTTCGGTAAGCGTCAGTCTGCTTCTGGAGATTGGTGAAATTGCATTTTCCGTTTCCGGTGGCGCAGATTTTTTTGCCTGGCTTTTCATTTTGTTCCAGAATGGTTACGGCTGCGCCGTTTTCCGCCGCTGCAATAGAAGCCATCAGGCCGGAGGCACCGCCGCCTATGATTACAACACGTTTTTTATCCATATAAACTCCTGCAAATGTCTGCGAGTGTGTCTGAAAAAGGCTCCAGCTTTACTGCGGCAGCTTCACCAGATCCTGTTCTACTAATTTCTGCAGAGACATCATAACGCCAAGCTTTGCGTGCTCCCAGGTAAGTCCGCCCTGGAAATATACGGCGTATGGTTCTTTCACCGGTCCGTCTGCGGAAAGTTCGATGGAAGAGCCCTGGACAAAGGCACCTGCAGCCATAATCACCTGGCTGTCATAGCCTGGCATATCCCAGGGTTCCGGATCTACATAGCTGTCAACCGGTGCTGCGGCCTGAATTCCTTTGCAGAAGGCGATCAGTCTTTCCGGGCTGTTTAAGGTGACGGCCTGGATAATATCCTGTCTTGGTTCCGTGGAGTTGGGAACAACGTCGAAGCCTAATTTTTCATAAATATTGGCTGCGAAAACAGCGCCTTTTAATGCGCCCTTTGTTACCATAGGTGCCAGGAAAAAGCCCTGATAGAAGGAGCGATTTACTCCAAGGGAAGCGCCTACCTCTGCGCCAAGTCCCGGGCAGGTCATGCGGTAGGAAGCATTTTCCACGCATTCTTTTGTTCCTGCAATGTAGCCGCCGATCGGGGCAAGTCCGCCGCCTGGGTTTTTGATCAGGGAACCGACTACCATATCTGCGCCAACGTCGCTTGGCTCGATGGTGTCTACGAATTCGCCGTAGCAGTTGTCTACCATGCAGATTACATCTGGTTTGATGCTTTTTACAAAGGAGATGAGCTCGCCGATCTGTTTTACGGAAAAGGATGGGCGGGTCATATAGCCTTTGGAGCGCTGGATTTCTACCAGTTTTGTTTTTTCGTTGATTGCTTTGCGGATGTTTTCGTAGTCAAAGGTGCCGTCTTCGAGAAGGTCTACCTGGCGGTAGGTGACGCCGTATTCTGCCAGGGAGCCTTTGGATGGGCGGATTCCAATGACTTCTTCCAAAGTGTCGTATGGTTTTCCGGCTGGTGCCAGCATTTCATCCCCTGGGCGGAGATTTCCGAAAAGGGCGATGGCAAGGGCGTGGGTTCCGCATGCGATCTGGGGGCGTACCAGACAGGCTTCGGTGTGGAAGGTGTCTGCGTATACTTTTTCCAGGGTGTCGCGGCCGTAGTCGTTATAGCCATAACCTGATGAGGAGCCGAAGCATTCCTCGCTGACACGGTTTTTCTGCATAGCATGCAGCACCTTCAGCTGATTGTACTCTGCGGTCTCATCGATCTCCGCAAAACGTTCCTTCAAATCCTCTGTTATTTTCTGTCCATAGGCATATACATCCTGATCAATGCCCATCTCCTGATACATTTCACTTAAGTTCATTTTATAATATCCTTTTCTCTTAATATTTCCAGCATAGTACCGAGGATCTTGTCCTCATCATATGCGTAGTCCTGCTTGTTTAACCAGATCACATCTTCTTCCCGCTTAAACCAGGTGATCTGACGCTTGGCAAAATGTCTCGTATCTCGCTTTAATTTATAAACTGCTTCCTCAAGGGTACATTCTCCGTCCAGATACTCCAGGATCTCTTTATAGCCAAGTCCCTGCATCGAAACCATACCGCGGTGGCACCCCTTTTCCTT
>ERZ779762.1716-NODE-1716-length-11601-cov-3.625671_pt1 | contig 11601 bp, 9 predicted proteins | sample MGYA00511887_ERZ779762 | MGnify/ENA primary metagenome ERZ779762 (study PRJEB29588, sample SAMEA2163052) | human gut metagenome | biome: human gut; feature: human-associated habitat; material: faeces | place: Denmark | collected 2008/2010 ...
CGATGTACTCGCTGAGTGCTCCGTAAATATCAACCTCACAGGATACCGGAATTCCTCTGGAAGCAAGACGGCTGTTTACATAGCAAGGCTCAAATCCGAACTGTGACGGGAATGCAGGCCAGCATTTGTCAGCGAATGCAACGTATTTTCTTGCACCCTTGTGAGCCTCTGCCCAGTCAAGAAGAGTCAGCTCAAACTGTGCCATTCTCTCGCTAAGGTCAGCATAGTATCTGCCTTCGCCCATCTCTTTTGCCATATCTGCGCAAACTTCCGGGATACGAGGATCGTTCTCATGCTCTTTGTAAGCAACCAGAAGGTCAAGCTCAGAGTTCTCTTCGATCTCAACACCCAGCTCATAAAGTCCCTTGATCGGTGCGTTGCATGCGAAGAAGTCCTGCGGACGCGGTCCAAAGGTAATGATCTTCAGATTGCGAACACCGATGACAGCACGTGCAACTGGTACGAAGTCTGCGATCATCTTCGCAATGTCATCAGCTCTTCCTACCGGATATTCCGGAATATAAGCCTCAAGATGACGCATCTTTAAGTTGTAGGAGCAGTTCAGCATACCGCAGTAAGCATCACCACGTCCGTTGATCATGTCGCCGTCGCCTTCAGCAGCTGCTACATACATGCAAGGTCCGTCAAATCTCTCTGCAATCAGAGTCTCAGGAGTCTCTGGTCCAAAGTTTCCAAGGAAAACAACCAGTGCGTTGCACTCTGCCTTGTTTACATCCTCAAGAGCCTTCTCCATGTCCTTCTCATTCTCAACAGTTACTGGACATTCATAAAGCTCTCCTTTGTAAGCTTCCATGATAGCTGCGCGTCTCTTCTCGGAAAGCTCGATTGGGAAACAGTCACGGCTTACTGCGATTAATCCAAGTTTTACTACTGGTATATTATTCATAATAGGTATTCCTCCATATTTAAATTTTCTTATTATTTGACTGCTATAATTAATTTGAAAAACTTAGTCGATTGTGATGTTCTCACCTTTCAGGCCATTGAATGCGCCTTCGATCTTCGCATCCTCATGGGCGATCAGCCATTTGTTCTTGGCTGTCATCAGGCTGTCCTCTCCGGTCTTCTCAGTTGGGAAAGTAAGCTCTGTGTTGGTTCCCTTCGGCAGTACAACAACGCACTGGAAACCGCCTTCGTTCACATGGCATGGTGCATAGTGAAGTGTGGTTGCGTAAACTTCAATTCCGGTTCCTGCAGGTACCAGGAATGTGTCATATGTATGATCCGGCTCGATGTCCTGCTGATGTCCAATCAGAAGAACCAGGTCTGTTACTGCCACATTGATCTCGGAATTGCGGTGATACTCCACTGCATTTAATTTCTTGTTATGTCCGTTGCAGTATCCGATCTGGATAGGCAGTCCGCCGTATCCCTTGTTCTGCAGGTCTTTCATAACATCCAGTGCTTCCAGCTCCTCCACAGACGGAACGTAGATTACGTCCTCCGGAACCGGTGTGTGTTTCATTTCTTTAATAAGGCTTGTAAAGTCGTATCCCTCCAGCACCTGTCCATATTTACGGAATGCCGGATCTGTTACTTTCTGAATCTTCACGTTTAACCTCCTTTTGCCTGACCTCAGGCTCTTTTTTAAGCTGAAAAAAGCATACCATATCCTGGCATGCTTTTCGACGGATTTCTTGTCTTATCTATAGCACTTTTTTGACCTTTTGTTATCAGCGAATGACTGCAAGCTTTTGTCTTAGCTCGCTTGGAAGATCCCCATACTTTTTCTGGAATTCCCGGGAAAATGCCCTGCTGCTTGCAAATCCGTTGTCCAGGGCAATCTGGCTGATGGTTTTCTCCGTGTTCATCAGCTCCCGGTAGGCATAGGACATACGGATTTCCTGCAAATAGGCCTTGAAATTGATTTTTGCATACTTTTTGAACATTCGCGACAAATAGGCATCGGAATATCCAAAAAGGGCAGCCATGTCAGAGAGCTTCATTTCTTCTGTATAATGCTCCCGCATATAACTGGTAATTTTTGACAAAGCATCCAGACGGCGGCTGTCCTGGATTTCCTCCTGGGCGGCTTCTGTCTCACGGTAATCCCGTACCATAAGATACAAAATATTGTAATACAGCGCCATGGTCCGGTACTCCCAGCCCTCTTCCTTTGCCCGGTATGCCTTGTACAGCTCTTCTATGAAAAAGGCCAGCTTCCGGTTATCCGGTGCCTTGTTTTTCCGGTCCTTGGCTACACGGGCAGCGCTTGTGAAACGGATGAAGCGCTGTGCCGTAAAATATTTCTCAAACTGCTTCAGAGGAATCTGCAATACCACAGTTTCGTTTTTGCCTGGCGCATGGATGGAATGAATCTCATTGGAATTAATAATAATCAGTCCGCCCGCCTCCAGCGGATATTCCTCATCATTCAGGAAAAACGTCAGCCCGCCTTTCAGCACTGCAAAAATCTCAATGGATGTATGCCAGTGCTTCTCTCTCTCATAATTGCCATGTCCGCCCTCAAATAAAAATATTTTAAATGGCAGTCCCTCATTAGGTATGATCAGTTCATGCTGAAATTCCATGGTTCACCTCCCGCAGTTGTTTTTCTAAAATACGATCGTTTTTCAACAGTATTGTGTAAACTACTTCTACATGTAAGAATATCATTTTACAGAAGTTTTTACAATCCCGTTCCCTTTTTCCATTTATATAAATATGTTGCTGTTTACTCTCTTGTATTTCCATACTCAAACGCTTATAATATTTCTAAAAATGGATTTTATTACTTTATTTTCCTGGGAGGTTTATTATGAAATTTATATATCCTGCAGTTTTTAAGAAAACCGAAGACGGCCGCTACAAGGGAACTTTCCCCGACCTGGAGGGCTGCTTCGGAGAAGGTGACACCTTAGACGAAGCCATCGAAAATGCCAACGCCGCTGCTTTCGACTGGATCTCAGTAGAGCTTTCCGAAGAAGTCCCGGAACTCCCGCCCATTACCGACCCTGACGACATGGAACTGGAAGAGGGCGATGTAGTGCGGAATATTCAGGTGAATATACGGTTGTATGAAGGATGGGATGAATAGAATTCTTCTCATTCCAGCTACGGCAACTGAATTCGTGTAAAATATACTGCAAAGTGGGGCGTGCAAATTGCGGAAATGATTTTGGTTGCACGCTCTAAATCAATGAATATTTCGTAAAAGAATCCCCCGGAGCACCATATGTCTCCGGGGGATTCCTTTATATAAAAATTTATTTAATTTTCCTCATACTGATTGGATTTCCAGATTACGCTGACCAGCCTTGCGATGCAGGCTTTCAGGTCTTCCAGCTTCAGGGTTCCGGCTTCCAGTTCTTTTTTCAGGTTGTCGTGGTCACCGAAGCAGCCGGGCATAACCAGGTCGTTTCCGGCGCACATGCAGCCAGAAGCTGTACAGCTGTCATCACGTTCAGTGGTTGTCCAGTCGGTCATGATGGCACCGCCAAAGCCCCACTCATTTCTTGCCACCTCTGTGCAAAGATCATAATTGTTGGCAGCGTGAACGCCGTTGATCAGATTATAACTTGTCATAATGGAAAGAGGCTGAGATTCTTTCACTGCAAGCTCAAAGCCCTTCAGGTAAAGCTCACGGATGGTTCTCTCAGAAACAATGCTGTCAGAGCCCATACGATTGTCTTCCTGGTTGTTACATGCAAAATGCTTGATGGTAGTTCCGCATCCATAGTTGGACTGTACGCCATTTGTCATGGCAGCTGCAATGGTACCTGCTACATACGGATCCTCGGAATAGTACTCAAAGTTTCTTCCACAAAGAGGATTTCTGTGGATATTCATTCCAGGAGCAAGCCATAAGGTAACTCCGAAATGCTCCATCTCTTTTCCAATCATAGCGCCCACTTTTTCAATCAGGGCTGTATTCCAGGTCTGTGCCAGCATGGTTCCCACTGGAATTGCCGTACAGTACTGGTAGTATCTGTCGCCAGGAAGCTCAGTAGGACCATTGTAGAAAAGTCCGCCTTCCAGACTGAATTCAAATGGCATGGAAATGATCTTTCCTTCATTTACATTGTAATATTTCATAAGGCGAAGGCCAGCCGGGCCATCTGCAAGAACAATACTTGCCAGACCTTTGTCAATAGCACATCTATGTGTCTCACCTGCGGAGCCTGGTACGGAAATTCCGGCTGCTCCCAGGTTTCCACCCTGTGCTTTTCCAGGATCACCGGCAGCCAGATTAATAAGCTCTTCCACGGAAAGGGTATTTACAAATTCCATTGCCTCAGGTGCAGCCAATTCACTGTTCTTACGGTATACAATTTCCTTTGTCTTAAACTCAGCAGCTTTCAGTTCCAGAACCGGAAGCTGCTTTGACCTGGCAAGCGCAGCTTGTACAGCTTCACGTTTACAGGTTGCACCTGCTGGCTGCTCTAATTCTTTTAATGCATCCTTTAGCGGAAAAAGATTCTTCACTTTTTCCAGAACTGCATCCTGATCCAGCTGCAGCCCGAATGTCAAATTGGCACTTTCCAGGCTGTTTCCAAGAAAGATTCCATAAAATCCTTTTTCCAGAACCCATGCTGCTTTTTTCTCATCATAGGAGATTAAGCATTCTGCCGGGATTTCCAGCGTGATGCTCTGCGCCTCTCCTGGCTGTAACAGTTCTGTTTTTGCATATGCGATCAGACGATGTGCCTCTTTTTCCATGGAGCCACCAGGTAAGGAAGCATATGCCTGTACAACTTCCTTTCCGGCAACAGCACCAGTATTCTTTACAGACATGGAAACCTTCAGAAGATTTGTCTGTTCTTTTTTAACTGACGCATTCTGAATTTCAAATGTGGTATAGGAAAGTCCGTATCCAAAGCCATAGCGAACCGGAATTCCAAATGTATCAAAATAGCGATATCCTACATAAAGCCCTTCCTCATAGAACTCCTTTTCCACATTACCGTTATTGTGGGAAAAAGTAGCCGCGCTTGGATAATCCTCATATTTATATGCCCAGGAATCCACCAGCTTTCCAGATGGATTTACCTTGCCGGAAATGACATCTGCGAAAGCATTTCCTCCTTCCATTCCAGGCTGTACAATCACCAGAAGTGCTTTGATATTGGAAAATTCATCCATAAAGGAAAGGTCCACCTGTCCGCCTGCATTGATAACAATAATAACATTTTTGTAATATTGGCAAAGATCTGCCAGCATCTGGTGCTCGTCATCCTTCAGATAATAATCTCCTTTATCTGCATTGCGGTCTGCGCCTTCTCCGGCAACACGGCTCAGTACATAGATTGCAGTGTCTGTGCTTTCATCAGCTTCCGGTACCTTTACAGGATCACCAGTTGGCATAATAAAGGGTGTTGTACTGTAAACCGTAAAAAAGTCCATCACATCACCGCCAGTCTGGCTGGCTCTTGCATTAATATCATTTTTCCAGTCCTGACGGGCTTTCTCATAAATCTGATCGTAGCTGCTGATCCAGTCTTCATTGGTGATTTGGTAACCTGCATTTTTCAGCCCCTGCCAGATAGAAATGTTCTCACGCTCATTTACATCACCGGAGCCAGTTCCACCCTTGATTGTTCTGCCTGCGCCTGCACCATAAACAGCAACTGCACTTCCCGGTTTCAGAGGCAGTATCTGGTCTTCATTTTTCAGAAGAACAATTCCCTCATCTGCTGCTTCTCTTGCTATCTGGCGATGTTCATTCTCCCATGACGCAGCTTCCGGGTTAGTTGTTCCTGAAAAAGTTCTTTCTTTTAAAACACGTGTCATAATTATTTCCTCCTCAGGCAAAATATTTTCTCAAAAGATAAGTCGGGGTACAGCTCCACGCATGGCAGTAGCTGTTAACAATACTGCTTCCATAAGGAGACTCTGCCGGATTTTCCGGATTATAAAGCTCCCAGAAGGTGTCTGCTCCGTGGCTGATCATTCCGCCCCAGTAATATTTCATATAGTCAAGAGCCTGCTCTTTTTTCCCGCAAAGAAGAAGTGCTTCTACATAATGATGATTCATATACGGGGAAACCATACCTTTTTCCGGCTTCATGTCTGTTACTTTTTCAAGAATCTGTGCGCCGTCTTCTTTGTCTACTGCACCAGCAAGTACCATCCAAACCTGGCTTGCATAATTAATCTGTCTGTCCGGTCCACTTACAAACAGTCCGGCTTCAGAATCCAGAAGATATTTTTTTGCTGCTTCTGTTTTGGCTTTTTCTTCCTTTGCAAGCTCTGCTGCTTTTTCGGTATCCCCAAGGATTTCAGCAATTTCACGTACCTTTTTCGCACAATAAATATATACGCCCTGCATCGCAGCCTGCTTGTCCAGGCCATCAGTCCAGTCGATAAATGCCCAGAAGCCTTCGCCGCAGATCAGAAGATCTTTCTCGTCAAACTGTTTTCCTGCAAGCTCCATCTGGCGGTAAGCACATTTGCTCAGGTCACGAAGAGTCTCCATGTCACCGGAAGCCTTATAGTAATCAAGAAGTGCGGCTCCGTAGAACATAGAGTAGTCCAGAAGGAAGGTATCATCCACAATAAATTTCGGCTCTGTAAACAGGCAGGCGCTTACCATTCCGTCATCTCTTGTCTGGCCTGCAAACAGGTAAAGACATCTTTTTACCAGGTCATAGTTTTTAAATGTATCATAATTTGCCAGTGCCTGAAGTCTCAGGTCTCCCAGCCACAGTCTGCGGTCACGTTTCGGGCCGTCTTCAAATACAGACTGCATGCAGTTCATTAAAGTACGCAGGCTGACCTTGTCCAGTGTACGGATCATTTCGTCATCACTCTTGATAGGCTTTACCTGATCCATGTTTACAGAAGAAACACTGACACAGGTTACATCCTCCACAACCATCTGCCATTTCAGGGAAGTATCTATTGCCTCGATTTCCAGATAGCGGAAAGCATAGCGTCTTGGCAGCTTCAGTTCTGCTGGCAGCACATCAATATGAATAAATTCTTCCTGGATCCATCCGCGGCTGATCCATCCGTCATAGTCTGCGGAATCCTCCGTCATCTCTTTTGCAATCTCTCCGAATTTCAGACGGAAAAATGCAGGTGAGTCCTGCGGGCTTCCTACAGAAGCAAGCTTCAGAGTTACATATCCAACCTGGTGATCTCCAAAGTCCAGGCACAGCTTGTCCCCTTTGGCAAGATGGTAGCTGGAAAGATTTTCAATGGAGTCTTTGACAACTACATCTGGATATATGTTTTCTGTTTTTACAACATCCACGATAGAAACTGGCTTTACAACGGTCTCCTGAAGCTTCGGTGCGCAGGCCTCTGCTTTTTTTACAAAATCATCGTTGGTTACACGAACCATATTTAAATCAATGCTTACTTCTGGCATAATTCTTTTCTCCTTTCGGTACTCTTCCTTCGATGGGTTTACTTTACCTCTTTTTTAGGTGTTTTCCAATTGTTTTTTTTGAGATGAAATACTGACCTTTTTTACGAATTTTACAACAAAAAAGCAGCAACTCCATGCTCACATGAAATCACTGCTTTAACTCATAGCTTTTTAGTCAGATAACTTGATAATAACGGTGTCCTTATAGATTGCAATTGATCCGTAATCCGGATAACAGGGCATATTTTTTACATAAGGATCTTTTCTCAGTTCTTTTACCTGGTCATTGTCAACAAGGTTTGGTACATATCCCATGTAATGCCAGAACCAGGATTTTCTGGAATAATAGTTTACAAGCGGTTTTTCTTCTGTAACTCCGTTGCCTCCATAGTGGAATTTATTGGAGTCCTTCCACTGATTATGAAAGGTCTCATCCGATACTTTTCCAATAAACGCCCAGCTAAGAGAGGTATTAAAGCCTTCCGTCATTCGTACCTGTGTCAGCATGGAACTTAAATATGCTTTGGTTTGTTCTGTATTGTAATACATTGCCATATAATTTCCATTGGACAGCCAGACATATTGAACCGTGACCAGAATCAGAAGTGCTGCTACGCTGTTTCGTCCATACAGATACAGCTTTCGGCGGGAAAGCTTATTGATTTTCACATCTGCGTTTTGAACGATCAGATCCATAACCATAACCGGCACCAGAAAAATGAAAACAGAGCCATATACCATCATGGTATAGATTTCGCTCTCAGAGCACATAATGGTGATGCCGTTTACTGCCAATGGAAAAATCATGCACAGCAAAATACATTCTAAAATCAGGCTCACTCTGGCTTTCTTTGCCCAAAGTAGATAAACAATCCCCACAAATGAAATTATTGCAAGAATCACAATTGCGATTCTGACAACAACTGTAGATGAAATTCCATAATAATCAATGAATGGCATCTTTACGATATCTCCCACCGCACGCTTCAGAAGTCCCGGAAGACTGCGTAAAGAAATATTTCCCATATTATTAATTCCCTGATAATCAGACAATTCGGCGCCGTGTTTTGCCAAATTCCATTTCATACAGCCATAATATGCTGCAAATCCCAGAATCATAGTAAAAAGATCAAGAACTCCTCTGCAAAGTACCGTAAGCCATCTGGATTTACCCGACAGAACCTCTTTTAACAGCAAAATAACAAACAAACTTGCAGTCATTGGCAGATAGGCCTGATAGATTCCAAGGGATACTGCAAGGCAAAGAGTTCCGCCGACGAGACCGATCCAATGGTATTTTCTGGCCACCCAGACGGCCAGGACTGCTAAAAATGCTGCGAGGGAATTATATTCTACCACATACATAAAGAACATGGAACTGGTAACAACAGGAAAGCTGATAAAAATTCCTGCAAATACACAGCAAAGCGGTACAGACTGAATATTCAGTACATCGATGATCAGGCAGACACTCACGGATAAAAGAAAAATGGCAATCAGCCCGTTCACCATAGGAATATTATAGTTCACGCCGTACTTTATATGAAGCTGGGACAATAACTCAATTACCCACCTTCCTGATGTAACACCTGTTCCAACACCCACTGGTGTCTGTGAGATATTATCGTAATTCTGCAGTACATTGGTAAGTGCAAATAAATGTGCCGCAAGACCTACGAAAATACTTGTGAAGAATGTGTATTTAAAGCGTTTTTCTGTAAGTTTCATTGATACCCCCTTATTTTTATAAATAGCACTTTACTTATACTGTTATTGTGCACATTCTGTAAAAAATGTCAAGCCATACAAACATAACAGAACAAAGTTCAGGCGGCATTCTTTTCTCAACGCAGCAAACGCCCCGGAATGATTTCCGGGGCGCATGGGATTATGGCAATAATCGGTTTTCGTCTGGCAATTATGCTTCTTGAACAAATTCCGCAAATGCTTCTCGCACCTTCTGCTCATCATCTGTATCTGCGTTAAGCACCAGCGGCTGGCTCAGGTCCAGGCTGAAAATTCCCATGATGGACTTGGCGTCCACATAATATTTTCCGCTCTGCAGATCCATGTCGCAGTCAAATTTGCTGCAGATTTTGTTAAATTTATCGGCATCCTGCATGGACACGATTTTCACGTTTAATTTTACCATCTTCTAATGTCTCCTTTCAGGGATTATGCTGCTCTTCTTTCATCTAATTCCTTGATGATCTGCGGGTAAATTTTATCAAGGTTATAGAACATCATGGTGATAATTGTTGCAATGTTCATCACGATGGGAACCCAAATGTACATGGTTGTGATGTAGCTCTGTGCAGTTGCAGACTGTACGGAAAGAACTGCGTCAAATCCGCCGAACTGAAGCAGTGCTGCACCAATACTGCTGGCAATTGCCATGCCCACTTTTCCAATAAATCCGTTTACTGCGGAAAGAGTTCCCGCTGTATTTACACCGCTCTTCCACTCGCCATAGTCAACCGGGTCAGGCTGCATTGCAAAGTGCATGCTTCCTTTCAGACCGTATCCGGCTGCTGCGACCACTGCACCGCCGATCAGCACCGGAACATTGGTACCCCCAAAGAAGATGATGAGAAGACCGCCTGCATGTACCATGCTTCCCCGATCATCAGGTTTCTCTTGCTTGTAAGCTTTACAAGGAATGGAGCCAGAAGGTTGGTTACAATTGGCACCAGTGTTGTAATGGTGGCAACGATCTGAACCATGCTGGTGTTCTGTACTACATAGGTAAAATAGTAAATAACTGCACTTGCCTGAATTACATATCCGCCGAAAAACCATACAATGTTCAGCGCAAATAATTTCCACGGGCCATTGTGAAGCAGACAGGAAATGTTTGCTTTCAGGCTAACTTTTTCCGCCTGTACCATAACACGTTCTTTTGTGTTAAAGAAGCAGAAGAAAAATACCAGGCAGCCGATCACACCGAAGATGATCATAACAATACGGAAACCAAGGGCTTCATTTCCATTTCCAAATTTATCTACAAGAGTTAAGGCAAAAGCACTTACAACCGTAGAACCAACAGAGGAGAAGAAGGTTCTGCAGGAAGCAAGAACGGTTCTCTCATGCGGGTTTTCACTAAGCGCCGGAAGAATGGATGCCATTGGAATGTTGACAATTGTGTAGGATGTTGACAGTAAAATATAGGTTACGTATGCGTAAATCAGCATTCCAGTCTGTCCTATATCCGGTACAGAGAAAGCAAGGACTGCTGTTACGCCAAAGGGAATTGCTCCAAACAGGATCCAGGGTCTTGATTTTCCCCATTTGGAATTGGTCTTTTCTACGATGATTCCCATGATCATATCGGAAAATCCATCGAAGAATCTGGATAACAGCATGATCAGACCTACGGTTGCTGCTGCCACTCCTACATAGTCTGTATAAAATAATGTCAGAAGTGTTCCGACCATACCGAATACTACATTACATGCCACGTCGCCTCCGGCATAAGATAATCTGACCGGCCATGACAGTTTTCCGTTTGCTGCATTGTTCGCCTTTTTTTCTTCCACGTCTCTTCTCTCCTTTTCCTCCATAAAATGACTTCCTTTTCCGGTTCATTTCATGTCTCTCTTGATATGCGAAAAGATCTGTAAATTCATGCTTCACAGATCTTTTCTTTTTTATGCCTTATACTACTTATATTCTAGACTGTGATCTCAGATATTTTAACCGGACGGTGTTCTTCCAGAGATTTCTTAGCTGCAAGTCCCATCAGTACCGGCTGCAGTCCGTCCATAACGCCAAGCGGTGTGTCTGTATCATTTTCGATTGCTTCAATGAAGCACTTGATCTCTTTTGCATAAGCTGCCATGTAACGCTCCAGGAAGAAATATAATGGTTTCTCACCTGTTACGCCATCTGCATTGCTGATGACTGCGGATGATGTAGAGTCATTGGATACGGCAACCATTCCTTTGGATCCGAATACTTCGGCTCTCTGGTCATATCCGTAAGCTGCTTTTCTGGAGTTATCGATCACTGCGATCGCACCATTTTCCATCTTCAGTGTGATGACTGCCGTATCTACATCTCCGGCTTCTCCGATTGCAGGGTCTACCAGTACGGCTGCCTCTACGTATACTTCTGTTGCATTGCATCCTGCAAGGAAACGTACCATATCAAAATCATGGATTGTCATGTCAAGGAAGATTCCTCCGGATACTTTTACATAGTCTGCACATGGCGGCTCCGGATCTCTGGATGTGATCTTGATTATATTTTTATCTCCGACCTTTCCGTCT
>ERZ779762.1721-NODE-1721-length-11581-cov-2.388947_pt1 | contig 11581 bp, 10 predicted proteins | sample MGYA00511887_ERZ779762 | MGnify/ENA primary metagenome ERZ779762 (study PRJEB29588, sample SAMEA2163052) | human gut metagenome | biome: human gut; feature: human-associated habitat; material: faeces | place: Denmark | collected 2008/2010 ...
GGCGGTTTTTCAGGGAGCTATGCCGCTTATCGGTTGGTTTTTGGGCATTGGGTTTAAGAATTATATAGAAGCCTACGATCATTGGGTAGCATTCGGCGTTTTACTCTTTTTGGGAATGAAAATGATTTATGAAGGCTGGCTCCGGAAAGGAGAGTCCGAACCCTGTTGCATCGATCCTGCCGATACGCGCACGTTGGTGGGTCTTTCGTTGGCTACGAGTATCGATGCTTTGGCCGTGGGTATTTCGTTTGCGTTTCTCAACATGACGATGATTGCGCCCACGATAGTTATTGCCGGTGTCACATTTGCCTTTTCTTTGGTCGGGGTTTATATCGGTCGTCAGTTCGGTCGCCGTATACATAACTTTGCCGAGGTCGTCGGGGGAGTTATCTTGATAGGGATAGGCGTGAAAATCTTGTTGGAACATTTGTTTTTTTAGGAGGTTATGGATAAAAGATATGCTCGTTCGTGGTGGGCGGTCGTTCTGTTTTTGGTCGTGTTTCTGTCGACAAGTACCATACGTCGTTGTGGCAAGAACACATATCGATATGACGAGGGGCTGATATTCGGCACTTTTTACCACATAACCTATAAATATCCCGAATCGTTGTCCGAAGAAATCAAGAACCGGTTGTTGCAATTCGACGCTTCGCTCTCTCCGTTTAACGATACTTCTATTATTTCGCGGATTAATCGCAACGAACCGGTCGAGACCGACCGGTGGTTCGAGCATGTGTTCAATGCTTCGCAGCGTATATACACACGCACGGGTGGGACGTTCGACCCTACCGTATCTCCGCTTGTCAATGCATGGGGATTCGGTTTTAAAAAAGGGGTTATTCCCGATTCTGTTCAGGTCGATAGCCTGTTGAGGCAAGTGGGTATGAATAAATTGACTCTTGAAAATCATCGGATATTAAAGTCCGATACTTGTGTTACTCTCAATTTTTCGGCCATAGCCAAAGGATATGCCTGCGATGTGATAGGACAGTTATTGTCCGATAAGGGAATCGATGATTTTATGGTCGAAATAGGCGGTGAGGTATTCGCCCGTGGGAAAAATCCGGAAGGAAAAATGTGGCGAGTGGGGGTGAACCGTCCCACTATTGCCGATGGCGAAGCCGGAACGATCGAAGAAATCGTGCAGATAACCGATGCCGGATTGGCTACATCGGGTAATTATCGCAATTATCGTATGGTGGACGGAAAACGGATTGCACATACGATAGACCCCGTAACAGGTTATCCGGTACAACACACGTTGTTGAGTGCGACGGTAATGGCTCCCGACTGTATGACTGCCGATGCATATGCTACCGCTTTTATGGTTATGGGATTGGAACGCAGTAAGGCATTGGTCGATTCTTTGCCGGGGGTCGAGGCTCTGTTTCTCTATCAAAACGGTAGCGATACTACCCGGATAGATTATTGGGCAACGCCCGGAATGCGGGAAAAGATAGAGCGGTAGAATAATCTCTTGAAGCCATGAAAAAGCAGATAAAAGAAATACCCTCGATACTCTTCCTTATGATTTCTTTTGGAGTAGCCATTCGGGTAATGACCGGAGGAAAGGAAGAAGTCCCTTTGCACTGGAATGTCCGGGGCGAGATAGATTCGTGGGGCGACACGTGGACGATCGTTCTTCTTCCTGTCATCGCTTTGGCGTTGTATGGATTACTCACCCTTTTGCAACGTCGGCCTCAATGGTATAACTATCCCTGCAAAATAACCGATAAGGCAGGCGCATATAAACTCATGTCGGGTATGTTAGGTCATATTAAGAACTTCGTTATGCTGCTCTTTCTCTATATTACGCTGGCTGTGGCGCAAATCATAGAGCTGAATACCTTTGTGCTATTACTTGTCGCTCTTGCCATACCGTTCATAATTGTTGTTATGTCCAAAAAATTCGAACGGTTTTCTTGAAACCGATTGCCGATGATTGTTGCTTCTTTTTGATTCGGTTGTCTTGTGTCTCGGTGTTTTTTACTTGGCCTAATTATGCAAGGTCAATGTGATTTCCCCGCTTAGCGAGCGGTTCATATTTTCTTTTACGACTTTGGCGGAATAGCGGTGACCGAACAAGAACATAAGTTTGGTGAGTACGGCTTCGGTTGTACTGTCATAACCGCTCACTACGCCCACGTCTTCGAGTTTGCAACCGGTTCCGTATCGGCTCATTTGTACGCTTCCTCCCATACATTGGCTCACATTAACGATAACGATGCCTTTGTCCACGGCCTCTTTCAGTAAGTTGAGGAACCACTCCTTCACGGGAGCGTTTCCCGATCCGAACGTTTCGAGCACGACACCTTTCAATCCCGGAATGTTTAGAATGGAGCGCACGGTTTGTTCCGATATGCCGGGGAACAGTTTCAGTACTACGATGTTGGTATTCATCAAATAGTGCGGACGCAGAGGTTTCGATGTGGTGCGGGCGATTTGGTTTTCGTCATAATGAATGTGCACACCCGCTTGTGCCAACGGAGGATAGTTGGTCGATACGAATGCGCTGAAACTTTCGGCACTTATTTTAGTTGTACGGTTTCCTCTCAGCAGATGGTTCCCGAAAAAGATACACACTTCCGGGACCAGAGGTTCACCGTTGGTATTTTTGGCGGCAGCTATTTCGATGGCAGTAATCAGGTTTTCTTTGCCGTCGGTGCGCAACATGCCGATGGGAAGTTGCGAGCCGGTGAGAATAACCGGTTTGTTCAGATTTTCGAGCATGAAACTGAGAGCCGATGCTGTGTATGCCATCGTGTCGGTTCCGTGCAAGACGACAAATCCGTCGAATAAGTCGTAATTGTCGGCGATGATGTGTACCAGTTTTACCCACGAGTCCGGTTCTATTTCCGACGAGTCGATGGGGGGCTCGAATTGTACCGTCGAGATAGAAAAACCAAGTTGTCGCAATTCGGGAACTTTATCGAGAAGGTGGTGAAAATTAAAAGGTTCGAGGCTCCCGGTTTTGCTGTTTTCTACCATTCCGATAGTTCCGCCGGTGTAAATGATAAGGACCGATGTTATATTTTCAGGCATACATCAATGATTTATTTCTTTACAAAAAGTAGTGAATACGGACTGAAACGAATAGGATTCGGTTGCGTCGGGTATGCCACATTTTTTTGTTTGGTTGTACAAAAATAGTCATTTGCGGGGGAAAATATCATTTTGTTTGGCAAAATATTCCCTATTATCGGCTATCTCCCTTTTCATGTGGCAAAAAGATATTTTCAAAATGCCGTTTAAAAACGTCTGTAAAATACAAAATTGTAAAAGAAATGATATTTTTATAAATCATTTTGTGCTTGTTTTTATTCAAAAAATAAAAAATAGATTACTTTTGCAATAAAAGAGAAAATAGATGACATTGGGCGGCAGTCGATAGAGTTTGGTTGTATTCCTCGGTTGTTGCATGTTTGAGAGGATTTAAAGATAATAATATTGATGACAAGGTTACGATATAGAACATATTTTTTCTTCGGGGTTACGGCTATGGGTACTACCCCTTAGGGGGGAGGACGTTATTTCATTATTTCGATTTACCGTAATTGGGTATGGCTTTTAACTAAGTTTTGTAACTTTGTGTATGATTCCCCATAGGTTGGGGAAGGTAACACCGATAGAAATTCACTAGATATGAAAGTATTGAAATTCGGAGGCACGTCGGTCGGCTCGGTAGAGAGCATGTCGAGTGTCAAACATATAGTCGAGAGTTGTCGGGAGCCTGTTATTGTAGTGGTTTCGGCGCTGGGGGGAATAACCGATAAACTCATTGGTACGGCCAAAATCGCAGTGGAAGGCGGTAATGCTTATGAACACGGTTTTCGTGAAATCGTAGATAGGCACATTGCCATGATACATGGCGCTGTCGATTCGCATAAGAGAGACGAACTTCTGTCGCTCGTAGAGCCATTGCTCGATGAGTTGGGAAATATTTTCAAAGGCGTGTCTCTCATTAAAGATTTGTCGGTAAAGACCCTCGACACGATTGTCAGCTACGGCGAGCGTCTCTCCTCGTTGATTGTCAGCCGGGTTATCGACGGGGCCGAGCATTACGATTCCCGTCGGTTCATCAAGACGCAGATGCAGTGTGGTAAACACATTGTCGATTTCGAGGAGACCAACCGGTTGGTGAAAGCCGGTTTTAATCCATTGCCTCGTATAGCCGTCGTTCCGGGATTCATCGCCTCTGACAAGAGCAATGGCGATGTCACCAATCTGGGGCGTGGGGGATCGGATTATACGGCAGCTATCTTGGCTACCGCTCTCGATGCCTCGCAGCTCGAAATCTGGACCGATGTCGATGGCTTCATGACAGCTGACCCCCGGGTAATCAATACGGCTTATGTCATCGAGCGGTTGTCGTTTGTCGAAGCGATGGAATTGTGCAACTTCGGTGCGAAGGTTATTTATCCTCCGACCATTTATCCGGTATTTCACAAAAATATACCCATATTCATTAAGAATACTTTTAATCCTTCGGCTCCCGGAACCCTCATTTCCGAGGACAATTCGCATGCCGAGGGGAAGGCCATCAAGGGTATTTCGTCTATCAACGACACGTGTCTCATCACTTTGTCGGGTATGGGCATGGTGGGTGTCATCGGTATTAATTCACGTATATTCAACCGGCTGGCAAAGTCGGGTATCAGTGTCTTTTTGGTGTCGCAGGCATCGTCCGAAAACAATACGACATTTGCCGTGCGCAATGCCGATGCCGAGTTGGCGGTGAAAGTATTGCGCGAAGAGTTCCGCCACGATATGGCCGTTGGTGAAATTAGTGCGATCGAATCCGAGAAAGATCTTGCCACCGTAGCTATCGTGGGCGAGAATATGAAGCATACGCCCGGTATTGCCGGAAAACTGTTCAACGTTTTGGGGCGCAACGGTATCAACGTGATAGCTTGTGCGCAGGGGGCTTCTGAAACCAATATATCTTTTGTGATTGCACTTGGCAGCCTGCGTAAAGCACTCAACGTCATACATGATTCTTTTTTCCTTTCCGAGTCGCAAGTGCTCAATCTTTTTGTCGTAGGTGTGGGTACGGTAGGTAAGGACTTGTTGCAACAAATCAGCAAGCAACAGCAACGGTTGCTCGAAACGAAAGCATTGCAGCTTCGGTTAGTGGGCATTGCCAACTCGCGTAAGTGCCTTTTCGATAGGGAGGGTATTGATGTCGAGCATTGTCAAGAGCTGCTCGATCGTTCTGAAATGGTTGCTTCGCCCGAAAAAATCAAGGACGAAATTATCAAAATGAATATCTTCAATTCGGTGTTTGTCGACTGTACGGCAAGTCCCGATATAGCCGCGCTTTATAAGGCTTTGCTCGACCACAACGTGTCGGTAGTGGCATCCAATAAGATAGCCGCTTCGGGATCGTACGATTCCTATCGGGAATTGAAGCAGACTGCTCGCAAGCGTGATGTGAAGTACCTTTTCGAGACGAACGTTGGGGCGGGGTTACCCATTATCAACACGATTAACAACCTCATCAACAGCGGCGATAAGATTTTGAAAATCGAGGCAGTGGTTTCCGGTACGCTCAATTATATTTTCAATGTGGTGGGAGCCGATGTCCCGTTGAGCCGGGCCGTGCGTATGGCGCAGGAAGCCGGATACAGCGAGCCCGATCCTCGTATCGATTTATGCGGACAGGACGTTATCCGCAAGTTGGTGATTTTGGCGCGCGAGGCCGGATACAGGGTAGAGCAGAGCGATGTGAAAAAAAAGCTCTTTATCCCCGACGACTATTTCAAAGGTTCCCTTGCTGATTTTTGGAAAGCGATACCGCAATACGATGCCGAGTTCGAACAGTATCGTAGACAAGTCGCCGATCGGGGTAAAGTTCTCTGTTTCGTCGCCACGCTCGACCACGGCGATGTCGAGGTGGGGTTGCGTGAAATCGATTCGGCTCATCCGTTCTTCCATCTTGAAGGGAGTAACAATGTCATATTGCTGACTACCGAGCGTTATCGGGAATATCCTATGGTCATCAAAGGATATGGTGCGGGAGCCGAAGTTACAGCCGCCGGTGTCTTTGCCGATATTATCGGTATTGCCAACATTCGATAAGGGTTATAACGAGTGCGAAGCATGGAAATAAGTAATGAGTTGAATGTCGGTTCCAGAGAGCAGCTGCGGGCTTGGCTGAGCGAGAATCACGACTCTTGCGATGAAGTCTGGATAGTGTGTTGCCGTTCCGGTCGGGTGCACACCTGCGGGTTACCCTATTTGGACGTTGTTTATGAAGCGCTATGTTTCGGCTGGATCGATTCTACCTGCAAGCGGGTCGGCGACAAGATGTTGCAACGGCTCACTCCCCGTAAAAAAGGAAGCAATTGGACCGAGCTCAACAAGGCTCGTTTCAGGTATCTCGAACGGGAAGGGACGATGACCGATGCGGGAAGGGCGGTTTTTCCCTATTTGCTTGAAACGGAATTTACGATAGACGATATTATCGTCGAAGAGCTGCGGAAACACCCTGTGGCGATGGACAATTTCTCTCGGTTTCCGGAGCTTTATAAGCGGGTGAAAATAGGAAATATACAAATGAAAAGAAATAATTCGGATTTGTATCGGCGACGTTTGGACAAATTTATCCGGTTTACTTGTCGAAACAAGATGTACGGCGAGTGGAACGACAATGGAAGACTGTCGCAGATATATGAGAATAAATAAAAAACAAAGGGCCTATGAAATATATCATTGTTTTGGGCGACGGTATGGCCGACGAACCCATCGGGAAATTGGGCGGACGAACGCCTTTGCAGGCGGCCGATACTCCGGCTATGGACTGGTTGGCAGCTCATGGTCGTTGTGGTTTGTTGAAGACAGTCCCCGATGGTTATCACCCCGGTAGCGAAATCGCCAATTTGTCGGTATTGGGTTACGACCTCGACCGGGGGGTCGAGGCTCGTTGGAAGCGGCGAGTATGGGAGTCGATATAGAGTCGGGCGAGATGGCGATGCGCTGTAATCTCGTCTGTATCGAAAACGGTCGTATCAAGAATCATTCGGCCGGACATATCTCTACGGCCGAAGCTGCCGAATTAATTGATTTTTTACAAAAAGAATTGGGAGGTGAGGATGCCAATTTCTTTCGAGGCGTTTCGTATCGGCATCTGTTGAAATTGAAAGGCGGAGACAAGCGAGTCGACTGTACCCCTCCGCACGATGTTCCCGGTACGCTTTTTCGTGAGGTAATGGTTCGTCCCCTCGTTCCCGAAGCCGTTCCGACAGCCGATCGTCTGAACGAGTTGATATTGCGTTCGCAACAGATTCTGCCGTTGCATCCGGTCAATCGGAAGCGTGTCGCCGAGGGTAAAGACCCGGCGAACGGCATCTGGCCGTGGTCACCCGGTTATAAGCCCCGCATGGAGACATTGGCCGAGCGTTATGGGATAAAGAGCGGCGTTGTCATTTCGGCGGTAGATCTTATTCGGGGTATCGGGGTATATGCCGGTCTGCGGCCTGTCGAAGTCGAGGGAGCGACCGGTTTGTATGATACCAATTACGAGGGTAAAGTTCAAGCGGCGATCGAGGCATTACATACGCACGATTTTGTATATTTGCATATTGAAGCCAGTGATGAGGCCGGGCATGAAGGCGATGTCGATTTGAAAGTTCGCACGGTTGAATATCTCGATCATCGGGTTTTAAAACCGCTCATCGATGCCGTATCTCGAATGAGCGATTCGGTGACGATAGCCTTGTTGCCCGATCATCCCACCCCTTGCCGGTTGCGCACTCACACGGCCGAGCCCGTCCCGTTTGTGATTTACAAATCTGGGGTGGAGCCCGACGGAGTCACCCGGTACAGCGAGTCCGATATAGTCGGTGGCGCTTATGGGGTGCTGGCAGGAGAGCAGTTTATAAAAGAGTTCTTTCGAAAAAATTAAAATAGAAAAGAGCGATGCAATTTTACAGTACGAATAGAAAAACTTCGCCGGTTTCCCTCCGCGAAGCAGTGGTGAGAGGATTGGCAACAGATAGGGGGCTTTTCATGCCTGAGGTGATTCGCCGGTTTCCCCCGGCATTTTACCAAAATATGAAAGAGATGACCTTGCGCGAAATTTCTTTTGTCGTGGCCGAGGCCTTTTTCGGGGAAAATGTGGAAGCCGGTAAATTGAAAGAGATTGTCGACGAGACGCTCAACTTCGATATTCCGTTGGTGCAGGTGGCCGATAACCGGTATAGTTTGGAACTTTTTCACGGACCCACGTTGGCATTTAAAGATGTGGGGGCGCGCTTCATGGCTCGGTTACTCGCCTATTTCAATAAACAGGAGGGCGAGCGGCAGGTCAATGTGTTGGTAGCTACATCTGGCGATACGGGCAGTGCCGTGGCAAATGGATTTTTAGATGTTTCGGGTGTAAAAGTATTCGTGCTTTATCCGCAAGGGAAAGTCAGCGAGATACAGGAAAAGCAGTTTACCACACTCGGTCGCAACATTACGGCATTGGAAGTGAGCGGTACATTCGATGACTGTCAGGCATTGGTGAAGAATGCCTTTATGGATAAGGAGCTGAACGAGAAACTCTATCTTACTTCTGCCAATTCTATTAACGTGGCCCGTTTCCTGCCCCAGTCGTTCTATTATTTTTACGCCTATGCGCAGTTGTGCGGGTTAGTCGGGAAGCCCGAGGAAGTCGTGTTCAGTGTGCCCAGCGGAAATTTCGGCAATATTACTGCCGGTTTGATGGCTAAACGCATGGGACTGCCTGTGAAACGGTTCATTGCGGCCAACAATCGCAACGATGTATTTTTGCAATACCTGCGTACGGGAGTTTATACGCCGCGGCCTTCGGTTGCTACTATCGCTAATGCGATGGACGTAGGTGATCCCAGTAATTTCGCGCGAATACTCGATTTGTACGGAGGCTCGCACGATGCGATTTGTGCTGAGGTAAGCGGGGTAAGTTACACCGATGAACAGATTCGTCGAACGATGAGCGAAACTTTCCGTAACGAACGATACTTGCTCGATCCTCATGGAGCCTGTGGTTATCAGGCGTTAGTCGACGGATTACAGCCCGGCGAGACAGGTATCTGTCTCGAAACGGCACATCCGGCTAAATTTCTCGAAACGGTCGAATCCGCTGTTGGCGAGACGATTTCGGTTCCCGAAAAACTGCAAGTCTTTATGCGGGGCGAAAAACAAAGTATCCTTATGCCGGTCGGCTTCAACGCTTTCAAGCACTTTTTGCTCAATCAGCAATAAAGGTTCTGTTACGTAAATCAAACAGCCGGGAAATTTTCCCCGGCTGTTTGATTTATATGACTATATTATTATTGTTTCTGAAATTCTTTTTCGAACAGGATTTTTCCGTCTTCCTGTTTTACTTGAACTTTCAATGAATGGTTCGAGGCAAACAAGGTCAATACCGAGTTGTTCGAGTTCACGATGATGGGGAAGGAGGCCGCATTTCCTTTGTCGGTAAATCCGAATGCGTGCTCGTGACCGCTCAACATTAGATCTATTTGTGCCTGCTCCAATAAGGGCAGTAGTTGTTCCCGCAGCCGTTCGGAACCGTACCAACCGCCTTTCGTGAAAGGCATATGTGAGATAACCACACGGTAGGAGGCGTTCTTGAACTCTGGGTTGTCTATCTCCCGGGACAGCCAATCCTTTTGTTCGAGCATATAGTTGTCGAAGTCTATCAGTCCGGAGTATTCCACATCGGTGTCAGGTTTGTCTTCCCCGCAGTCCAACACGATGAAGCGAACGGGTCCATAGGTGAAAGCATAATAGAATTTACTATTGGGGCCGGCGAAGTATCGGGAGAAGTTGCGGGCATATGCTCCGCGGGTTTCGTGATTGCCTCTTGCGTACACGAATGGCTTTTGGGTAGCGAACAACTCGATGGAGGTGTTGAGGAAGCTGGTAAATATGTCGTTTTGCCGGTTGATGTGGCTACACATGTCTCCGCAGAAAAGTACCATGTCGAAGTCCTGTGGCGGAGCCATGCCCAGTAGTTTCTTTTGCAATTCGTTATTCCCATGTATGTCGTTGACCATAACCATTGACAGGGTTTCTCGATGGTTGTCGAGAGTCGTGAAGGTCAACGGTTTTTTCCAGATGTCGGTGGATACTACGGAACCCATAACAGGACGGTAGGCCCGCAATTCTTTCACTTCTTGCGACAATACTCTGTAAAAATAGGTCGTATTTTTTTCGAGTCCTTTGACTGTCACCCGGTGCAGCGTGTCGACACAATATAACCCGTCTTGTGAGGCATAGGCTTTTCGTGGCGGTTGGGAGTAGAAACTTTTCCCGGCTTCCTTTTTGCTAAATTCCACCCACGATTTGCAAGGCTTATCGGTGGCCCACACGACTGTTACTTCATCTTCGGACAGATTCTGTAAATAGGGGCCGTGAGTAATTTGGGCTGAGGGTTGTCCGGCTATGGCGTAAAGGGGAAAGACTATCCCTGCGACTATTGCAATGATTAATTTCTTTGTCATATCGGTAAATTCTAAAATAAATTATTCTTTAAACTGTGTTTTGTTATAACTATATAAAGCGGGCATAACTCGAAAAAAGTATATGCTTGTGAAGAATCGATTACGGTATTTGTGTTTTCAAAAACTTAAAGCGACATTTTTATCCCCTTTTGTATGGGATAGAATATTTTTGCTTTTCCACAAAGATAACATATTTATTGCTTGTGTGATGCTTCTCGTAAAAAAATAAGAACGGTTTTTAAGTGAAGGTGTGTGATTGATTCCCGTGAAAAGGGGCGATATAAAACTTGAAACGTCCCTATCCGTATATCGGGCAGGGACGTTTCGGCGCGTTATGATTTTGATTTATAATTATACTTTTTCCAACGCTTGTTTCAAATCGTCGATGAGGTCGTCGATATGTTCGGTTCCTATGGAGAGGCGCACCGTGCCGGGGAAAATTTCCTGTTCTTCTTTTTCTTGGTCGGTAAGTTGAGAATGGGTAGTCGAAGCCGGGTGAATGACCAACGATTTCACGTCGGCGACATTGGCGAGCAGTGAAAAGATTTTCAGGTTGTCGATGAAACGATGGGCTTCTTCTGTACCCCCTTTTATCTCGAAAGTGAAAATCGAACCGGCTCCCTGTGGGAAATACCGTTCGTACAATGCATGGTCGGGGTGGTCGGGCAAAGCCGGGTGGTTCACCCGTTTTACTTTCGGGTGTCGGGACAAAAAGTCCACTACTTTCAAGGCGTTTTCTACATGACGTTCCACGCGCAGGGAGAGGGTCTCCAATCCCTGTAAAAGCAGGAATGAAGGGGCTGATGGCTGCTCCGGTGTCGCGCAGGATAACGGCGCGTATGCGGGTGACGTATGCGGCTGCTCCGGCGGCTTGGGTGAATCGGATACCGTGATAACTGGGGTCGGGTTCGCTCAACTGGGGAAATTTACCCGAAGCCGTCCAGTTGAATTTACCCGAATCGACGATTATACCTCCCAACGATGTGCCGTGGCCTCCGATAAATTTCGTCGCCGAGTGTACGACGATGTCTGCACCATGTTCGATAGGGCGTATCAGATAGGGTGTGCCGAACGTGTTGTCGATAATGAGCGGTATGTTGTGGGGGGGGGGG
>ERZ779762.1725-NODE-1725-length-11567-cov-2.847377_pt1 | contig 11567 bp, 8 predicted proteins | sample MGYA00511887_ERZ779762 | MGnify/ENA primary metagenome ERZ779762 (study PRJEB29588, sample SAMEA2163052) | human gut metagenome | biome: human gut; feature: human-associated habitat; material: faeces | place: Denmark | collected 2008/2010 ...
CGCCCTCTCCAAACTCCACATCAATGTGGATATAACTGTCGGCTTTTTTGTGGGACAAAAGAACTACCGTCTCAATCCCGGTTGTCCAAGGGAACTGATCCACAGGGACACACCGCTGCACCTCATAGCCGTTTGCGATGAAAATCTCCAGATCCCGCGCAAGGCTCGTCGGTTTACAGGAAATGTATACCAGCTTCTCCACCCCATAACCGATGATTCTGGAAAGTGCTTTGGGATGTACGCCATCCCTTGGAGGGTCGAGAATAATAAAGTCCGGCTTTTCTTCGATTTCATCCAGTACCTTTAAAACATCTCCCGCGATAAACTCACAGTTCTCCAGTCCGTTTTGCTTCGCGTTTTCCCGCGCAGCAACAACTGCCTCTTCCACAATCTCCACACCAATGACTTTTTTTGCAACCGGTGCCATCAGCTGCGCGATCGTACCTGTGCCGCTGTAAAGATCGTAAACGATACTGTCCGGCTTTCCCTCTTCCTTTACCAGGCTGCCGACATATTCCCGCGCTGTCTCATACAGCACCTCTGCGCCGCAGGTGTTCGTCTGGAAAAAGGAAAATGTCGAAATTCGAAATTTCAGTCCAAGCAGCTCTTCATAAAAATAATCCCTGCCGTACAAAATTTCACTGCTGTCGCACTTGACCGCATCCGACATGGAGTCGTTCGTAATATGCAAAATTCCGGCGAATTTTCCGTTCAACGGAAGGGAAAGCAGTCGCTCTTTCCAGCTTTCCAGATCAACTTCCTGCTGCGTTGTCGTTACAAGCGCTGCAAGAATTTCTCCCGTCCTGGACGCCCTGCGCACCAGCAGATGCCGCAAATATCCCTCATGGGTATAACGATGATAAAAGGGCGTCTTTTTCTCTTCAAAATAATAAAGTGTCTCCCGCAGGATCGCACTGTAATCGTCGTCCACAAGACGACAGCCATCCACCGTTACGATATCATAAAAGCTGCCTTTTTTATGCATGCCCAGCGCCAGAGGTCCATCCTTTACCTCGTCTCCGAACGTAAATTCCATCTTATTGCGGTATCCGTAATAAACGGGGCTCTGACGGATCGGCTCGATCTGACAGACGCTCTGCTGTTTGGAAAGCACCGGCTCCAACAACTCCCTGACCTGGTTTTCCTTTATCTTCAGGCTTTCTTCATATGGCATGGAAATATAGCTGCATCCGCCGCAGATATTAAAATGCGGGCAACCGCCGTTTTCAACACCGACAGTTTCTATCGGCGATTTTTCCAGAATTTCCTTTAATCTGCCCTCTCCCTTGCCTTTCCGCACCTTTGTTATAACGACAGAAATCTTCTGTCCCGGCAGTGCACCTTTTACCTCGCAGATTTCTTCACCATCTGCCGCACCTTCCAGCGGCTCCAGCACCACCATTGCGCGGTTCGGGAATTTCACATTCCGTACCACGCCTGTCCTGATCTGTCCTTTTTTCATCTCTCCTCCATTCCACAAACATACTGCCATGCAAAAACATATTTTATTACAAAACGGGATGTCCCCACGAAAAGCGAAATTTCTGATTTTTCCGCTCCCGCAAGAACATCCCGTCATCTCCGGCGTGCGCAACCCTATAAAGTTTTATCTGCACACTTCCAAATCGCGTTCCTACCGCTCCAAACCAACGGGAATTCAGACACTCAAAAACCGTGATCTGTCTGCTCCTAATGGCATGTCTCCGCGATCTTTAGTCCTCTTTTTTCTCTTCGGAAGCTTCTTTTTCAGGTTCTTCCTTGTCCAGATCCTCGTCCTCAAAATCATCGTCAAAGTCGTCATCAAAATCTTCCAGATAATCCGGAGTCAGATAACGATATACTGCATAGGCAACTGCTGCCACAGCCGCAACGATGCCGATAATCGCCAGAATCCAGAGAATACAGGTCTTTTTCTCTTCTTTTTTCTTCGCCGCCTCTTTGTACTTCACCGCTTCCAGAATTTCATCCAGCTTTACCATATTATTTTCCATCCTTTCTGCTTGTTTTCATGATTCAGTCGTCGTGTTTATCATACCACCCTTTTTTTGCTTTTACTATATGAATCCGGAAAATTTATAGTTTTTTCAGTTTTGCAAACGCCGCATACATAATCTTCTGACCCGCTCCATCGAACTGGATCGTCACCTTGTAATCCCGCGGATCGTCCACGATCTCCGTCACCGTTCCGTCGCCGTATTTTAAGTGCCGCACACGGTCGCCAACACCATATTCCAGCGCTGCAGATTTCACAGAGCCTCTGGAAATTCCATTCACGCCGTTTAAGCTGCCAAGCCCCTGCGCGATAAAAGGCTTTCTGTCCTCTGCGGTTTTTTTCGGCTTCACAACTGCCCTTGGCTTTCCATAGCCAGTAAAGCTGCCGGTTGAAAAGCTTTCCCCGGAAAAGCCTGTTCCGCCTGACGCAGCGAAGCTGCCTTTAGAAGCGCTGCTCCTTGTGTCTGCATTCAGCGTGCCAAAGCTGCTATTTCCAAATCCGCTGCCGCCCGCCTTGCTGTGTCCGGTGGAGCCAAAGCCGTTCCATCCGCCTGTGCTCTCGCTCTTTGAGCTGCCGCCTCCAAATCCGGAGAAACCGGAAAATCCCGAAAAACCGCTGTAATCATCCGTTTCTTCTTTTTCAAAGGAAAACCGTTTCGATCCTCCTATCCTCTGGTCGAGCAGATTTGCGGGAATTTCCTTAACGAACCGGCTGACCGGATTATACTGTGTCTCACCGCGGATCATACGCTGCTTTGCACAGGTGATCGTAAGTTCCTCCCGCGCACGGGTGATTCCGACATATGCCAGACGACGTTCTTCCTCGATCGCGGTCGGGTCATCGTCCATGATGCTCATATAGCTGGGGAATATGCCATCCTCCATGCCAGCCAGATAAACAACCGGAAACTCCAGTCCCTTTGCGGAATGCAGCGTCATCAGAAGCACTTTATTATTATCGGATTCCACGCCATCAATATCCGCAACCAGCGCAACCTCCTGCAAAAAGCTGCTCAGCGTCGCATCCTCGTGTGCCGCTTCAAATGCGACCACCTTTGAAATTAATTCGTTGATGTTGGCGATTCTGTCCTCCGCATCCTCGTCATCCGACTCCTGCAACTCTTTTACATAGCCGGTGGATTCTACGATATCATCCAACAGCTGTTTTAATGTATAATATTCCAGCTTCGCCCGAAAAGACTGGATCAGCGTCACAAACGGCTCCAGCTTCGATGCGCTTCTGCCAAGCCCGGGAATCTGATCCGCCTGCCGCAGGGCGTCGTAAAAGCTCATTTCATTTTCTTCCGCATATGCCTGCACGCGGTTGACTGTTGTTGCACCGATTCCACGCTTCGGAATATTGATAATTCTGCGCACCTGCAGGTCGTCCTGCCCGTTGTCGATCGTTTTTAAATACGCCAGAATGTCCTTGATTTCTTTTCTCGCATAGAAATTGACGCCGCCGACCACATCATAGGGAATCCCTTCTATAATAAACCGTTCCTCCAGCAGTCGCGCCTGGGCATTGGTCCGGTAAAGCACTGCACAGTCTTTATAATCTGCTGTCCGATTCCGTTTTCTTTTGCAAACATCATCTGCAATAAATTCCGCCTCTTCATATGCAGTATCCAACTGTTTAAAATGGATCAGGCTGCCCTCACCCTTATCTGTCCAGAGAACCTTCTTTTTCCGTTCTACGTTGTTTTGAATCACCTCGTTGGCAGCATCCAGAATCGTCTGGGTCGAACGGTAGTTTTGCTCCAGCTTGATGACCGCAGCTTCCGGAAAATATTTTTCATAATCCAGAATATTGTTGATGTTGGCACCCCGGAACTTGTAGATCGACTGATCGTCATCACCTACAACACAAAGATTGCGGTATTTATCCGCCAGCAAACGGATCAGCTCAAACTGCGCCGTGTTGGTATCCTGATACTCATCCACCATAATGTACAAAAAACGCTCCTGATAGTACGCAAGCACCTCTGGACTGGTTTTGAACAGCTCTACGGTTTTGACAATCAGGTCATCAAAATCGAGTGCATTGTTCTTTTTCAGAGCTGCCTGATATTCCTGATAAACGGACGCGATTTTCTGCTTGGAAAAATCTCCCATCGCGGAGAGCGCATATTCCGTCGGGGAAATCAGCTCGTCCTTTGCGGAAGAAATTGCGGACATCAGGCTCCGTTCCTTATAAACCTTCGTATCAATCTGCAGCTTTTTGCAGACCTCTTTGATGATGTTCTTGCTGTCATCCGTATCGTAAATCGTAAAATTTGTCGAATAGCCGAGGTGGTCGATGTAACGTCTCAGAATCCGCACGCAGGTGGAGTGAAACGTCGAAACCCAGATCTGTTCCGCGCCGTGCCCGATCAGATCGTCCACTCGTTCACGCATCTCCCCGGCAGCTTTATTGGTAAAGGTGATCGCCAGAATATTCCACGGCTTTACGCCTTCGTGCTCAATCAGATAGGAAATACGGTGCGTCAACACCCTGGTCTTTCCGCTTCCCGCTCCCGCCAGAATCAGCACCGGTCCCTTTGTTTTAAAAACAGCTTCCCGCTGTCTGTCATTTAAGGTATCGTAAATGCTCATAGTTCCCCACTGTTTCCTGTTTTTTTCCATCTATAAGTGTCTTTTCGATTTTAACAGATTTTAGTCTGCGATACAAGACGAAAGACGCTGTCTTTGTCCGCTTTACTTTTAGACTTTAATATGTTAAAATAGAAACATATGGACGAACGAAGTCCACTCCATTAGAAAAGTAAAGGAGTTAGTCGGATGAACAAAAAAATTAAAACGGAGGCCGTAGATCACCTGTTTGACGCGATCTTGAGCCTGCAGAACAAGGAAGAATGCTACGCATTTTTCGAAGATCTCTGCACTGTCAATGAGCTGCTTTCCCTCTCCCAGCGTTTTGAGGTTGCAGCCATGCTAAAGGAAGGCAAAACCTATCTGGATATCGCAGAAAAAACAGGCGCTTCCACTGCTACAATCAGCCGCGTCAACCGTTCCTTAAATTACGGCAACGACGGCTACGAGTTGGTTTTCTCCAGAATGGCAGAAGCTTCCGAACCCGATTCGGAACAGTAAGTCCCGCAGGTCCAAGAGGGGGTACCCTGCAACAGGATTTGGAATCGGATCCGGTGAACACTGTAATGCACACATTTTGTCTACATTACATGAGTAAAAAAGAGCGAAGGCTCCGGAAAACTTTTCCGGCGTCTCCGCTCTTTTTTTGCTGCTGTTTTCAAAACGCTCAGCGCTCCAGCGCCTTTTTTGCAAACTCTGTATTGACCAGATCTTCATATGCAACGCGGTTTGTCAGCTCGCCGCCCTCTTCCAGAATATCCTGCAGCAGAACAAATGCATCCTCCGAGAAAATCAGGTCGGTTTTCCACGTATCCTGCTCGACATAGCGTCTCACAATCGCCGTCAGCACCGCTTCGTCCGTTTCCGGGAACTGCGGCGCAATCATCTTTGCGATTTCTTCCGGCGTGCTCTGTGATACCTTTTCCATGCCGCGCTGCAGCGCATTTACAAAGGCCTGCACGGTATCCGGGTGCGCTTCCAGATAACTCTTTTTCGCAGAAAATGCCGTATAGGGCACATAACCGGACTCTTCTCCCAGCGAAGCGACAACATAGCCGTCACCTTTTTGCTCCAGGGCAGTTGCATGAGGCTCGAATTCTACTGTGAAGTCCCCCTGCCCGCCGGAAAATGCTGCTGCCGTGGAACCAAAATCGATGCTCTGGTCGATGGAAAGATCTTCGGTCGGATCAATGTTGTACTGCTTTAAAATATATTCAAATACCATTTCCGGCATGCCGCCTGCCCTGCCGCCCAGCACTTTTTTGCCCTTCAGCATATCCCACTCGAAATTCTCGATCGGTTCCCTCGCAACGAGGAAGTTTCCGGCACGCTGCGTCAGCTGTGCGAAATTGATCAGATAATCCTCGGCTCCGCCGTTTTTTGTATATATCGTTGATTCGGAGCCCATGAAACCGATATCCGCCTCTCCCGCCAACACTGCCGTAACGGTCTTATCCGCACCGAATCCTGTCACCAGCGTCAGATCAATGCCCTCTTCTCTAAAATAGCCCTCTTCTATTGCCACATACATTGGCGCATAAAATATGGAATGCGCCACCTCGTTCAACGTAACCTTCTGAAGTTTCTTTTTCTCCCCTCCATCCGATAAATCTTTCTTCTGCCCGCAACCTGCCAGCATGCCAATCGTCAACGCCGCTGTCAGCGCCAGACATATCCATCTTCTTTTTTTCATAAAATAGCTGCTTCCTCAACACATGTTTCTTTATCCTATGCGCTCCTATTGTCCCATGTGCTGTCCCTTCACAGAATGGTCTTTCTATATTGAGTTTCTTTTCTCTTGTCATCTGGTTTTGAATACTATATAATGAATTCATTAAACAATCTTCATTATCTTATGGAAAACAGGAGCATTTCATATGACACTGGAAACAGAGGATCTTTTACAAAGTATTTTGGATAGTCTGGACCGTATTGATTATATCCGTCCGGATGATATCCCAGATATCGAATTATACATGGATCAGGTGACGACTTTTATGGATAGCCGTCTAAAGAATGCTGCCCGTAATCCCGAAGTGGACAAGATCCTGACCAAAACCATGATCAATAACTACGCCAAAAACGACCTGCTGCCGCCGCCCGTCCGCAAGAAATATTCCCGCGAGCACATGCTGCTTTTGATTTTTATCTATTATTTCAAGGGCATCCTGTCAATCAGCGACATCCAGACCGTATTAAAACCGATTACCGACCGTTTCTTTGCCGGAAACGAAGGGCTGAAGCTTGAAACGATCTATAACGAGGTGTTTAGTCTCGAGCGTGAAGAAGTTGAAGTAATGAAGCAAGACGTCGTACGCAAATATCACAAAGCTCAGGAGACCTTTTCGAATGCTGCCACAGAGGATCAGGAATTTCTGCAGACCTTTTCTTTCATCTGCATGCTCAGTTTTGACGTCTATGTTAAAAAAATGTTGATTGAAAAACTGATCGACAGCTGCAGCGCAAAAGAAACAGACACCACAGAACACCGTTCCCGTCACAGTCGTTCTGATAAAAAACAATAGAATGCACGCTCTGCGAGCATTCTATTGTCATGAATCACAGTAACTGCAGCGTTTGCAAACGCTGTACCGCTTCAGTTTGCAAACGGTACGTCTGCTTATAACAACATGACTGTGAACAGAATTTTTTTCCATCTGCCACTTGATTCCTGCCTGGAAAGTGCTAAAATAAATCTTAGCTGGAAACGGAAGTATAGCTCAGCCGGGATGAGCGTTCGCCTCACACGCGAGAGGTCACGGGTTCGAGCCCCGCTATCTCCACCACATTTTTTATACAACAATATTTGCAAAGAATTTGCTTTATAAGGCTTTGCAATAACAAAATTGTAACTATATTAACACCTTTAAGTCTTGAAAAGAAATATGTTTTTATGGTATAATTCTTTTCAGACAAAATTTGAAATTGATACTTATTTGGAGTTGAGTAATAATATGTCATTGTGTATGGGATGCATGCAGGAAATAGGTGACAACAAGATTTGTCCGTCCTGCGGATTTGATACAACTGAAAAACAGCAAGCTCCTTTTTTACCGTACGGAACAATTCTTCAGAACCGCTATATCGTAGGTGCGGGAATTGATACCAACGGCGAAAGCACACGCTATATAAGCCACGACAAGCAGACAGGTGACATTGTAATCATCTGCGAATTTCTTCCTATCGGACTTTTTTCTCGTGAAGAAGGAACTACCGAGGTCAGAATAAATTATGAAAACCGCCTTGTATATAATAAACTCAAGGACGATTTTCTTAACTATTACAGGATTCTTTCAGAACTCCGTGAGCTTTCCGCTCTTATGAATGTTCACAACATTTTTGAAGAAAATAACACAGTTTATGTTGTTGAGGAAAACGAGGATCTTATTCCTTTTGAGGAGTATGTTGAACGCAGTAACGGTCATCTTGAATGGGATATTGCCCGTCCGCTTTTTATGCCTGTAATTTCTGCACTTGAGGCTCTTCACAAGAGAGGTGTCGGTCACTATGCTATCGCACCTAAGAATATGTATATCACAGCATCGGGTAAAATTAAGATTTCAGGCTTTGCGTCGGAAAATGAGCGTAAAAGAGGCACGCCGCTCAAATCTCAGCTTTTTTCAGGCGCTGCGGCTCCCGAACAGTATGACGACAATTTTCCTCTTGACGATATTACGGATATCTACGGATTTTGTGCAACCCTCTTCTATGCTCTCACGGGTCATATGCCAAAGAGTGCGGTAGAACGCCGTAAGGACAGCCGACTTCTTATGAGTACAACAACTGTAAAGAGACTTCCTCCGCATGTTGTTTCGGCTCTTGCTAACGGTTTGCAGGTTGAGCGTGAAAACCGTATTACAGATTTTGACGAGCTTCGTTCACAGCTTTCCGTTGCTCATACAGCAAAGGCAATTCAGGACGAAATTTCAAGAACAGCAAGCATGAACCTCACAAAGTCAGAGCGTACACGCAAGACTTCAAACGGTATGTCACACGCTTCAATTATTATTATTGCGGCTGGTATCACGGGTCTTGTTCTCGGTATTGCTGGTGTGTTCTGGCTTATGCAGAATCCGCTTGCCGGAATGTTCTCGAATAATACTGATGCGAGCGTAAGCTCAACTCAAAGCACAGAGTGGACAGGTGCTACTGTTCCTAACTATGTCGGAATGACATATGAAGAGGCTGTTAAGAGTGTTGACAGCAACAGCAGTATCACAATCTACAGAACTTTTAACGATGAGTACAGTGATGATTATGCAGAAGGTAAGATTATGTCACAGACTCCTGCCGCAGGTTCAAAAATTACTCAGGAAGATTCCGTAGTAGTGAGTGTTTGCGTAAGCAAGGGATCACAGATGAGGACTCTGCCGAAGGTTGAGGGTGAAAAACTTGATACCGTTGCATCCGACATTGCCGCTCAGGGACTTCTTGCAACAGCAGAATATGAGTACAGTGACAAGGTTGCTGAGGGAAGGGTAATCCGCTACAAAGAACATGTTGAGGGTGATACTCTCGAATACGGTTCAACGGTAGTTCTTGTTGTCAGCAAGGGCAAGAAACAGACAAGTTCTCAGTCATCAAACAGATAAAATTAATAACAATGTTTAAGACGGACTTTTTGCAGTCCGTCTTTTTTATTGATATAAAACAGTTATAGTTACTGATTATCTTAAAATACTCGATAAAATTGAGATTGGAAAAAATTTCAGAAAACTGTCACAAAATAAAGGTCAAAAATAGTCAAATTTCTCTTGACTTTTCTTGAAAATGGTATAAAATATAATTAGCACTCAGGGAACAAGAGTGCTAATTAATTGAAAGCAATTTAAAATTTTTACAGGAGGCTGTATTTATGACAATCAAACCATTACTCGACAGAGTCGTTTTAAAAGTTGAAGAGGCTGAAGAGAAAACAAAGAGCGGTATCATTCTTTCATCTGCTGCTCAGGAAAAGCCACAGTTCGCATCAGTTGTTGCTGTTGGCCGGCGGTGTTGTTGACGGCAAGGAAGTAAAGATGTATGTTAGCGTAGGCGATAAGGTTATCGCAAGTAAATATGCAGGCACACAGGTAAAGATTGACGGCGAAGAATACACAATCGTAAACCAGTCGGATATACTCGCAACTCTTGAATAATTAACTAAATATACGGAGGTAATTTACAATGGCTAAACAAATCGCATACGGCGAAGATGCAAGAAAAGCTCTAATGAAAGGTATCGACCAGCTCGCTGATACCGTTAAAATCACACTCGGACCTAAGGGCAGAAATGTTGTTCTTGATAAGAAGTTCGGTGCTCCGCTCATCACAAATGACGGTGTAACAATCGCTAAGGAAATTGAACTTGAAGATCCTTTTGAAAATATGGGTGCTCAGCTTGTAAAGGAAGTTTCTATCAAGACTAACGATATCGCAGGCGACGGTACAACAACTGCCACACTTCTTGCTCAGGCTCTCATCAGAGAGGGTATGAAGAATGTAACTGCAGGCGCTAACCCAATGGTACTTAAAAAGGGTATTGCAGACGCTGTAAATGTTGCAGTTGAGGCTGTAAAGAAGAACAGCAAGCAGGTATCCGGTACAGATGATATCGCAAGAGTTGCAACAGTTTCATCACAGGATGAATTCATCGGCAAGCTTATTGCCGAGGCTATGGAAAAGGTTACAACAGACGGTGTTATCACAGTTGAGGAATCAAAGACAGCCGAAACATACAGCGAGGTTGTTGAAGGTATGATGTTTGACAGAGGTTACATCGCTCCTTATATGGTAACAGATACAGATAAGATGGTTGCAGAGCTTGACAATCCGCTTATTCTTATCACAGATAAGAAGATTTCCACTACACAGGAAATTCTCCCACTTCTTGAGCAGATTGTTCAGATGGGTAAGAAGCTCCTTATTATCGCTGAAGATGTTGAAGGCGAGGCTCTTACAACTCTCGTACTTAACAAACTCAGAGGTACATTCACTTGTGTTGCCGTAAAGGCTCCGGGCTTTGGCGACAGAAGAAAAGAAATGCTTCAGGATATCGCAACACTTACAGGCGGTACGGTAATCACATCCGACCTCGGTCTTGAACTCAAGGATACAACAGTTGATCAGCTCGGTACTGCCCGTCAGGTTAAGATTGAAAAGGAAAACACAATCATCGTTGACGGCTCAGGTGACAAGGAAGCTATCAAGGGCAGAGTTGCTCAGATCAGACAGCAGATTGAAACAACAACATCTGACTTTGACCGTGAAAAACTTCAGGAGCGTCTTGCAAAGCTCGCAGGCGGCGTAGCAGTTATCAAGGTTGGTGCCGCAACAGAAGTTGAAATGAAAGAAAAGAAGCTCCGTATTGAGGATGCTCTTGCCGCTACAAAGGCTGCTGTTGAAGAGGGTATCGTAGCAGGCGGCGGAACAGCTCTTATCAACGCTATGCCAGCAGTTAAGAAGCTCGTTGACAAGCTCAGCGGTGACGAAAAGACAGGCGCTCAGATCGTTTACAAGGCTCTTGAAGAACCAGTTAGACAGATCGCAGTGAACGCAGGTCTTGAGGGCAGCGTTATCATAGACAAGATAATCCGTTCAAGAAAGGTCGGCTATGGCTTCAACGCTTATACTTCTGAGTATGTTGACATGATACCTGCAGGTATCGTTGACCCTACTAAGGTTACACGTTCAGCTCTACAGAACGCAGCTTCTGTTGCTTCAATGGTGCTCACAACTGAGAGCCTTGTTGCAGACAAGAAGGACCCACAGGCTGACGCTGCTATGGCAGCCGCAGCAGCAGGTGCAGGCGGAATGGGCGGTATGTACTAATAAGCTCCCATGACTAATATCTGATATAATTTACAGCCTCCGTAGTTATCCTGCGGAGGCTGTTTGTATGGAATGGGTAATATTTTATGATATAGTTTACAAAAATCAAATAATATCCTCGGCGTTTTTGTAAGTAAAATCCAAAAGTATTGATTAATTAAATTAAATATATA
>ERZ779762.1726-NODE-1726-length-11560-cov-2.081008_pt1 | contig 11560 bp, 9 predicted proteins | sample MGYA00511887_ERZ779762 | MGnify/ENA primary metagenome ERZ779762 (study PRJEB29588, sample SAMEA2163052) | human gut metagenome | biome: human gut; feature: human-associated habitat; material: faeces | place: Denmark | collected 2008/2010 ...
TGAACACGACCGGCAAGGGAATAACCCAGCTGTTCGTCGTTGACGGCAAAAAGCCGATCGGCGTCATCCACATGCACGACTGCCTGCGTGCGGGCTTTACGGTGGAAGAAAAGAAAACTCCGGCTAACGATTCAGAACATAACAAGGTAGCATAATTGTTTGATTTTAAAATTAATATATGATAATACCTTTCTTGTTCTCTATGTTTCGCAAATTTACAACTATTTCCATATTATGGAAAAATTTCCTCAATTAAAATTGTATAAACTTTGCATATTCTTTTAAGCAAAATTTAAAAACAGCTATACATCTAATAGCCAACAAATTAACAAATCCACATAGATTATTCTTGCAAATCGCCCTTACCTTCGCGCAATACCACAGGCTCGTCTCCCGTACAATCGACCGTAGTCGACGGTATCGTACCGCCCTCGCCTCCGTCGATAATCAAATCGGCGACCGACTCATAACGTTCAGCTATCAACTCCGGGTCCGTCCCATATTCAGGCTCCTCATCGTCGACAGACACCGACGTCGTCAATAACGGATTGCCCAACGCCTCGACCAACGCCAACGTAATGGCATGGTCGGGAATACGCACCCCCACCGTCTTGCGGTTTTTATAAATCTTAGGCAGGGACGAGCTCGTAGGCAATATAAAAGTGAAAGCCCCCGGCAAATTACGTTTCAACAGCTTGAAATACAAATTATTCAGTTTGGCATATTCACTCACCCAACTCAATTCCCGACAAATAATCGACAGATTGACTTTTTGAGGATTGATTCCTTTAATCCGGCAAATCCGCTCCACGGCTCGCACGTTCAAAGCATCGCAACCCAACGCATAAATCGTATCGGTAGGATAAATCACAATACCCCCTTCGCGCAACACCTCCACCGCTTTTCCTATCTCCGTGGCGCTGGGATTCTCCTCGTATATTTTCAATCGCCTCATCGCACAAGTTTAAGTGTCGCTAAGATAACGAACTTTTCATATTTCAACAATATTTAAAGAAGAATATAATAAAACAAAAAGAGAGCATGATAAAAAATCATTGCCCCCTTTTGTACATGCAATGAGACATTAGTTGGTTATTATTAAGCATATTCCCCCTCTCCCAGCCGTGTCCCGTATTACAGGGCGTCGCACATAAAATCGAAACAGGAGGCAAAAAGCAAAGACAATTCAATAGAAAGGCATTAACCTCCTCCTCTGCGCACGTATGTGCGATAGGGGAGGTGGCACACAGTGACGGAGGGGTTAAAAAACAGAAGATGATAGTGTCAAAAGATTTCTACACTCCTCCCCTGCCGTACCCCGCAGTATTACGGGGTGTCGTAAAGCAATATAAGAGTATCCTCTCTCGAAATCATGCAAAAAAAATACCGCCCGATATGAACGTATATCAGGCGGCATTCTATATTCAAATAGATCGAATTCTATTTCAAAGCGTCGGCAAGAGCAGCATTAGTTTTATGAACGGCAGCAGCACTCTTGGCAAAAGCCTCTTTCTCGGCAGCGTTCAATTTCAACTCAACCACTTTTTCGATACCGTTTTTACCCAATACACAAGGTACGCCTATGCAGAGGTCTTTCTCCCCGTACTCGCCTTCCAGCAAAGCACTGCAAGGAACCATGCGTTTCTGGTCGCCCAATACGGCCTCTACCACCGAAGCAGCAGCAGCACCCGGAGCATACCATGCCGACGTTCCCAGCAATCCGGTCAATGTAGCGCCACCCACCATCGTGTCAGCAGCAACTTTTTGCAAAGCCTCTTCGCTCAGGAATTCGGTAACGGGAATACCCTTGTAAGTAGCGAAACGAGTAACAGGAATCATAGTCGTGTCACCGTGACCACCGATTACAAAACCTTCTACCTCCGACAGATTGGCATTCAACGCTTGGCTCAGATAATATTTGAAACGAGAGCTGTCCAAAGCACCACCCATACCGATGATACGGTTCTTCGGCAAGCCCAGAGACTTCAATGACAGATAAGTCATGGTATCCATCGGGTTGGAGATAACCACAAGGATAGCATTCGGAGAATATTTCAAGATGTTCTGTGCAACCGACTTAACGATACCTGCATTAACACCGATCAATTCTTCACGAGTCATACCCGGTTTACGGGGAATACCGGAAGTAATCACTACAACGTCGGAGTTGGCAGTCTTCTCATAATCGTTGGTACAACCTACAACAGTGGTGTCGAAGCCCAGCAGTTGAGCAGTCTGCATCATATCCATTGCCTTACCTTCTGAAACGCCTTCTTTCACGTCCAGCATTACCACTTCGTCAGCCACTTCATTAAAGGCTAACACATTAGCGCATGTAGCACCTACGTTACCTGCACCTACTACGGTTACTTTTGACATAATTTCTAAAGTTTTTTGTTTATAAGTGTTCTTTAAAGATGACGCAAAAGTACAGCGAACTTCGTAATTAGAGAAATATTTCCGTAATAATTTTAGTTAAATACACATTTAGCCAATGATTAGTGGACGATGATTAATGATTAATGATTAATTTTGCGGACGATTAATGAATGTAGGACGAATAATCAGCCACCAACCATTAATCACTTAACCATTAATCATTATCAAAAATGGCAGTTAAGAAGAATACACTTCTCATCGTGGCAGGCAGCCTCCTTATCTTATTATTAATAGGAGTTACCATTCTGCTGATTTCCGAAAAGCAAACCAACAAGGAACTGGTGATGGAATTCAATCTGGATAAAGAAGACCTTGAAAATCAATACACAGACTTCGCCAGACAATATGACGAACTGAAGTTGACAGTCTCCAACGACTCCCTCTCCGTACTCTTAGAGCAGGAACAATTGAAGACCCAACGTTTATTGGAAGAACTCCGCACTGTGAAGAGCAGCAATGCCACCGAGATACGCCGTCTGAAGAAGGAACTGGCCTCTCTCCGCAAAGTCATGATAGGCTATATCAACCAGATTGACTCGCTGAACCGCCTGACTGCTCAACAGAAGGAAATCATAGCCGATGTCACCAAGAAGTACAACGCCGCTTCCCGGCAAATCAGCAACTTGTCCGAAGAGAAGAAGAACCTTACCAAGACCGTGACACTTGCCGCCCAACTGGACGCCACCAACATCTCTGTGCAGCCCACAAACAAACGCGGCAAGACTGCCAAGAAGGTGAAAGACATCGTGAAGTTCAAAATAAACTTCTCCATCGTGAAAAACATCACTGCAGAGACCGGCGAACGTACCCTCTACATCCGCATCACCAAACCGGACAATGACGTGCTGACCAAAAGTTCCTCGAACACCTTCCCATACGAGAACCGGGAACTGGTATATTCCATCAAGAAGTATATAGAATACAACGGAGAAGAGCAAGCCGTCACCGTATATTGGGATGTAGAAGAATACCTCTATGCAGGCACCTACCGCGTAGACATTTTTGCTGACGGTACCCTTATCGGTTCGCAATCATTCAGCTTGAATTAATACAAAAAAATCTAAATTATTTTGCAATATCATTGAAAGCCTATACATTTGCATCGTTGTTTATGCAATTATTGTTGCTGTATAAACAACAGATTCATCACCTTAATTAATGTATAGCCCAATGAAAAAGTTCTTCTGTTTCATCTGTTTGGCATACCTATCCTTCCCCATGAAGGCCCAGGAAGCATTAAGCTTGGATAGTTGCCGTGCATTGGCAATCTCCAACAACAAAGAACTGCTGATAAGCCAGGAAAAAATCAACGCTGCCCACTATCAAAGGAAAGCGGCATTTACTAATTACCTTCCCAACATTTCGGCCAGCGGCGGATATATGCGCAGTCAAAAAGAGTTGTCCATCCTCAGCGACGCTCAGAAAGGAGCCTTGTCCGGATTGGGTACAAGTCTCAGCGGACCGTTACAGCAGGCTGCCCAAGTCATCGCACAGCTTCATCCAGAACTGGCAGGCCAATTGCCGGCTTTAGGACAAAGCCTGGTAGGTGCCCTCGACGGTGCAGGCCAATCCTTGGTTGACGCCTTTCGTACAGACACCCGCAACATGTATGCGGGCGCACTGACCTTGACCCAACCCCTATATATGGGCGGCAAGATACGTGCCTACAACAAAATTACCAAATACGCCGAAGAGCTGGCCCGCCAGCAGCACAACACCGGTATGCAGGAAGTAATCCTGAGTACAGACCAGGCATATTGGCAGGTAGTGTCCCTTGCCCATAAAAAGAAGCTGGCAGAAGGTTATCTGAAACTACTGCAGAAGCTCGACAGCGACGTTGACAAAATGATTGCCGAAGGCGTTGCCACCAAAGCAGACGGACTCTCCATCAAAGTAAAAGTGAATGAGGCCGAAATGACCCTGACCAAAGTAACCGATGGCCTGAGCCTTGCCCGGATGCTGCTGTGCCAATTGTGTGGTCTCGACCTTTCCACTCCCGTCATGCTCACAGACGAACAGAAGGAAGACCTGGCTCCCACTACTCCGGAAAACGGTGCCATCGACATCAACAATGTTTATGCTACCCGTCCCGAAGTGCGTAGCCTGGAACTTGCCACGCAGATTTATAAGCAGAAAGTAAATGTCACCCGTTCGGAATATCTTCCTTCCATAGCACTAATGGGCAGCTATATGGCAACCAACCCTTCCGTCTTCAACAGTTTCGAGAAAAAGTTCAAGGGGATGTGGAATGTGGGTGTCATGGTGTCGGTACCCATCTGGCACTGGGGCGAAGGCATCTATAAAGTAAAAGCAGCCAAATCGGAAGCACGCATCGCCCAATACCAGTTGGATGACGCCAAAGAAAAGATAGAGCTGCAGGTCAACCAGTCGGCTTTCCAAGTGAACGAAGCTGCCAAGAAACTGACCATGGCCGAAAAGAACCTGGAAAAAGCCAACGAGAACCTGAGATACGCCACACTTGGCTTTGAGGAAGGCGTTATACCTGCCAGCAATGTGCTCGAAGCGCACACCGCATGGCTTTCTGCCCAATCGGAAAAGATAGACGCACAGATTGACGTAAAACTGACGGAAATCTATCTGAGAAAGGCAACGGGGGAATTGACAATTGATAATTGATAGTTTCTTCAATCGTAAATAGTAAACAGTCAAATAGTAAATAATATGTTGGATACAAAATCACAAAACAGTAACATGTTGTTGGCATTCCTCACGCTGACGGGAGTGATTGCCATCGTTGCCCTTGTAGGTTTCTTCATGTTGCGTAAAGGGCCGGAAATTGTGCAAGGACAAGCAGAAGTAACGGAGTATCGAGTATCGAGCAAAGTGCCGGGACGTATTCTGGAATTTCGTGTAAAAGAGGGACAAAGCGTACAAGCCGGAGACACCCTTGCCATTTTGGAGGCTCCGGACGTGCAGGCCAAACTGGAACAAGCACGCGCCGCCGAATCGGCAGCCCAAGCCCAGAACGAAAAAGCTCTGAAAGGCGCCCGTCGGGAACAGATACAAGCTGCCTATGAAATGTGGCAAAAGGCACTGGCCGGACTGGAGATTGCCGAAAAATCCTACACGCGTGTGAAGAACCTGCACGACCAAGGCGTGATGTCTACACAAAAGCTTGACGAAGTTACCGCCCAACGCAATGCAGCCCGGGCTACGGAGAAAGCCGCCAAAGCCCAGTATGATATGGCCAAGAACGGTGCGGAACGCGAGGACAAAGCCGCTGCCGCTGCCTTGGTGGAACGTGCCAAAGGAGCTGTGGCCGAAGTTGAATCGTACATCAAGGAAACTTACCTGATTGCACAGACTGCCGGTGAGGTATCCGAGATATTCCCCAAAGTAGGCGAGCTCGTGGGCACGGGTGCTCCCATTATGAACATCGCCATTCTGGACGATATGTGGATAACCTTCAATGTACGCGAGGACTTGCTGCAAGGGTTGGGTATGAATACCGAATTCGAGGCGTTCATCCCTGCACTCGATAAGAATATCCGCCTGAAAGTGTACTATATGAAAGACCTCGGCACATATGCCGCCTGGAAAGCGACCAAGACTACCGGCCAGTTCGACCTGAAAACATTCGAAGTAAAAGCCGCTCCGCAAGAGAAGGTGGAAGGACTGCGTCCGGGAATGAGTGTTGTATTGAAGAAGTAAAGGAGTTATGAGTTATTGGAGAGGATGATGGAAAGAAATAAGAAACATACGGCTTTGTGGAATGTAGCAAGACGCGAATGCCGCCGTCTTGTTTCCCGTCCGCTCTATCTGTTCTGTATGGTGATAGCACCGTTGTTCTGCTACATATTCTTCACCACGCTGATGGACTCGGGGTTACCGACCAATATGCCCGTTGGCGCTGTAGACCTGGACAATTCTGCCAGCTCACGAAACATTCTCCGCAATCTGGACGCATTCGGGCAAACAGCTGTCGTGGCGCGTTATAGCAGTGTTAACGAAGCACGTACAGCTATGCAGGAAGGCAAAATCTACGGATTTTTTTATATACCCAAAGGAATGTCGGCCGATGCCCAGAGTCAACGCCAACCTAAATTATCTTTTTATACCAACAACTCCTACCTGATTGCCGGCTCATTATTGTTCAAGGATATGAAGATGATGTCCGAACTTGCCTCAGGAGCTGCCGCCCGTTCAGTTTTATATGCCAAGGGAGCAACGGAAGATCAGGCGATGGGATATTTACAACCCATTGTCATCGATACACATCCGATACAAAATCCTTGGTTAAATTATTCGGTCTATCTATGCAATACACTTGTTCCGGGGGTACTGATGTTGTTGATATTCATGGTAACAGTATTTTCCATCGGTGTGGAAATCAAGGACCGCACGGCCCGGGAGTGGCTGCGACTGAGCAACAACTCCATCTACATCGCATTGGCCGGTAAGTTGCTTCCACAAACCGTGGTATTCTTTATCATGGGTATATTTTACAATGTCTATCTGTATGGATATCTGCACTTCCCATGTAACAGCGGAATTCTTCCGATGCTATTGGCAACCCTCTGCCTGGTATTGGCATCGCAATGTTGCGGTATCCTGATGATAGGCACACTGCCTACCCTTCGCCTCGGTCTGAGCTTCGCTTCGTTATGGGGAGTCATTTCTTTCTCCATTTCAGGCTTCTCTTTTCCGGTGATGGCCATGAATCCGGTATTGCAGGCACTCAGTAACCTGTTCCCATTACGCCACTATTTCCTGATCTATGTAGACCAGGCACTCAACGGATACAGCATGGCTTATTCCTGGTCAAACTATATGGCATTACTGATTTTCATGTTACTTCCGTTCTTCGTGGTACATCGGTTGAAGGAAGCTTTGATATATTATAAATACGTGCCCTAATGAAAGATATAAGTTTAAAAGATAAGATAACACAAGGCATCAATGACCTGTTTTATATCTGGAAGCGGGAATTTCGTACTACATTCCGCGACCAGGGGGTATTGATCTTTTTCGTACTCGTTCCATTGGTATATCCACTGATCTACAGTTTTATTTATACCAACGAAGTGGTTCGTGAAGTGCCTGCCGTGGTAGTAGATGACTCGCGTTCATCACTCAGCCGCGAATATCTGCGTAAAGTAGATGCCACCCCCGATATACAGATTGTGGCTTATTGTGCCGATATGGAAGAAGCCAAACAAATGCTCAAAGACCGGCTGGCATATGGCATCATTTATATTCCGAAAGATTTCAGTTCGGACATAGCTCAAGGCAAACAGACACAAGTCAGCATCTACTGTGATATGAGTGGACTGCTGTACTATAAAAGTATGCTTTTGGCCAATACTGCCGTGTCATTGGATATGAACGAAGATATCAAAATAGCCCGCTCGGGCAATACGACCGACCGGCAGGACGAAATCACGGCCTATCCTATCGAATATGAAGACGTAGCGATGTTCAATCCGACCAATGGCTTTGCCGCTTTCCTGATACCCGCCGTGTTGATCCTGATCATTCAGCAAACCTTGTTATTGGGTATCGGACTTTCAGCCGGCACGGCACGCGAGAACAACCGCTTTAAAGATTTGGTACCCATTAACCGCCATTATAACGGTACTTTGCGCATTGTATTGGGTAAAGGATTAAGTTATTTCATGGTATATGCCTTGGTATCTGTCTATGTACTATGCGCCGTCCCCCGTATGTTCAGCCTCAACCAGATAGGACAACCCGGCACACTGGCCCTGTTCATACTCCCCTATCTGATGGCCTGCATCTTTTTTGCCATGACTGCATCTATCGCTATCCGTAACCGGGAGACATGCATGCTGATATTCGTATTCACCTCTGTGCCTCTATTATTCATCTCAGGTATTTCCTGGCCGGGAGCTGCCATACCTCCATTCTGGAAATACTTCTCTTACATATTTCCATCAACTTTCGGTATCAACGGATTTGTGAGAATCAACAACATGGGAGCAACACTGAGTGAGATTCCATTTGAATACAAAGCGTTATGGATCCAGACCGGCTTCTTTTTTCTGTCTACTTGCTGGGTATACCGTTGGCAGATTATCAAGAGCCGTAAACACGTCATAGACAAATACAAAGAAATGAAAAATAGAGGGAAAGAATTCTTTTCATAATCACATACGTGTGCATATTTATTCCGGATTTACCCGGAAATGTCTGCTATGACAGTTCTGCATAAAAATATATCGAATAGCTTTTGCTTGAAACAAAGATAATTAGTACATTCGAAGCGTCTATATCTCCATGCAGAAGATGTAAACAGAGCACATACAATAATAAAACACATGTTATGAAAAGAAAAATGATGTCCCTATTACTCGCATTGGCGGTAATAAGCGGAAGTAGCGTGTACGCTAAAGTGATTGACGTAATGTCTCCCAACGGAGCCATTAAAGTATCGGTAGACATCAAGGACCGGATTTATTATTCGGTGTCCTATGATAATGACCAGTTATTAAAAGATTGCTATCTCAACCTGCAACTGCAGAATGAGACGTTAGGTACGAATCCCCACTTACGGAGCACCAAACGTGGAACCATTGACGAAAGTGTAAAACGTGAAATACCTTTCAAGAATGCGATCGTAAGAAATCACTGTAATACCCTGAGAATGAATTTCAGCGGAAATTATGCCGTTGAATTCCGCGTATTCGACAATGGTATCGCTTACCGTTTTGTGACAGATAAAAAAGGAGATAACATCGTAATGGGGGAAGACTTCGCAATTAACTTTCCAACCAATTATAAAGCTCATCTTTCCCAACCGGATGGCTTTAAAACCTCATATGAATGCCCATATACTCATGTAGATACCGAAAAGTATGCTGCTACCGACCGCATGAGTTACCTGCCTGTATTGATAGAAACGGATAAAGCATATAAAATACTGATATCTGAAGCCGACTTATCCGATTATCCCTGTATGTTCCTTAAAAGTACCGGTAAGAACGGAATGCAGTCTATTTTTCCCAAAGCACCTTTAGCCTTCGGAGAAGATGGTGACCGTAGCCTCAAGATTACCGAAGAAGCCGATTACATTGCCAAAACGGACGGCAAGCGTTCATTCCCCTGGCGCATGATGGTGATTTCGAAAGAAGACAAAGAACTGATTGAAAACGAAATGGTGTATAACCTGTCTGCCCCTTGTGTTCTTGAAGACTACAGTTGGATCAAACCGGGACAAGTGAGTTGGGAATGGTGGCACGACGCACGCCTCTATGGGGTAGATTTCCGTTCGGGTTTCAATATGGATTCCTATAAGTACTACATTGACTTCGCATCCAAGTTCGGTATTCCTTATATCATCATGGACGAAGGATGGGCGAAAAATACACGTGATCCGTTTACCCCCAATCCCACCATCAATCTTACCGAACTGATAAAATACGGAAAGGACCGCAACGTAAAAATCGTACTTTGGCTGCCATGGCTGACTGTCGAGAATCATTTCGACCTCTTTAAAACATTCGCCGATTGGGGCATCGCAGGAGTGAAGATCAACTTCATGGACCGCAGTGACCAGTGGATGGTAAACTATTATGAACGTGTAGCCAAAGAAGCCGCCAAGCATAAACTGTTTGTAGATTTTCATGGTGCTTTTAAACCAGCCGGACTTGAACGCAAATATCCGAATGTGCTTTCCTATGAAGGCGTATTGGGCATGGAACAAGGTGGTAATTGCAAACCTGAAAACAGCATTTATCTGCCCTTTATGCGTAATGCCGTGGGACCGATGGATTTCACTCCGGGTTCAATGATCTCTGCACAGCCGGAAGACAACCGTTCCACCCGGGCCAATGCCATGGGCTCAGGAACACGTGCTTTCCAAATGGCTCTTTTCATCATCTTCGAAAGTGGTCTGCAAATGTTAGCCGACAACCCGGTTTACTATTACAGAGAACTTCCCTGTACCGAATTTATCACAAGTGTTCCCGTCACCTGGGATGAAACCAAGGTCCTCTATGCCAAAGTAGGTGAAGCAGTCGTCGTAGCCAAACGAAAAGGAGAACAGTGGTTCATCGGAGGTATCACCGGCAATCAACCACAAAACATCGAGATCGACCTCGGATTCATTCCGGCAGGACAATCATTCACATTAACCTCATTTGAAGATGGCATTAACGCTGACCGTCAAGCAATGGATTACAAGAAAAAGGAGTCTACCGTGAACAATCAAACCCGCATGACATTGAAAATGGTACGCAACGGGGGATGGGCCGGAACAATTAAAATGAAATAGAATATAAATCAAGTTCATCATAGAACACACAGAGTCTTCATCTCTTGTTAATGGAATATTTATGAAAAAAGTTTCTCTGTGAAACTCTGTGTCACTCTGTGGTGATATGACATATTACAAAAATGAAAAAGCAAATCATACACCGCTGGATGCTGATGGCTGTCTTCTGCCTCGGAGCATCATTGATAGGAATAAATGCCCAAGAAAAAGACTGGGCTAACCTGCAACGTTATGCACAACAAAACGCCGAACTTCCGAAACCGGACAAAAACGAAAAGAGAGTGGTCTTTATGGGCAATTCCATCACAGAAGGATGGGTAAACACTCATCCTGATTTCTTTAAATCCAACGGTTACATCGGCCGGGGCATCGGCGGACAGACTTCTTACCAGTTCCTGGTACGTTTCAGGGAAGATGTCATCAACTTATCTCCTGCACTGGTAGTAATCAATGCAGCCACAAATGATATTGCCGAGAACACAGGAGCATATCATGAAGACCGCACTTTTGGCAATATTGTTTCGATGGTGGAACTGGCAAAAGCCAATCATATAAAAGTGATATTGACCACCACTTTACCGGCTGCCGCTTTCGGTTGGAATCCTGCCATTAAAGATGCTCCTCAAAAGATTCAGTCATTGAATGCCCGCATAGAAGCTTACGCCAAAGCTAATAAAATTCCGTTTGTTAATTATTATAAGGCAATGGTGGATGAAAATCAGGCCTTGAATCCCCAATATACTAAAGATGGAGTGCATCCGACAGGCGAGGGGTATGATATTATGGAGCCGTTGATTAAGAGTGCGATAGAGAAAGCACTCTAAGGTTTATTGATGTAAATTTTGAAATATAAATGCTGTCTGATAA
>ERZ779762.1727-NODE-1727-length-11552-cov-4.106984_pt1 | contig 11552 bp, 10 predicted proteins | sample MGYA00511887_ERZ779762 | MGnify/ENA primary metagenome ERZ779762 (study PRJEB29588, sample SAMEA2163052) | human gut metagenome | biome: human gut; feature: human-associated habitat; material: faeces | place: Denmark | collected 2008/2010 ...
GATGCGGCCGCTTCCATTTCAAAGAGAATGTTGGCGACTTCGTTTTCACCGATTTCAGCGAGTTCGCCGACTTCAACAGCAGCGTTAACTTTTTCATTGACGTCGTCATAGATCGCGCGCAGGCATTCGTTGCGGTCCTGTTTGCTGCGATGCTCGTAAGCTTCATGAATACGGTTGCCGACGATCTGATTGATGAGCGCAACAAGCTGCTGATTGCGTTCTGCAGGAGCCCAATCCCACAGCGGTTTACCGGCTTCTTCAACGAGTTCGTCGATGGCTTCGATAACAACCTGCATTTTTTCGTAGCCGAACATCACGGCGCCGAGCATGACTTCTTCAGAGAGCTGATCGGCTTCAGATTCAACCATCAGAACGGCACGTTCCGTACCGGCAACAACGAGGTCGAGCTTGGAATCTTTCATCTGAGAAAGGTTCGGGCACAGAACATATTCGTTGTTAATGTAGCCGACGCGGGCAGCAGCGATCGGGCCGTTAAATGGCACGCCGGAAACAGCCAGAGCTGCAGATGCTGCGATCATGGAAGGAATGTCCGGATCAACTTCGGGGTTCACGGAAAGGACGTGAATAATGATCTGAACTTCATTGAAGAAACCTTCCGGGAACAGCGGACGAATCGGACGGTCTACCATACGGGAAGTCAGGATCGCCTTTTCAGAGGGCTTTCCCTCCCGCTTGGTGAAGGAGCCGGGAATCTTGCCTACGGAATACATACGTTCTTCGTAGTCTACTGACAGCGGGAAAAAGTCGATTCCCTCTCTTGGCTCCTTGGAAGCAGTTGCTGTAGCAAGTACGGTGGTATCACCATAATGCATCAGTGCTGCGCCATTGGCCTGTTTCGCAACACGTCCGATATCTACGGTAAGTGTTCTTCCAGCTAATTCCATGGAATAACTTTTGTACATGTCTTCTCTCCTTTTCAATATAAAATCTTCATCTGCCAGAACACAAGTCCGAAACGACTGAAAAACACACTTCAGACCAAATGTCCTTTTCAGAAGTCTCGGAAATTCTGGCTTTACATCTTAAAATGGGGCGGATGGAAATCCGCCCCTTCCGCATACTAATTATTTTCTTAAGCCTAATTTCTCAATCAGTGCACGGTATCTTTCGATGTCTGTTTTCTTTAAGTAAGCTAACAGTCCACGTCTCTGACCTACCATTTTCAGCAGACCACGTCTGGAATGATGATCCTTGTGGTTGTTCTGTAAATGCTCAGTAAGCTCCTGGATTCTTGCAGTAAGAACAGCTACCTGTACCTCTGGTGAACCAGTATCTCCCTCACATCTTGCATACTCTTTCATGATTGCTGCTTTCTTTTCTTTTGAAATCATTTTGATTTCCTCCTTATATTTTAGTGGTCTCCCATGCAGGTATTCCTGCGGGGACGTAATCGCCGCATATTAAGAGACGGTCGGAGTCTCCAACCCCTGAATATGGGCTGTTCTCTTGTATGGTGAACAAAAAAATTCCTGTTCACACCTTGCCTAGTATAGCATACCAAAAAACTTCTGTAAACCACTTTTTCACAAAATTACTCAGAAATCTTTCCAGCGGTCTTCCCGCTTCTCCTTCTGCCGTTCCACATGATCCTCATCCAAAAGGTAAAAGGCAATATTTGTGGCATGGTCTGAGACTCTTTCCAGGCCGGAAATAATATCCGAAAAGATCATTCCCGCCTCTGCCGTGCATTCTCCCCTTGTCAGACGCAGAACATGGGACTCCTGCAGATCCTTTTCCATCTGGTCCACCTGATCCTCCAGATCCAGAATATCCTGCATATGGGTCAGATTGTTATGTGCAAACATATCCAGTGAATAAGTCGTGACCTTAATAACCAGATCCAGCATGGCGGAAAGCTCTGCCCTTGCCTGGGGACTGAACTCAATTTTCTGATTCAGCCTCACTTTTGCCGCATCTGCAACGTTTTCCGCATGGTCTCCGATGCGCTCAATATCATTTACAATATGAAACAGGCCGCCAATGCTTTTGGCATCCTCTGCCGGAAGGGTGGTCTGGTTCACCTTGACCAGATAGCTGGTAATCTCATGGTTGAGAAAATCAATCTGCTTTTCCACCACATAAACTTCCCCGATATCCGCCTCGTCCAGGGTGATCAGGGCATTCATAGCGCGTTCCAGATTGGTAACGGCCAGCTGTCCCATGCGGCTCATCTCCTGAATAGCATCAAACACTGCCGTTGTGGGAGAATAAACGGATTTTTCCCCAATATACTGCAGGCAGAAGCCATCCTGGTTCTTTGTCTCTTCCTTTTTTACAAAGAAGCCGGTAAGCTTTACGATCTGTCTGGTAAAGGGTGCCAGCATCAGCACCTCCACGATCTTGATCAAGGTATGGGCATTTGCCACCTCACGTCCCGGATTGTGTCCGGAAATGGTTTCTATGAAATGAGTGATGGGCTCCAGCCCAATGGAAATCACCACATACATGATGGCAGTGCCGATGATATTAAAAAACAGATGGATCAGAGCTGCCCTCTTGGCATCCCGTTTCCCGCTAAGTCCCGCGATCAAGGCAGACACGCAGGCTCCAATGTTGCAGCCCAGGATAATAAAGAAGCAGATCCGCATATCCAGAAGTCCCTGGTTAGCAAGCAGCAGGATAATTCCCACAGTTGCAGAAGAGCTCTGCAGTACTGCAGTTACTGCCATGCCTGTAACAAGTGCCAGGGAATGGCTGTTCAGGGAACCCATGGCATTTACCACCTGCGGGGATTCCTTCAGAACACTCATGGCAGAGGACATGGAGGTAAGCCCCATGAACAAAATGCCAAAGCCCACCAGCACCTCGCCGGCTCTCTGAACCCTGGTCTTCCTGGAAAACATCAGCATGAAGATTCCTGCCATAATGATCACAGGCGCCAGCTCCGATAAGTTAAAGGCGATCAGCTGGGAGGTAATGGTCGTACCGATGTTGGCTCCCATAATCACGCCCGCAGCCTGATACAGGTTCATAAGCCCCGAGTTGACGAAGCTCACTGCCATAACCGTGGCTGCACTTGAGGACTGGATAATTGCGGTAAAAAAGGTTCCTACCAGGATCCCACGAAGGGGAGTCTTGGTAAAAAATTCCAGAATACTTCGCATTTTGGCTCCTGCGGCCTTTTCCAGGCTGTCGCTCATCAGGCGCATTCCATACAGGAAAAGTCCCAGTCCGCCCATTAATCCAAGTATGATTTCTGCCATTAATTATGATCTCCCTCATTAAAATAAGCCCTGCCATCTTCGGCATCTGCCAGAAGTCTGGCTTTTAACGCCTCGAGAGAGGAAAATTTCCTCTCAGGACGCAGGAACTTTTTAAAATCAACACGGCAGTTTTCTCCGTAGAGGTCTTCCTCGCAGTCAAAAAGATAAGTCTCCACACCAACAAAGCTCTCACCTACCGTAGGCTTATAGCCAATGTTGGTGATTCCGTGGTAAACCTTTTCCCCGAAATAGGAGCTTGTCACGTACACGCCGTTTGGCGGCAGGATCTTACTCTTTGGGGGAACAAGATTGGTGGTGGGAAGAAGGACTTTATGCCCCATCCCACGCCCGTGGACTACCTGGCCCTCCACAAAATAATCCGCTCCCATCAGAGAGCTTACTTTTTCCATATTTCCCTTTTTCAGTTCTTCCCTGATAAAGGTACTGCTGATTTTCCGGCGGCCGTCCATCTCCTTGGAGAGGATTTCCACCTGGAAGCCATATTTGCTTCCAAATTCTTCCAGAAGCTTTGGGGTGCCTTTGCGCTCAAAGCCGAAACGGTTGTCTTCCCCGACTACCACATAGGAAGCCCCCAGATCTCCCATCAAAATCTCTTTTATAAAATTCTCAGCCTTCATATGCCGGATCCTGTCATCCAGCTGACATTCCACCAGCACATCCACGCCAAGCTTTTCAAGAAGGGAAGCCCGCTCCGCACTGGTCAGGATCATGTTGCTGGAAGCATCGATGGCAAACAGGACTGCCTGCTCCCCAAGTGCCTTTCGCTCCTTGATCTTCTCTACCAGCTTGCGGTGCCCGCGGTGGATCCCGTCAAATTTTCCCATTGTTACTGCACAGTTGGCAAGTTTCGGAAACTCACCCTCTATCTTCAGGTATTCCATATATCCTCCTGTCAAAACATCTTTACCGGATAATATTTCTTTTTCCCCTTATCCCACTGAAAAATACCTGTAAATGTTTTGTCACTGGCATACATGCGCACCCAGCCCTCTTTGTGCTGGGGACTTACCAGATTCTCAGACAGCGGATTGCCGTTTAACAAAAGCCTGTCCCCGTAGGAATCCGCATAAACTGCGGGATAATCCGCCAGAACCTGTTCCACCGGATAGATCTGATCCTGGATGGTTCCTTCTTCCATAGCTGCCTGTACCTCTGAAAGGGTGTGGCTCTCTTCCAGGGAAAATCTGCCCACCTTTGTGCGGAGCAGCTCTTCCATGCAGCCGCCGCAGCCAAGCTTCTCCCCCACATCATGGCACAGGGTGCGGATGTAGGTTCCTTTGCTGCAGGTTACCCGGATTTTCACCAGGGGAAGATGGATTTCCAGCGGCTCTATCTCATAAAAGCACACCGGACGTGCCTTTCTCTCTACGGTTTTGCCTTCTCTTGCCAGCTCATAAAGCTTCTTTCCATCCACCTTCAGGGCGGAATACATAGGCGGAACCTGCATCTGCTCCCCTACAAAGCTTCTCAGCACTTCTTTTACTTCTTCCTCTGTGACAGACACCTCCCTTTCCTTCAGGACTGCCCCCGACATGTCCTGGGTGTCTGTGGTGATGCCAAGATGAAGCACAGCCTCATAGGTTTTCTCCTTGTCTGTAAGAAGATCCACCAGCTTGGTTCCTTTTCCAAGAGCCACCGGAAGCACTCCTGTTGCATCCGGGTCCAGAGTGCCTGTATGGCCGATCTTCTTCATATGGAGGATTCCCCGAAGCTTGGCAACCACGTCGTGAGAGGTGAAGCCTTTTTCTTTATGAATTACAATAATTCCCTGAAATTCTGCCATTACTCATCCTGTCCTAAAAGCTGTTTTTCGATCTGTTCTGAAATATTGTTGATTACATCATACATGGAGCCAGCCAGGTCGCAGCCTGCAGCCCTGATATGGCCGCCGCCGCCAAAGTAGGATGCGATCTTGCTTACATCCACTTTTCCATTGGAACGAAGTGACACCTTGAACAGCTGGCTTGCATGCTCATAGATAAACATTGCCACTTCCACGCCCTTTGTCAGGCGAAGCTGGCTTACGATTCCGTCCAGGTCAGCAGGCTGTACGCCGTAGAACTCCATATCACGCATTTTCATGTAGCCCACAATGCATTTGCCGTCCAGAAGCATAATGCTCTCTGCCAGCACACGTCCCATAACCTGGTTCTGGATATAGCTCTTCTGGTAAAAGGACTGGTCGATAATGTTGGAGAAATCCACACCTTTTGCCATCAGGTCACCTGCAATGCGCATGGTGTCCGGGGATGTGGAAGAATACTGGAACACGCCTGTGTCGTGGATCATTCCCGTATAGATGGCAGTTGCAATGTCCAGGTCGATCTTCTCTTTGTCCAGAAGGCTGTACAGTACCTCACTTGCGGAGCTGATCTCGCCCTTTACATGATTGGTATCTGCAAAGCCCGGATTGCTGATATGATGGTCAATGCAGACTGTCTTTTTCGCATGGGCAAAATGCTCCCTTGCCACAGCCAGACGGTCCAGTGCACTTACGTCGCAGGTTACAAAAAGATCATATTCCTTCTCTTCCCCTGCCTCATATTTCACTTCATCCATGCAGGCAATATGTCCGAATACCGGCTTTGGCTTCTCCAGATAAATGTCTGCGTGAATCTTCGGATACCACTTTTTGATATACAGATAAAGTGCCATGCAGGAACCTACGCAGTCGCCGTCCGGGCGCACATGTCCGCCGATTCCCATAGTCTTCACACCATCCAGGATTTCTTCGATTCTTTCCATTCCTTCACCTCATTATTCTCATCGCGGCGGCCAGCCACTTGACCGCTGGCCGCCGTTTCACGATGCACAAAAATCATGCACACTGTAGTTTCACACTCTTCTGCTGAACTATTCCTCGTTTGCGTCTGCTGCTTCTTCCTCGCCGCTTCTTAAGTGATCATGCTCAATCACATCATCGATCAGCTTGGACATATTTACGCCGTACTCAATGGACTCGTCCAGGATAAAACGGATCTCCGGAGTGTTGCGAAGATTCAGGTTCTTTGCAAGCTGACGGCGGATGTAGCCTTCTGCGCTTTTCAGGCCGCTGATGGTGGATTTCTTGGATTCCTCACTGCCAAGCACGCTGATAAAAGCCTTGCAGGTCTTAAGGTCCGGTGCAACCTCCACAGCCATCACAGATGTCATGGGATGGATGCGCGGGTCCTTGATCTCACCGCGGATGATATTGCTCAGTTCTTTTTGAACCTCTGCATTGATCCTGGTATTTTTGATACTGTTTTTTCTCATGATTGGTCTCTCCTATACAGGTGCGCCCGTAGCATATGAAAAATTGGGAGCAAATACCCATTGCCCCCAATTTTTATTTTTCAAACAGGCTCTAGCGCGGCACCTCAACCATAATATATGCTTCTACTTTGTCTTCTTCTTTTACGTCGTTGAAATCCTGGAATACAAGACCGCACTCATATCCCGCACGAACTTCCTTGACATCATCTTTAAATCTCTTAAGGGAAGCCAGCTCGCCTTCGTAAATCTGGTCCTCTCCTCTGCTGATGCGGACCTTGCAGCCTCTCTGGAAGGTACCGTCAAGCACATAGCTTCCTGCGATGGTTCCGACACCGGAAGCCTTGAACAGCTGACGAACCTCTGCATGGCCGATTACCTTCTCCTCGAATACCGGATCCAGCATACCCTTCATGGCAGCTTCCACATCCTCGATTGCCTGGTAGATAACCTTGTACAGACGAAGGTCTACGCCCTCCTGCTCAGCAAGCTGCTTCGCTGTGGTATCCGGACGTACGTTAAATCCGATGATGATGGCATTTGAGGTAGCAGCAAGGCTGACATCGGACTCATTGATGGCACCAACACCGCCATGGATCACTCTTACTACAACTTCCTCATTGGAAAGCTTCACAAGACTCTGCTTAACAGCCTCTACAGAACCCTGAACATCGGCTTTGACAATGATCGGAAGCTCTTTCAGATCGCTTGCCTGGATCTGGTCAAACAGATTATCCAGGGAAAGCTTGCCTTTGGTTTCCTCAAGAAGACGGTTCTTGTTCTCGGAAACAAATGCTGCTGCAAAGTTCTTTGCTTCTTTATCGTTCTCAAAGGACATGAGAACCTCACCTGCGTTTGGCACATCGCCAAGGCCAAGGATCTCTACCGGAGTAGACGGGCCAGCCTGTTTTACACGGCGTCCCTTATCATCCATCATGGCACGTACTTTACCGCTGCATGCGCCTGCTGCAATAAAATCTCCTACATGAAGGGTACCCTTCTGTACAAGGATGGTGGCAACCGGTCCTTTACCCTTATCCAGCTGAGCCTCAATGACAAGACCTCTTGCTGCACGGTTCGGGTTGGCTTTCAGCTCGGAAACCTCTGCAGTTAACAGGATCATCTCAAGAAGGTCATCGATTCCCTCACCAGTCTTTGCAGATACCGGTACGAACGGGGTAGTTCCGCCCCAGTCTTCCGGAATCAGCTCATACTCGGAAAGCTCCTGTTTTACACGCTCGATGTTTGCGCTTGGCTTATCGATCTTGTTGATGGCAACGATGATCTCTACGCCAGCTGCCTTTGCATGGCTGATCGCCTCTACAGTCTGAGGCATGACACCATCGTCTGCTGCTACTACAAGGACTGCGATATCTGTGGAGTTTGCTCCACGCATACGCATGGCAGTAAATGCCTCATGTCCAGGTGTATCAAGGAAGGTGATCTTCTGGCCGTTGATGTCAACTACATAAGCACCGATGTGCTGTGTGATTCCGCCGGCCTCGCCTCTTGTTACATTTGTCTTACGGATTGCATCCAGAAGAGATGTTTTACCATGGTCAACGTGCCCCATAACACAGACTACAGGTGGTCTTGAAACCATATCTTTTTCGTCTTCTTCATCCTCTTTGAGGAGTTCTTCAATAACGTCTACCTTCTCTTCCGGTTCTGCAATGATATCGTATTCCAGAGCAATCTCCTGAGCTTTCTCAAAATCGATCTCATGGTTTACAGTAACCATCATACCCTGCATAAAGAGCTTCTTCACAATTACTGACGGCTGCATTTTCATAGCTTCTGCCAGTTCGCGGATCGTCATCTTCTCCGGAAGTGTGATTTCCTTAACCTCAGGTTTCTTCTCTTCCTGTTTTGGCTGCGGAGCCGGTTTCTGCAGAGCTTTCGGGATTCTGGAATTCTTATTGAATCCACCCTGATTTGGTCTGCGTCCGCCACTCTGTGTCTTATCAAAATCTTTTTTCTTGTTTTTGTTCTCTCTGTCTCTTTCTCTCTTGCTGTCTTTGGAAGTCTTTGTCAGTTCCGGTGCAAATGCCATATCGTCATTCTTTCTTGTATTCTGGCGCTGTCCCTGACGTCCCTGACTGCCACCGAAGCGTCCGTCACGTCCTTCACTTCTGTTTCCGTCCGGACGACCCTGGCCATTGCCCTGCGGTCTTCCTCCCTGACGGTTTCCATCTCCCTGTGGTCTTCCCTGTCCGAAACGTCCTCCCTGACGATTTCCATCGCCCTGGAATCTTCCGCCCGGACGGCCCTGGCCATCGCCCTGGGATCTTCCCTGTCCGAAACGTCCTCCCTGGCGGTTATCTCCCTGGGATCTTCCTTCACCCTGAGGTCTTCCCTGACGGTTCTGTCCGTCCGGTCTTCTGTTGCCTGTACCTGGGCGGTCATTATTATTTCTTCTTGGTCTGTCACCGTCTGTTCTTGAACTGTCGGAATTTCTTCCTTCTGCATTTCTTGGTGAACCTGTTCTCTCGCCTTCAGCTTTCACAGGTTTCTTTCTTGTTTTTCCTCCGTCACTTGCATTCTGTGCATGAAAAACGCGGATAATATTTTTTTTCTTTTTAGGTGTTTCAGTTTTATCTCCTTCTGATTTTGCTGTTACAACCTTTTCTTCTGTCTTGGGAGTCTCCAATTTCGCAATATGCTCCTTTCCCCTGTTATTATTGTCTTTTCTGAATCTATTCTTTACTTCCGAAACCGCAGGCTCATCCACCATACTCATATGGCTTCTCACATCAACGCCTTTTGATTTCAGAAACTCGATCACTTCTCTGTTCTGTCGTCCAAGCTCTCTGGCCAGCTCATGTACTCTTAATTTTGACAATCGCTATACCTCCTTCATGATTGCTTTCGCAAAGTTCTCATCCTGGACAGCCAGACAGGCGCGGTACTCCTTTCCCATTGCTCTGCCTAAGCTCTCTTTATCTGAGAAGAAGAAAATCGGAACTTCATAAAAACTGCACATATTCCTGAATTTCTTCTTTGTATTCTCGGAGGCATCCTCAGCAACGATCACAAGCAGTCCTTTTCCGGTCTTTACAGATTTCTCTGTGGAAAATTCTCCGCTTACGGTCTTGCCTGCTTTGGTAGCCAGCCCTATCAGCGACAGTACTCTGTTATTTTTCAATATCTTCCAGCTCCTTCTTAAGTCGTTCGTATACCTCATCCGGAACCGCAGTTTTCAGTGAACGCTCAAGTCCATGATTTTTAATCGCTTTATCCAGACATTCTCTGGAAAGACACAGATATGCGCCTCTGCCGTTTTTCTTACCGGTAGTATCAAGCACGATCTCATCTTCTGTAGTCTTAAGAACTCTGAGCATCTCTTTCTTGCTTTTCATTTCCCTGCAGCCGGTACACTGGCGCATGGGAATCTTATTCTTCGTCTTCATTCTCTCCTGCTTCCTGAGCCTGTGGCTCTTCTTCTACAGGAACTTCCTCTGAAACTTCTTCTGCTTCGGTTTCTTCTGTCAGGGAATCTTCTGCTGAAGTTTCCTCTGCTGATGCCTCAGCTGCATCTTCTGCAGTCTCGTCATCATCATAATCATAGAAATCACCGGCTTCTTTTGCCTGAGTCTCACTCTTGATGTCAATCTTAAATCCTGTAAGTCTTGCAGCAAGACGTGCATTCTGACCTTCTTTACCGATTGCAAGGGACAGCTGATAATCAGGAACAACTACCAGAGCTGTCTTCTCATCAGGATCTGCCATAACTGCGATAACCTTTGCAGGGCTCAATGCATTCTCGATCAGGATCGCAGGATTCTCATCCCAGTTGATGATATCGATCTTCTCACCGCGAAGTTCCTCAACTACTGCATTGACACGTGCGCCGTTCATACCTACGCATGCACCAACTGCATCTACATCCGGATCGTTGCTCCATACAGCGATCTTTGTACGGGAACCGGCCTCACGTGCGATGCTCTTGATCTCAACAGTTCCGTCTTTTACTTCTGCAACTTCTGACTCAAAGAGACGTTTCACAAGTCCCGGATGAGTTCTGGATACCAGAATACGAGGTCCCTTCGGGGTATCCTTGACTTCAAGAATATACACCTTAATTCTCTCTGTCGGCTGGAAGGTTTCCCCTTTCACCTGTTCATTCTCACTTAATACTGCATCTGCCTTACCAAGATTGATGCTTACATTCTTGCCCATCACACGCTGTACAATACCGGTTACTACTTCTTTTTCTTTTCCATAGTATTCATCATACAGCACTTTACGTTCTTCCTCACGGATTTTCTGCAGGATAACGTTCTTTGCATTCTGTGTCGCAATACGTCCGAATTCCTTAGACTGGATCGGAACCTGTATCATGCCTCCGATCTCAGCTCTTGATGTGATCTTCAAAGCATCTGCCAGAGAAATCTCCATTGCAGGATCCTCTACGTATTCTACGATACTTCTGTCTGCATACACTGAAAAATCGCAGGTTTCCGGATCAATAGTTACATGTACATTGTCAGCTTTTCCAAAATGGTTCTTGCAGGCCTGGATCAGAGACTGCTCAATTGCCTCAAGCAAAGTATCTTTGCTGATACTCTTTTCCTTTTCAAGGATATCCAGTGCCTCCTTTAACTCTCTGCTCATTTTTTTCTTATCCTCCCGAATTAACTAAAACTCTATTGCGAGGCGTATCAGGGCTGTGTCTTTCTTATCAAAAACACGCTCGGTTCCATCCTCATCGATTGTCACACTGTTACTATCATATGCGGTCAAAATCCCGCAGAACTCTTTTTGCTTCTCGATTGGCCGATAGGTACGGATTTCCACCAGTTTTCCCATGTTTCTCTCAAAGTCTTTGTCTTTCTTCAGCGGTCTGTCCAGTCCCGGTGAACTGATCTCCATGATATAACTGTCTTCGATAAAATCATTCTCATCCAGTTTGTCACTGAATGCTCTGCTGACTGTCTCGCAGTCATTTACCGTAATTCCGCCTGGTTTGTCAATGTATCCTCTCAGATACCAGTTACCTGCTTCCTTCACATATTCTACATCAACCAGTTCAAAGCCGTTAAGTTCTACGATCGG
>ERZ779762.1736-NODE-1736-length-11512-cov-2.706817_pt1 | contig 11512 bp, 8 predicted proteins | sample MGYA00511887_ERZ779762 | MGnify/ENA primary metagenome ERZ779762 (study PRJEB29588, sample SAMEA2163052) | human gut metagenome | biome: human gut; feature: human-associated habitat; material: faeces | place: Denmark | collected 2008/2010 ...
TGAACCGGTTTTTCACGTCGCGCACCCGCGCCCTTATCCACAGACCGGAACTGGAATTCTGCACGGAAGCTTCCATATCCGACGGGCAGATGAAGCTTATGCGCCGCTTTCCGTCCTGACCGGAACATGAGAACATATCAAGGTCGCCGGTGACGCTTAGCCTTGCCCAGCCAAGCCCGTTCCAGTATTCCCACAGGACCTCTGAAACAAAGATGTCGTCGGGCTGCTTTACCCTGATGTCGCTCTTATCAACAAGCAGCTTCTGCTCGAAATCAGGCTCGTTCTGCTGCTCGCCGTCCTGTACTATCACCGTCGCAACTGAAACATCAAGCGTGACAAGCGCGCCCGCCTTGCTGAACACCTCGTCGGAGCATATGTACAGCGAGTCGTAGGCATTCGGCTCCCTGCCGAAAGGGTAAACGCTCTCATCGCCAGGAAGCTCAGTGTCATTGAAATACATCTTGTCTGGCGTTCTTCCGCGGAAGGTTTCCGGCTCGTCAGTGCTGCGGCTGCTGATGAGTACTGCGTCTGCGGCAATAGGCTCTGAGTTCCCGGTGCGCTTCATTTCACAGGTGATACGGTAATGCCCGTTTTCCTCGTCGGTGACATTGTTTTCGTCAACGCGCGCTGCCTTTCCTGCGGGCTTCGTGAGTATAATGCTGCCGTTACCCGGAGCCGCTTCAAGGGGAATAGCGCCGTTTGTTCCTGCCATCGTCCATGTAACGCTGTCGCTCTGGCAGAGCATGGCTGCGCGCTCGTCGTCCTTCACGCCGAACGAACCTCCCAGCGCCAGGGTTATCTCAGCCGCGCCGTCAAGCTTAAGTACGCTGTCCTCGCAGAGTGTGAAGCTATGCTGCTCGATATTCTGCTTTGCGTCGGGTCTGAACGGCTTCACGGAAAGCCCCCCGGCAGTGACGTCGGTGCGTGTTATCACATCGTTCTGCGGGTCGGTCATAAAGATGTCCGTAAGCGCTGCGGGAACTGCGAAATACCCCTGCGCGGTTTCAAACACTATTCTCTCGCTGTCGAGGTCGGTGAAAAGCTGGGAGCCTTTCTTTATGAACACGCGCTCCTGAGTACCGTCTGCAAGCCTTGCAGACGCCACGCCGACTGCCGGGGAAACAGGCTTTGCAGAAACCCCGAGCAGGTTCAGAAATTCCAGGCTGCATTTGTCGGGGAACCTGTCGAGCCGGTCAACAGTCCCGCAGAACATCTCAGAGAAGAGCACAGCAAGCGCCGTGCCGCCGTCGGGGTCGTTCTCATTGAACTTCCACTCGGGGGTGTACGCCCTGCTCTTTTTGCCTATCAGGGCAAGGATATCGCTCACTGTTCTGCCGTCAAGCTTCGGTGAATTCATCTGCCCTCTCCCTCCATCATGTAGAACGGATATACCATGTTGAACTGGTTATTCGTGACACGCAGTGTGTATCTTATGTTTATCTCAAGCACGCCCTTGTCTCCGCTGCCGCTTTCTGCTTCTACCTCGACGTCCTTTATTCTCGGCTCCCAGCGCTCCAGCGCCTCGCGGACGCTCTCCTCAAGTGCTGCAACGCGCTCGGCACGGTCGTCAGAAAAGAGAAAATCACCTGCGGAGGTGCCGAATTCCGGCAGCATAACGCGCTCTCCGATATTCGTGCGGAGGATTATGCGGATCGCTTCCTCAACGTCTTCTTCGGCGCTGCTCATGGCTATGCGGTCAGTCGCCGGGTCTATGCTGAACGGGAATTTGAATCCCCTGCCCATGAACCCCTTGTTATCTGCCATGATGTTCCCTCCAGTCAGTTGATTTTTGTCATTGAGCCCTTTACAGTGGCTATTCCGCTGCTCTTGACTGCAACGGAACCGCTTCCCTCAAGGGAGGCTTCTCCGCTTGCCTTTATGGCTACCTTGGCTGAATTCAGCGTTATCTTTGAGTTGGTCTTTATCTCAACGGCGCCGGAATTTCCATCACAGCTGATGGTCACTCCGCTGCCCACCTTTATCGTGAGTTTCTTGTCGCAGGTGAGTTCCACCGCGCCGGTCTTGCCGTTGATGTCGAGCTTGTTCTTTCCGTCCGTAACGGATATAATGTTCTTTTCATCGTCAAAGGACATTTTATGCCCCTTGGGTGTGGACACCGTTATGCATTCCTTTTTCTGCTTGTCGGTGAATTCCACGAAGCTTTTGTTCGGCGTTATGAACTTGAACGTTTCATTCTTGCCGTCGCTTATCGTGACAGGCGGGGTGGATTTCTTCACCCACAGGCTGCCAATCACAAAAGGACGGTGTATATCGCCGTTTTCATACGCAACTGCGACCACGTCGCCGACGCCAGGGTGCATGAAGCAGCCGTATTCCTTCCCGCCAAACGGGGTAAGGCAGTATATCCAGCCCGTTTCACCGACGTCTTTATCCGAGGTGAGATACTTGCACTTCACCCTGCCCTTGTTCTTGGGGTCCTTTATTGCAGTGACTTCGGCAAGGGCTATCCCGCTGCATTTCTCCATGCGGCTGGATTCACCGCTGCCTGCCATCATCTCTGCAAGTGAGCTCATATCGTCACCTCCTTAATCAGTCGGGGCACAGAATGAAATATTCGTCACAAAGCCGTTTGCGTCGAATGTATGCTGCACAGCCATGACGTAATATGTTCCGTTCACCTTGGGGTCAAGCCCTCCGAATTTTATCTTCTTGCCGGGCTTGAGCGATTCGTTGCCAACCACGCGGGCATTTCCGCGGCAGAGTTTAAGGCAGCTCTGGCGCATGAGAGCCTCGGCATAGGTTTTGGCTTCCTGCTGGCTTTTTATGGTCTTGCAGACGACTTCCCTCACCTTTGATTTCACCGGGGAGCACAGCGAAGCCGCTGTCTTTCCCGAGCCGCTCAGCGGGGACGCGTCCGCGAAGAAATCATCAAGCGTATCAGGCACAGTGCCTATTACGCGGACTTTTCCTATCTGCTCCGAAAGCTCCACAGTACGGTTGAACGCCATCAGGTCCTTGCCCCATGTGTAGCTTGCCTGCACAGTCGCGGAGGAGTAAATGTCCTTCACGAATTTAAGCTTGGTACCGGACATATAGAACGAACAGCCAGTCAGCCGCGCAAGCATGCATATGTATCTGTAATCGTCCATTTCATACTGCGACAGCGGATATTCCTTGTCAGCAGCGCCGGGAACGGAAACTGTCACTCCCTCGGTGTAGCTTTTCACCGGGTCGAGCAGCTGGGTGACTATCTGGCTCACGCTCTTGTTCTCAAATCCCTCGCGGGAAGTGTTCCCCATAAGCAGCCCCCGGGCGTCCAGGCAGGAAATCACCAGCGAAACGCCGTCGCCGGAATAGCTGACGCTTGTGGAATTGATATACCCCATGAACACGGTCTTGGGCAGCTTGTAGCCCATATCCACCTTGATCTTCTTACCCGCAGCCGCCCTTGAAATGATATTACCAATGGTGCTGCGCTCGTGGTCGTAATCGCAGTAGACAACTATCTCGCAGCTGTTTGACATCTCGGAGGCAGTCAGCTGAACTGTCACGGATTCTATCATCTCGTCAGACGCTTTTATCTGCGAACCGTCGATATAGACCCTGCACTGAGGTACAAGCACTTCTTCCGGCACCAGTGGCATTCAGGTTCCCTCCATTCGTTCATAATACCGGTGGAATTATGATATCCATGCCGGATTCAAGTCTGCGCGGGTCGTCGATGTTGTTTGCCTCGGCGATCCTGCGCCACTCGCTGCAGTCGCCGTATTCCGCATAGGCAAACGCGTACAGCCTGTCGCCCTCGGATATCGTCCTTGCTTTTGTGCGGTCGGGGGAGTTCCTCACGTTATTGTCCTTCTTGTCGGAAATAAGCGAGATATCCACAACGGCGCGCACGGGCTTTCCGTTGAACGCGAACATCGTGAACCGCTGCGATATCGAATTGATGTACCCCTTGAAGCTTATCGAACCCCACACGAATTCCACAAGGCTCGGCGCGTGAGTATCGGAATTTACTGTCGTAAGCTTCATGAGCGGTTCTGTGAAAGTCCGCACGTCCATCTTAAGGAGATCTACCGCAAGCGCGGAAGCTACAAGCTTGAGCTGATTGGAACTTTCGGCGGCATTGTAAGTATCGAACAGCAGGCTGAAACTCATCACTTCCGCTTCGCCGCTTACAAACTGCAGCACCGGGCGATCTCTGCCGGGTATCTTATGCTGCGCGTAATTCACCGAACGCTGAATTGTGAAATCAGTCGGATTAAACACGCAGGGAATACCAACGCTGCCGACGACTGCGCTTGCATTCAGCAGCTGGTTTGCGCCGTCAAGCACCTTGAATTTTGCTTTGACAGGACCTATCATAATGCTCTCTCCCCTCTCACAGACCCATTCTGCGGCGTTCGCGGGTCAGTTTGGTTTCTATGCGCTCGTATACCTTATCCGCGAGCCTGGAAAGATCCTCGCGGCTGAGCGAATCTATGCTGCTATCGGTGGATCCCACGATAACAGGGCGGTTGTTGACTGTAGTCTTTCGTGTGGTGCCTTCCTGCTCGGGCTGAGGCTTCTGCGGTTCTTTCAGCTCTATTGGCGGTAGTTTGCTCATGTAAGGGTCAGCAGCCCAGAATCTGTCCATTTCAGACGGTGGAACCAGCATCACCATATTTTCAGCGCCGCCAACTGTGCGGTATTTGAACGGCTTCTGCACCGTCGGCTGAACGACCGGCGCAGCCGCTTTCTCCATAAGGCGCTGAATATGCGTTGTGGTTTCGTTCACAATGCTTCTGCGGACGATATTCACACTGCGCAGTACCTCGCTGCCTGATAGTTCTGCGGTTGCAGAATGCTGCGGTTCATTTTGGGCAAGAACCATCTGTGCGGGCTGTTCCTGCGGCTCATCAGGCGCTTTCACCTGACCGCGGCTTTCTGCTACAAGCCTGTCGAGAGTTTCCAGCGTCCTTGTGTCAAGCCTGCTCCTGAAAGACCCGGCAGCTGCCTGCGCCTCGCTTTTGGGGGTGAATACCGTATCCGTATGGTACTGCTCCGCGCTGTGGATTTCCGTTGTGCGCTCGGTGGGGAGCACCGTTCCCGGCTGGGGAACTTCGGTGGTGCTTTCCGTGTGGAACTGCTCCGCGCTGCGGATTTCCGTTGTGCGCTCGGGTGGGAGCACCGTCTGTGTATCATGAATATCAGCAGGAACGGCTGCACTTCCGCGCTTGCCATCAACATGCTCTGTTTGCTGAATGTCAAGATACTGCTCGGTGGTTCCCTGAGAAGAATAACTCCGATCATCAGAGAACTGCTGAACCACAGATACATTCACGCCAAAATCTGAATTATCAGCATTATCGTAAATATTCGACTGATCATACTCGCTGACCTGATTTCCGGAATACTGCTTAATTATCTCAAGAGTATTGCGGACATTCTCGCTGAACTGTGAACTTTCAGCGGAATTATGAGATATCAGGTTCAGCTGCGTTTCCTGGCTGCCAAGCTGATTCAGTATCCTGCCGGAAGTGCCTGCAGTCACGCTGACGAGTTTCTCACCAGAAACGGAGGGCAACGAAACCACGGTACCCGAAAGCTGATGTGAACCGGCAATCCCATCAGTCAAAGTTGACGGCGCGCTATTTCCCGAAATATGACAGGTGACAAACTTGGTTAGCCGCTCCGTGATTTCCTCAGAAAAAGCCTTGTTGAAACGTTCGTCGAACTTTACCGTTGAGAGCCTTTCAGCCAGGACTTTAGCTGCGGAACTTTCAGCTATCGCAGCAGAAGATATCGCGCCAGATGGTATATCGCCCGAAAAATCATCTGCCAGAAGCAGTTTTGCCATCTCATACGAAACCCCGTTGACCGGGATAACGAAACCGTTTCCCTGCTCGGTGGGACTTTCAGTTTCAGCGGTTATAACGCCGCTTTCCGGCTGAGATGACGATACGGCAGCGCGGGCAGAAGTGATAACGTCGTTCTGCATTTCCCCGTCAAGCCCGTATCTTCTCACTTCGGTGAGAAGCACCCTGCCGATCTCTTCACGGGTCTTTCCGCTGTTGACAAGCGACAGCACGCGCTGCGCCGCTTCGTGCTGTGTGTTGTAGCCCATGACGTTCGCAGCTGAAAGAATGCGCCTGCGCTGTTCCTCGGTGAATACCGCAGCCGCGCCTACCGACGCTATCTCCTGCGCGGCTGTGCTTTCGGGGTATTCCGCAGAAAGCACCGTCGCAATACGCTGGAATATCTTCTGCTGCTGTGCCGTGAACACAGCCCCTCCACCAGTGGAACCAAGCAGCACGGCAAGCGCGCGGCAGACAGTCTGCAGCGGAATGCCCCCGGTTTCTTTCTCAAAAACAAGCCGGAATATCCTGCTTATCTCCTCGGTGTAGCGGGAATTGCGGGTGAACGCTTCCCCGACGCGGTGCGCTTCATTGGTGCGCAGCACGGAATTCAGCGCAGCGCCGGCGGCACGTATTTTCTCCGGAAATACAAATCCGGGCTGATATCTTTCAATCAGCCTGTCAGTGTGATTTTGTGAGCATATGCGGAACACAAGCTGCGCCGTGAAATTATTCACAGTGACATGCGTTTTATGTACAGGAGCCTGCGCTGGCTGTTCGATAAGGTACACTAAACCGAGCCTTTCCCACAGGGAAACGATATTAGGGTCGGCGCGACGCTTCACCTCGTCTGCCAGTCCCGAGCCAGACGCAAACGGAACGCAGAGCGGTGAAATGCCTCTGAGCACGCTGACAGGCGCAATACCGCTGATATCTCTTGCAGCAGTGATATTATTCATTCAGCATGCCCCCTTCGTTACATTATCGGGATTATCTCCCCGTGGACTAATTCCACCGACGTCAGCGCCACCTGACCGCTCATGGCGTCAAGCTCGCCGTAATCCACCTTTATCGGCATCGTATCCAGCACCGTCCATATCTTGACCGGAATACCCGCGTTGTTCATCATCGTGATTATCATCGGATATTTCGTTATAACGCCGGTTCTTATCGTTTCAAACCAGAGCACAAGCGGTTCAAGCGGCGCGGTGCCTCTTCGCAGGACTATATGGTCGTATTTGATTCCCTTTGTCAGATAAACCGGGTGAAATGTGCCGCCTTCTGTATAGAGATCGTATTCCAGTTCGACGTTCAGCCCCGATACTGACGCAAAATTACCAATAAGCTCAATGGGGGCAATATGCACAGTGAAATTTGAACCGGTGTATTTTTCCATGCGACGCCCTCCTACTTCTCAAACAGGTTCTTTTTCTCCTTCTGTCCGCTGAGTTTCTTGTTGATCTGCGAAACCTCGCTGCACCATCTGCGGCGCTCGCGGTGTTCCAGTTCCATCAGTTCCTCATGGCTCCAGTGAAGGTAATATCCCAGAAATGTCATCTCTTCATAGAGCTTGTCTTCGGGATATAATGACAGCTCTACTTTTCTAAAAAATCCAGCGGAAGGTCGAATTCCTTGTTGCAGTGCGGGCATACGACCTTATATGCGGGTACTTCCTGCATGTTTATCCTCTGATAAAGGTCCTGCAGGAACGCCATGTCAATGGTGAAAAGGTTCTCGATAACGCGGTTGTTTATCGCCTGAAGAGTACCAAGCTTCGTCACGACTCTCGAAAGCAGTATGACGGTAAGGTACCCCGGATTCTGCTGGACCCTCGGGTCCCTCAGCGGCATTATTTCATCAGCGGCAGTAGCCAGGCGCATTACTCCATGCTTGTGCACTTCGCCGTTCTGGTCTACGTAACCTCTGGGTAATTCGAATTCAAATTCAGTCTGAAAGCTCATTCTTTCCTCCAACCTGAAATATCTGGGTTTTATTCCACAATTATTATATTCCCTAAAAAACCAGTATACGCCATCGGCTCACCGGACGCACCGAAGAACCGACGGCGAAAACTGCTTCATTGCCCTGCGGCAGATAATGAGAACCTATCAGTTCTCAGAAGGTGTAGCGGAATCCATGGAACCGCCGTCAATCCTGTTGACGCCCTCATGGCAGATCTCGAGGGACTCGATAGCCACCTCGCCGCCAAGACCGTTGAGGTCAGGCGCGGTGTAATGTGTAGGCCATGCGTTGATTATTTCCCAGCTGGGGCCGTCTGCGCCGGTGTCGTCAAGCAGCTTGATGGTGATGGTCTTGCGCTCGATACCGGTGGGACCGGAGGTGTTGTCGGATGCGACTGTGTGCAGCCACTCCATCATCTCCATAGAACCAACAACGCCCCACTTCAGTGTGATGTTGCCGTACTTGGTCAGGCCTGCAAGCTTTCTGGGGGTAGTGCGGACTTCGTTGCCCTCTCTGTATTCGATAACGTCAACAGAGATATCTGCGCCAGATACCTCGCTGAAGCCGGCAGCTTCTGTGCCGTTGAACTCCACCTTGTATCTGAAATTCTTGAACGGATATCTAATTTCCGGCATTTACTCTCATTCCTTTCCTAATAAAAATCAACCGTTGCTCTCGCTGGTGTACTGACCGATCTTGAATACCACGAACTCAGCGGGCTTTACGGGAGCCACGCCGATAACGCAGATAAGACGGCCATTGTCGATATCGTCCTGCGTCATGGTGTTCCTGCCGATATCAACAAAGAATGCCTCGGAAGGAGATGTGCCGGCGAGTGCGCCGCTTCTCCAGGTGCTTGCGAGGAACATCTCTACGGTTCTCTTCACTCTGCCCCAGAGCGCTTCGGTGTTCGGCTCGAATACTACCCAGTTGGTGTTTGCGCGGATAGATTCCTCAAGATAAATGAACAGACGGCGAACGTTGACATACTTCCATGTAGCGTTGGAGGAAGCTGTTCTTGCGCCCCATACCCTGATGCCTCTGCCCGGGAAGGAACGTATAAGGTTGATGCCCTTCGGGTTAAGCAGATCCTGCTCAGCGGTGTTATAGCTGCTTGCAAGACCTGTGCAGGAACGTACCACCTCGTTTGCGGGAGCCTTATGTACGCCGATATTTGTATCGGTGCGTGCATAAATACCTACCACGGAACCGGAGGGAGGCGCGATGATATTCTTCTTGGAAAGCGGGTCGAAGATCTGGATCCAGGGGTGATAGAACGCCGCATAGCTGGAATCAAACATATCGCGGTATTCGAGCAGCTCGTCGGTCTTCTTTCTGTCCTTGGGCATATCCAGTACCGCAAAGCGGCTCTTCATGTTCTCGCAGTGTGCGATAAGGGACATCTGTACCTCGGGGATAGTCACACCCGGAACAGACATTATGCTCACGTCGGAGTTCTCAATGAACGCCTGGATACCTGTGCGCTTGCCAGGACCTCCGTCCTTGCCTATGTAGTCAGAAGCTGCGATGGAATCGGCGCTGCCGTCAGTACCACCGGAAAGCTGCAGGATTATAGCGTCGCCCTTGCCGCCGACTGCCTCAAACGGAGCAGTGATACCGGAAACTGCGGGAGCCGCGTCCTTCTTTTCCTTGTCCTTTACTTCGGGAGCGGGCTTTGCAGCAGGCTTGGAGCTTACTTCAACAGTTACCAGCTCGCTTCTGGACATTCTGGAACAGATGTAGTCAGCGGACTCGGTGTTCAGGGAAACAAAGAGGTAGTCCTCCTTGACGTCGCCGAACTTTACGGAAACGTCTATCTCGCTGGACTTGATGAACTTTGTGGGTACAAGGTTCTTGTCGATGATAGAGGGATTTACGGGATTTTCAAAGGAAATGGTCTTTTCCTCGATAGCGGTGATCCTGTTGTAAACAGAGGACTTGCCGTCTGCGAATTCAACTACGTCGCCGATGTTGAAGCCGTCGATGCTTCTTACAGTGGCGCTGTTGCCATCTACCTCGTAAACCTGCGTCTTAACGCGGGATACGGGGGAAACAGTCACCTTAACGCGGTTGCCCCATTCACCGGGGTTCTTTGCGGTGAAGCTGAGGATAGAATCGCTCTTGGTGGATGCGCACTTTGCGTCGGACGGGCAAACTCTCATAACGAAAGCCCTGGAGCCGCCGTTGATGAAGAAATGCTCTACCGCATACGGCAGGAAGCGCTTATCACCATACTTGGTTTCGGAAAGATAACCTCCGAATATGCGTACATAGTCGCTGAAGCTTGTGACCAGCTGCGGCTTGCCTATAACGTCGCCCTTTTCTGCAAGACCAACGAAGCCTGCCGTGCTAGTGCCAACGCCTTCCATAGGAACTGCGCCCGACTCATATTCTTCAACGTAAACACCCGGGGATAAATACTCTGGCATAACATGTTTCTGATCTTCTTCCCAGCGCATTCAGGCTGCATGAAGATCAGTGCCTCCTCTCAAAATAATATTTGCGAAGCCCTGCGGTGCAGTTCTTCATTTATAGCAATCCTGTCGGATCAACTACCTCGTTCATTGCCGAATATAAGATCGGCGTACTGTTTCAGATCGTCGCGCAGGACGACTGTGTTGTTTTTGCGCTGCTCGTTCACTATTCCCGTCAGCAGGTGGCGCATGCCAATCGGCCGACCCTCCGCGGCTGCCAGGAATGCAGCATGGATAATGCAGTTCTTGATGTTTCCACCCGCCATTTTGAAATTCTCGGCAAGGAAATCCCAGTCGATATCTTCTATGGGGGCGCTCACATCAAGCATCTTCTGCCACAGCAGCTTTCTTGTCGGGACATCAGGAAACGGAAAGCTTATCACAAAGCTTATTCGTCGCATGAATGCCTCGTCGATATTCTGCAGCAGGTTTGTCGCCATCAGCACGACGCCGTCGTATTCCTCCATCTGCTGGAGAAGAAACGCGGTTTCGATGTTCGCGTGGCGGTCGTGGGAATCCTTCACCTCGGAGCGTTTGCCGAACAACGCGTCAGTTTCGTCAAAAAACAGGACGCAGTTGGCATTCTTGGCTTCAGTGAATATCCTGCGCAGGTTCTTTTCGGTCTCGCCTATGTACTTGCTGACGACCTGCGACAGCTGCACCTTGAACAGCTGCATATGCAGCTGATTGGTGACTACCTGCGCCGCCATCGTCTTTCCTGTACCCGGTGGGCCAGAAAACAACACCGAAACGCCCCTGCCGTATGCGGCCTTTCTGGAAAAGCCCCACTCTGTGTATACCTTATGCCGGTACTTCACATGCATGCACGCGCTTTTAAGCAGCTTCACCTCAGACTCGGGGAGCACAAGGTCCTCCCAGCTGTACGCCGGTTTTATCGGTGAAGCCAGGGTGTTCAGCCCGACGACCTCCTGGTCGTAACAGCTTTCGTGCAGCAATTCCGGAGTGATATTTCCACCGGAAATGGCCGCAAGTTCAGCCGCGCGTTCAGCAGCGCCAAAGACCTGCCCAGCCGTAAAGCGGAATTTCGCCGCCATCTCAGCCGGGTCTATCTCCTCTGAAAGCGACAGCCCGGACAGCGCCCTGTCCCACAGGACTAACCGCTGATCCTCGCTCGTTTCAGGAAGCTCCAGCGTCAGCATAAGCGTCCCCTGACCGGGAATATCGTTCTGCCAGCGCCTTTCCGTCGTGATGTATATGTGACTCCCGAAGAACCTGCCGCTGTCTGAAAGCTCCGCTGACAACGCAGCCAGCTTTGCC
>ERZ779762.1741-NODE-1741-length-11485-cov-2.249956_pt1 | contig 11485 bp, 5 predicted proteins | sample MGYA00511887_ERZ779762 | MGnify/ENA primary metagenome ERZ779762 (study PRJEB29588, sample SAMEA2163052) | human gut metagenome | biome: human gut; feature: human-associated habitat; material: faeces | place: Denmark | collected 2008/2010 ...
GAACCGGTAGGAGTACGTTATTGTTTTTCCAATGATGCTATGCCTAATTTATTTGATAGTAACGGATTGCCTTTGGCTCCATTTAGAACAGATCGTAAAAAATGAAAAAGTCTTTATTATATTTAATTTGTTGTTTTATTTGCTTCTCTGCTTTTTCTCAAGCTTCTGATTTGAAGTTTCGTGACGGGACGTTCAAGATTGTTCAGTTGACAGACCTGCATTGGGTAGAGAGTGATTCTTATAAATTGAAGAATGACAGCACTTGTCATTTGATTCGTGAAGTTATTCGTATAGAAGATCCCGATTTGGTTGTTCTTACAGGTGATGTAGTAGTTTCCTGGAATGCTAAGAAAGGATGGGAGAAATTGACCAAAATATTTGGGGAAACCAAAACTCCTTTTGTTGTGACCTTTGGTAATCATGATGAAGAAACGGATATGAACAATGCTCAGATATTGGACTATCTGTGTACACGACCTTATAACCTGACTTATGATGCTGAAAAAGGACTTTCGGGCTCGGGCAATTGCATGTTGACCGTCCGTTCTTCTGATGCTACATCTGAAAAATGGGTACTCTATTTCTTCGATTCTCACAATAATACCAAAGACCGTTCTTTTGGTTATTATGATTGGATTAAGCATAATCAGATAGAGTGGTATAGGAAAAGTAGCAGTCGGGTTACCGCTCGCAACAAGCGCATATTGCCTTCCTTGGCTTTCTTCCATATTCCTCTGCCAGAGCATGAAACGGCAAGGTGGACATGCCGGGAGTTTGGCGAGAAGCAGGAGGGTGTTTGTGCTCCAAGTGTAAATACCGGATTATACTCTTCGTTTATAGAAAAGAGGGATGTTATTGGGGTGTTTGTAGGTCATGACCATAATAATGACTATATGGTTGATTTAGACGGTAACATAACTTTGGCCTATGGTCGGAAGACGGGTTATCCTTCTGCCTATAATGAAACGCTTAGCCGAGGGGTACGTGTCATTAATCTGCATGAAGACGAATCGGTTTTTGATACTTATATAAGAGATTTGAAAGGAACTTATTTTCATTATCAATTTGAGCAGAAAAATAAGGGCAGTAATATTCCTCGTTTCAGTGGTTCCTTTGTGCAAGAGTTTTTGGTAGCAAATTGGGACAACGAACGTTGGAATCAGGAAATGGATATGCTGAAAGAAGCTGGCATGAAGTACTTGATTTATGCACCTGCATTGCTGGTAGATGAAAAGGGGAAAACAACTACAAATTATCCGTCTGCTCTGACGAAGAAGAAGCAAGGCAATAGAACGCTTGAAAAGTGTTTGCAAAGTGCGCAAAAAAATGGCATTAAAGTATTTGTAGGATTAAACTTTAATGAACGTTGGTGGAAAGTGGATTATGATGCTCGCTGGTTACTGGAGCAAATGGAAATGGGTAATAAGGTGGCAGATGAGCTTGTTGTTTTGTATAAAGAAAAGTATCCGGATGCCATGTATGGTTGGTATTGGGTTTGGGAGGTAGACAACTTGAACTGTATGACTTCTGAGCGTCAATCAATTTTGGCAGAGGCATTGAATACGAATTTGAATCATCTTTCTGAGATTGCTCCGGAAATGCCCCTTATGTTGTCTCCGTTTATGAATTACAAGGTAGGTGGAAATGCTGAAGAATGTGGCAAGATGTGGACGAACGTCTTTGCGCAAACCGACTTCCGTCCGGGAGATATATTCGCTCCTCAGGATTGTGTCGGTGCAGGTGGACTGAATTTGGATAATTTGTGGGAATGGTTTTCTAATTTGAAGAAGGCTGTCAATACTAAACCTGGGCTGAAGTTTTGGGGAAATGTAGAGACATTCGATCAGCGCTTTTGGACTAGCGCTCCTTTAGAAAGGGTTCAAAAACAGTTAGAGATTGTAAATGGCTATGTTGGCAATTTGATTTGTTTTGCATACAATCATTACAATAGCCCGTTTGTAGTTAATCCGGCGTATCATCAGGCATATCTTCAATATTGCCGGACGGGATGTTTGCCTATAATGGATATTCCTGAAAAAGTGAAGAATGCTGCTGTACGAAAGGTGGCTAAGGGAATTGAAGTTTCTTGGATACCGAATGAAATGAAAGCAGTTGACGGATATAGTATCTATCGTGATGGGCAGTTGATTATGAAATTACAAATACGTGACGGACAACTTCCGAGAACTTTTGTTGATGCAGAAGGTACAGTAGATAATGTTTATGAAGTAGCTGTTTATAATGTGATTGGTAAAGAATCTGCTAAAGTAAAAGCTGAATAACAATTGTAAAATTGATAAATATGAAGAATGTAACTTTTATTATTTGGGCTTTTGTTGTACTGTGTGCAGGATGCAGTTCTTCCACTTCAGTTGTGCAAGATGAAGTCTCTATGACTAAAAAACAATTGGCTGATAAAGTGAAAGGTGGTTGGGCAGCGAAAACCATTGGTTGTACCTATGGAGGACCGGTTGAATTTCTGCATAATGGTACTATGATTCAAGACTATACTCCCATAAAATGGTCCAAAGATAGAGTGAAATATTATTATGATACATTTCCCGGATTGTATGATGATATATATGTGGATATTGTATTTGTGAATGTGTTCGACCGTTTGGGTTTAGAGGCACCGGCCGATTCTTTTGCTGTTTCGTTTGCTGATGCCGGATTTCCTTTGTGGCATGCCAACCAAGTTGCAAAATATAATATTAAGCAAGGCATTATGCCCCCCATATCCGGACATTGGTTGAATAATCCTCATGCAGATGATATTGACTATCAGATAGAAGCAGATTTTGCAGGTCTAATGTCACCGGGCATGCCTAATACTGCTTCTGAAATTTCAGATAAAATCGGTCACATCTTTACGTATGGCGACGGCTGGTATGGTGGTGTGTATGTGGGCGCTCTATATTCCATGGCTTTTGTTTCAGATGATATGGAGTATGTGGTAGAAGAGGCATTGAATACAATTCCCGAGCAAAGTGATTTTTATGCTTGCATAAAAGATGTGATTGGTTGGTATCGGCAATATCCAGATGACTGGAAACAGACTTGGTTTGAATGCCAGAAGAAGTGGACTTCGGAAGTGGGGTGTCCCGATGGCGTTTTTGTTCCGTTTAATATTGATGCCAAGATAAATAGTGCCTATGTGGCTATAGGTCTGTTATATGGCAAGAAAGATTTTTATCAGACTATTGATATTTCGGCACGTTGTGGGCAAGATTCTGATTGTAATGCGGCTACTGCTGCCGGTATATTGGGTACAATGCTTGGATATAGTAATATTCCGGAATTATGGAAAGAAAGTCTTTACGAAGTAGAGGACATCCCATTTGCCTATACGGAAGTTTCGCTGAATAAGCTTTATGAGTTAAGTCTGAAACAAGCTTTCCAGGTGATAGAGCAAGAAGGAGGTTCTGTTCAGGGAGAGCAGGTTGTTATTAAAACGCACCAGCCGGTTGCTGTAAAGTATGAGAAAGCTTTTGAAGGTCATTATCCGGCAGAGAAGAAAGCTGTTAACCTTTTGTTACAGGATGCTACAGAGTTTATGTTTGATGGTAACGGATTTGTTTTGAAAGGATATGTGAAGTGTGCTGATGAATCGTATGTTGCGAGTGTTGCGATGTATATAGATGGTGCTTTAGCAGAAACTGCCAATCTTCCCGTTGCTAAATCTACTTCTATAGATGACAGAAGGGTTGATTCGTTTCATAAATACCAGTTGCCTGATACAGCGCACACGGTTGTTTTGAAATGGTTGAATCCTCGTACGGATGCACAAGTTTATTTAGGTGAGGCGGGTATTTTTTCTAGCCACCCCCATCAATTAACCTATAAATAATTAATTGTAATGTATATAGTTGAAAATTATGGATTGGCAGTAGCTCTTTGTTGGGTTACCATGCTTTGCTGGGGTTCTTGGGGAAATACTCAAAAGCTGGCAGCGAAAACTTGGCGGTATGAACTTTTTTATTGGGATTATGTCGTTGGTATTCTTCTCTTCTCTTTGATATGGGGATTTACTCTGGGAAGTACGGGCGAAGCAGGTAGGGGCTTTGTCGATGATTTGCTTCAGGTTGATATCTCTAATTTGGTGAGTGCGTTTTTGGGAGGTGTCATTTTTAATGCATCCAACATTTTGTTATCTTCTTCCATGTCATTGGCTGGTATGTCTGTCGCTTTCCCCGTAGGCGTTGGGTTAGCTCTGGTATTGGGTGTATTTATAAATTACTTTAGTGCTCCTCAAGGTGATGCAACTGTTCTGTTTTCTGGAGTATTTCTGATTGTACTTGCTATTATTTTTAATGGTATAGCTTCTGGGAAAGTTGCTAAAGGAGGAACAGACCAGGCAATGAGGAAAAAAGGGATTATTATAGCTGTGTGTGCAGGTATATTAATGGCATTTTTCTATCGTTTTGTAGCGGCAGCTATGGATTTAGAGAATCTGGAAGCACCGACTGTGGGTATGATGACTCCTTATTCAGCATTGTTTGTATTTGCAGTGGGTATTTTTGTCAGCAATTTTTTCTTCAATACATTGGTCATGAAGAAACCCTTTGTCGGCAAGCCGATTGCGTATAGTGACTATTTCAGTGGAAATGTGAAGACGCATCTTGTTGGAATTCTGGGAGGAACCATCTGGGCATTGGGGACTGCTTGTAGTTATATTGCTGCAGGGAAAGCTGGTGTAGCTATCTCCTATGCTTTGGGACAAGGTGCCACTATGGTTGCTGCCTTATGGGGAATATTTATCTGGAAAGAATTCAAGGGCGCATCTAAGTCAATAAATTTGCTGCTTGTATTTATGCTGATACTTTTCCTTTCAGGCTTGGGGTTGATAATTATATCTGGTGGTAATTAAATTCTTTATTTTAAATAATATACTATGAGACAAAAAAAACAAATGAAAATGTTGGGACTATTGGGATTGTTGGCTGTATTACCAATAATTTCTGCATGTGCGGGAAATAAGGGTTCTGACGAATCTCGAAAAGAAAAAATGGTCCAATCGGTTTCTGTGGTACAGCCTATTACGGGTACATGGATTAATTTAGCCTACAAGGATGTGCGGAATAAGTATACTAATCCACAACATTTCGATAATATGGATCCTAAATTATGGACTGCTAAAGTGCGTGAATTGGCTAACATGGGGATTGAATATTTGGTGTTCATGGAGGTTGCTAATGAAGGGAAAGCATATTATCCGTCAAAGTTGATGCCGTGGTTATATAATGATAAATTGCAAAGCCCCGTTGATGCGATTCTTGACGAAGCTGCCAAACATGGCATGAAGGTTTTTATGAGTACCGGTTGGGCAAAAGATCAGGATGATAATCTGCTTGATCCAGTGATTAAGGAGCGTCAGCTTCAGATTATGGAGGAATTGGCATCTCTCTATAAAAACCATAAAGCTTTCTATGGCTGGTATCTTCCGGTTGAAGATTGTCTTTGCCCTATCTTTGCCGAGCATGCTGTTCAGTCAGTAAATGCATTGACAGAGAAGGCTCATTCTTTGACTCCCGGAAAGAAGACCTTGATTTCTCCGTATGGTATTGGTCTGTCCGAATTTGATCATCCTGATTTTGAGAAGCAGATGGCAAAATTGAAAGTCGATATTATTGCTTATCAAGATGAGGTGGGGTGTGTACGTGACAAATTTACTCTTCCTCGCTTGAAAAAGAATTGGCAAAGGATGCGCGATATTCACAATCGCCTGAATATTGAGATGTGGGCGAACTGCGAAACCTTTACTTGGGAAGAGGGAACCAATGACCGCCAATCTGCTTTGATTCCGGCTGCTTATTCCCGTTTGCTGTCACAGCAGGTAGCGGCTTCGGTTGCTGGTGTCGACAAAATAATTTCGTTTATGTTCGGTGGAATTATCGAAGACCCAAAGTCTGCTTATCAATTGGGACAACCTGTGTGGTCTAATAATTTATACAACAATTATATGGCTTGGAAAGAAGGTGACAGTTTTTGGAAATTATTTGAAGCTACTTTGCTTGACAAGTTGGTCAATTCAGCCAAATCGGAAATGATTGGTAAAGTTGATATGAAGGCACTGGCAGATGGCCGGGTAGCCGAAGAGGATAGTGGGGACAGCCGTTGGGTAAGGTTTGAAAAAGGTCATCATGAGGTAGTGATTGATTTGCAAAAGAATACTTCGCTTCAAAAGGTGCTGGTACGTACTTTGAACTATAATCAGGAAAAGATAGGCGCTCCTTTGAAGGTTTATGTTTACACTTCCCAGGATGGTCAGACTTATAATCTGGCTTCAATAAAGGATGCTCCGTATTTTCCTAACAACAAGCATGATGCTTGGATTGACGCAGTCTTGATTGATAATTTAAAAGAAAAGACACGTTATGTGAAAGTTGCTTTTGACGCTTTGGAAAATGTGTATATGGATGAGATTTTTGTAAATCCAAGTATTCGTTAACCGGGTAATATAATGAAGGAATAATAGGGTCATCCGGAAAATATGAAATATAGTTTGAGATGAATTGATATTATATGGGAATGAAGCCGCCCGGATATGGAAGATGCAGCCATCTTAAACAGATATGTCTAAGTAGAAAAAGTATGATTTCAGGCTAATAGAAACGTCAATTATCGCATTTCATTAATATAATAAAGTGCGATATAAAAAACAATACAATGAAAAAAATCTTAATTTATTAATCCAAAAATGAATCTATGAAAAGATTACACAAAACTATGAATCGAATTGTCGGAGTGCTTTTAATGGCACTTATGATGGTTCCAAGTGGTTTGAAAGCTGAGACGGCAGAAATGCTTCAAACTTCTAAAATTACGGGTGTAGTAATTGACGATTTCGGCGAGCCGATAATCGGTGCTACTGTTCGTGTGAAGAATGCACAGAATGGCGCTGTAACAGATGTTAATGGACGTTACTCTGTAAATGCTACTAAAAATGCGACATTGGTTTTTTCTTTTATTGGCTATAGAACACAAGAGGTAGCTGTTAAGGGTAGGACTACTGTTAATGTAACTTTGAAAGAGGACAGCCAAATGTTGGAAGAAACAGTTGTTATTGGTTATGGTGCTGTTCCTAAAAGAGATTTAACGGGATCTGTATCTTCTTTAAAGAGCGAAGATTTGCTGAAAACAAACCCTGTGAGTGTGAATCAAGGTTTGCAAGGCAAAATGGCAGGTGTAAATGTGTCCCAGTCTGACGGAGCCCCGGGTGCCGGTATAAATATCCAAATTCGTGGTGCCAATTCGTTTACTACCAGTACAGAGCCTTTGTATGTAGTCGACGGTATGCCGTATTCTATGGGTGAAGGACGTACAACGGATTATGGTATGAAACAGAGTAATAATCCATTGAGTACCATTAGTCCACAAGATATATTATCTATTGAAGTTTTAAAAGATGCATCTGCTACCGCTATTTATGGTTCTCGTGCTGCCAATGGTGTTGTGCTTATTACTACTAAATCCGGTGCTGAGGGAAAGGCAAAAGTTCAGCTTTCTGCTAACCTTAGCATCTCTAATCCGGTAAAACGTATTGATGTGCTCGATGCTTGTGATTACGCTTTGTACCGTAATGAACGTATCACGAATGGTCTCTTGTATGACGGTTACTCTGAGGCAGACAGCCAATTGGAATATCCTTTGGTGGGATATTGGGCTCCGGTGAAAGCTCCGGATCCTATTACAGGAGAAATGGTTGTAGTAGGTCAGGAGTATAAGCCAAGTCCATGGGATTACCGGAAGGGTTTTGTCGAAAAAGAAGGAGGACCGGTACGTTATGGAACAAATTGGCAGGATGAAATTTTTCAGACAGCAATAAGCCAAGATTATAATGTTACAGTATCGGGTGGTGATAAGAAAGGTAACTATATGTATTCCGGTGGTTATACTGACCAGCAGGGTGTGATTGTTAATTCTTATTATAGACGTTATACAGCGAGAGCTAACAACAGCCGTAAAATCAATGATTTTTTAGAGTTAGGTACTAACATCAGTTTTGCAACTTCCGATAATCGTTTGGCACGTACCAATAGTGAAACGTATGGTGTAATTCCTGCAGCTATTTCGTTTAATCCTACTCGTCCGGTATTCGATCCCAATAAAGACTCTGGCTTTTCGGAAGATTTCTCTACCGGTTTGGCTAATCCTTATTTGACTGTACATACGGAGAAGAATATCCAAGAGACGTTGAATGTATTTATCTCAAGCTTTGGTGAATTGAAGTTTACCGACTGGTTGAAATTCCGTCAGAATTTTGGTTACGGTTATAGCTATTATGAACGTAATACCTATAATAACCGTTGGACCGGTGCGGGTATAGCTCCTACAAATGGTTATGCAACGAAGTCAGATGATGCTTATGAAAGCATTTCGACAGAGTCTTTGTTGACTTTCAACAAGAAGTTTGGAGTTCATGGCATTAATGCTGTGCTTGGTATGACTTATGAAAACAGCATGTGGCATAGTAAGTGGATGGCTGCATCTAATTTCCCGAACGATATGACTGAAGACAACGTCATTGAAGCAGGAACTAAGGACCGTCGTATGGAAAGTAGTCGTGGAAAGTCTCAGCTGATGTCCTATCTGTTCAGAGCCAATTATAATTTGCTGGACCGTTATTTATTCACTTTTTCTATGCGTCGTGACGGTTCCAGTAAATTGTCAGAGTTAAATCGTTGGAATAACTTCTATTCGGGAGCCGTTGCTTGGCGTTTGTCTGATGAGTCTTTTGTAAAGCAGCTGAATTTCTTCGATGACTTGAAATTGCGTGTCAGTGCCGGACAGACCGGAGGTCAGGGGGTCAGTGCCTATGCTACCCGTTCCCGTTTTGTTGTTTCTAACTACGGTATGGGTGGTTCATTGCAGAGTGGTATGGCAGAATCCCGCTGGGGAGGACCTGCAGCAGCTCTTCTGAAATGGGAGACAACCAATCAGTTTGACATAGGTTTGGACATTGCTTTCTTGAATAACCGTGTTAATTTGACAGTAGATGCCTATTATAAGAAGACAAAAGACCTATTGTTGGATAAGCTTATTCCTATGAGTTCCGGTTTTAGCCGTATTCAGGCAAACTATGGTAATGTAACAAATAAAGGGTTGGAAATTTCCGGTCATTTCATTCCTGTAAAGGCACGTAATTTCTTGTGGTCTATAGATGCCAATATTTCATTCAACCGTAATAAGGTGGGTGGTTTGGATGCCGACCAATATTCTGATGTGGCTTGTGGTATTGAGAACATGTTCTTGGTACGTAATGGTGAGCCTATCGGTACTCTATATGGGTATGTGGAAGATGGCTTTTATGACAATGAGGCCGAAGTCCGTGCAGATCCGTTGTATAGAAATGAGACGGACTCTAAGGTTAAAAGCATGGTAGGTGAAGTGAAATACAAGAATCTTGATGACGATCCTGTAATTGATAATCGAGACCGTCAGATTATAGGTAATACCAACCCGGATTACCAATATGGTATAACCAATACATTGGAATGGAAGAACTGGACATTCAGTTTCTTCTTGCAGGGTACACAAGGTAATGACGTGTTGAATGTCAATCTTAAGAAATTTGATATGGCCAGCGTGGATAATATGCCTTATTTTATTTATAACAATCGTTGGACTGCCGAAAATAGGGCAAATGCCAAATGGCCGCGTGCCAATAGAACCAGTACACGTTCTATGAGGGCATCTGACCGTTACATTGAGGATGGATCTTACTTGCGTTGCAAGAATGTCAGCTTGAGCTACCGTTTCCGCCATCCGATGAAGTTTGTGGAGAGTATTAATTTGGTTGCCAGCGTTTCCAATCTATTTACAATTTCCGGTTATAGTTGGATGGACCCTGATGTGAATTCATTTGGTAGTGACCCTAAACGCAGAGGTGTGGATATGGCTTCTTATCCAAGTGCCCGGACATTTAATTTTGGTGTTCAAATTGGATTTTAAATAATGATGACTATGAAATTTAAGAATATATTAATGGCATTGGGCTTAGGCTCCATGTTGATGACTTCTTGTACGTTGGATGAAGAAGTATATACATTTATTTCAGGTGAAGACTTGTCTGCTGATGGTGAGTATGAACTGTTGGTAAATGGCGCTTACCAACCGTTGGCCTGGATGTTTGAATGGGGTAGTTATGATTCTGCTACTAATTATGATAATGACTATCAGACAGGGCCGGGTTGGGCTTTTAAAGAAACCGGTACCGGTAACTTTTATAACAATGGTAGTATAAATAATGTGTTTGCATATTATTCAACCGCCATTCATCGTGCCAATTACCACTATTATCTGATTGACAAGATGACCAATGTACCTGAGAAAGCCAAGAATAATGCGTTGGGTGAACTTCGTTTTCTCAAGGCATGGTCGGAGTTTGAATTAGTACGTCGTTTTGGTGGTATTCCTTTGTTTAAAACTTCTATTGGTGAAGGTAACAGCAGTTACCAGCCCAGAGCTTCCGTCAAGGAAGTGTATGAGGACATTATAGCCAATTTAAAGGAGGCTGAAACGTTGCTGATGCCTCGTACAGACTCGGATTATAAGAAAGGGCATGTATTTCGTGCGTCAGCCAAGTCGCTGTTGGCTTTAGTCTATGCTACGATTGGTTCTGCTTCGATGGAGAGTGGCAAAGTCATGGTAAAGGGTGGTCCCGGCAAGGTTACGAATCCGGATGGAACAGAATCGGCATTGATGCCTCAGGAAATCTGGCATAACAAGATTCGTCTTCCGGGATATGAAGAGTTCAATTCTCAGGAGTATTACAAACTGGCCAAAGAGAAAGCAGCCGAAGTGATTGCAGAAGGAGAGTGTGTGTTGGCTTCTAGTCAGAAAGAATTATGGAAAATCGACAATAAGAACGGGCCGGAATTCCTGTTTACATTACAGACTTATCCCGAAGGGGATAATCTTGCCGGAAACTATATCAGCGAATCGTATTACGGCTATTGGAAAGAGGATAGAACTCTGGGTTCTGGTTATTATACTTATCGCGATCACTGGCTACAGATGTTCGATGATTGGAAAGATGAACGTATTACATGGGGCATTCTGCACCGTTACCCCGATTCTTATAACGAAGAACTGGGCATTTATACCTGGCGTTACTACCCGTTGCGTGACAGTGTATACGTGAACCGTGAAGAGGCTCCGTATGCCGACCAGGGTATTGGAGCTTATCAGAAGACCGACCAGCCTACGTATGGTGCTTATTACGGTTCTCGTTTTACTAAGTTTACGGCAGTGACGGGTGAAATTGACGGTAATCGTAAAGACTTTAACTGGCCTTTTATGCGTTACGCAGAAGTGCTGTTACTGTATGCGGAAGCTGATAATGAATTGAATGGACCTACCCAAGATGCATTCTCTAAGATTGAATTGTTGAATAAGCGTAACAATAGTACGCTGGTAAGCAAGCGTCATGAGAAGATTCCGTTTACGAAAGAAACTTTCCGTTCGTTTATCTTGGAAGAGCGTG
>ERZ779762.1748-NODE-1748-length-11455-cov-2.015789_pt1 | contig 11455 bp, 9 predicted proteins | sample MGYA00511887_ERZ779762 | MGnify/ENA primary metagenome ERZ779762 (study PRJEB29588, sample SAMEA2163052) | human gut metagenome | biome: human gut; feature: human-associated habitat; material: faeces | place: Denmark | collected 2008/2010 ...
CTCTAAATATCTCCATATTCGCGATGTCACATGCAATTTCTGCAAGCACCCTTAGTTTTTGGCTCATTGAAGGGTATTGACGCGTCGTATTAGCGGTAGCGTAAATGCTCAGTGCCTTCGCAGTTACGGGGCTGGGCAGAATGCGCGTAAGGGCACTGCAAGAATTTACTTAGCTTTTGTTTATTAGCTATTGCCGTTTAATTGTCTTTTGTTACTGTCACACTTTCGTGTGAACAGTAACTTATTTATACGCGAAAGACAGAGTGCACCTCTTGGGTGCATTCTGTCTGGTATTTTTTATATAGTAGTTTTATGGCATTTTGATATCTACTCTTTGATATCTGTTCTTTGAGCTCTACCTTTTTAGAGCTTGTGTACGAATAATGCGCGGATTGCATTTAGCACTGCTATAACCATTACTCCTACATCTGCAAATATTGCGAGCCACATATTGGCTATTCCGACTGCTCCGAGCACGAGGCAGATCAGCTTGATGCCTATTGCGAAGTATGTGTTTTCATATACTATTCGCAGGCATTTGCGCGATATTTTTATTGCTTTTGCTATCTTTAGCGGGTCATCATCCATGAGGACGATATCTGCGGCTTCGATTGCTGCATCTGAGCCCATGGCGCCCATTGCAATTCCGATATCTGCTCTTGAGAGCACCGGTGCATCGTTGATTCCATCTCCGACGAAGGCAAGCTTTTCTTTACTGCCCTTTCTTGCGAGCAGTTCTTCCACCTTTGCTACTTTATCACCCGGTAAAAGCTCACTGTATACTTCATCTATTCCCAGCTCCGCCGCTACTGAGTCGGCTACTGTCCTTGAATCGCCTGTAAGCATTATTGTACCTTTTATTCCGGCTTTTTTCAATGCCTTTATTGCTGCCGCTGAGGTTGGCTTTATCTTATCTGAGATAAGGATATAGCCCTCATATCTGCCGTCTATCGCGATATGGACTATGGTGCCGACCTTGTCAGTTTCACTGTAGCTTAAGCCCAGCTTTTTCATGAGCTTGTAGTTTCCTGCCGCTACAGATACGCCATCTACCTTTGCGGTGATTCCGTGGCCGCTGATTTCCTCAACGTCTGTCACGCGGGTTCTGTCGATTTCCTTTCCATATGCCTTCTGTAAGCTCCTGCTGATTGGATGCGATGAGCTGCTCTCTGCGAGTGCTGCGTACTCAATCACCTTTTCTCTATCGAGCGTATTGTCGTAGACTCCTGCCACCTCGAAAACGCCCTCTGTCATGGTGCCGGTCTTGTCAAATACAACGTATCTGGTCTGTGATAAGGTCTCAAGATAGTTTGAGCCCTTTACAAGAACACCCTCGCGGCTGGCGCCTCCGATTCCTGCAAAAAAACTGAGCGGAATACTGATGACTAGCGCACACGGACAGCTTATTACTAGGAAGGTAAGTGCCCTGTATATCCATATGCCCCACTGAGGTGCGGCTGACATGAAAAGTATTCTGACAATTGGCGGCAGTATCGCAAGTGCAAGTGCACTGTAGCAGACTGCCGGAGTGTAATACTTGGCAAATTTTGATATGAAGTTTTCTGATTTTGATTTCTTTGAGCTTGAATTTTCAACGAGGTCAAGTATCTTTGAAACCGTTGATTCGCCAAACTCTTTGGTCGTTTTAATCTTTAAAACACCGGACATATTGATGCATCCGCTGATTATCTCATCACCGCATTTTGCATCCCTCGGCACGCTCTCACCTGTAAGCGCGCTGGTGTTTAATGTAGATGAGCCCTCAACTATCACACCATCGATAGGAACCTTTTCTCCGGGCTGTACCACGATTACTGAGCCGATAGCAACCTCATCAGGATCAACCTGAGTGAGCTTTCCGTCCACCTCAATATTGGCATAGTCGGGTCTGATGTCCATGAGCTCGCTGATATTCTTACGGCTCTTTCCGACTGCATAGCTCTGAAACAGCTCTCCTATCTGGTAGAAGAGCATAACGGCTATAGCCTCTGTATAGTCACCATTCTCATAAAGTGCAACCGCTATCGCACCTACAGTGGCAACCGCCATCAGGAAGTTTTCATCAAATACCTGCTTGTTTTTGATTCCCTTAAATGCTTTTTTCAGGATATCGTATCCTATAACCAGATAAGGCACCATGTAAAGCAGGAACCTGATAATTCCCTTAACCGGTATGAAATGTAATATAATCATGAGTACCGCTGCGATTATGATACGCGCAAGTACTTTTTTCTGCTTTTTATTCATACGCCATAGCTCCATTCATTATAATCTCTTGATAATCACCCTTACTATAGCGCAGGCATTTAAATAATATCATTTGTCATTCCTGCGCCCGGCAATTTATAAGAAAATCTCGCAGTCGTCCTCTACCTTTTTACAGTTCTTAAGAACCTCCTGCATAACCGCCTTTGCATCCTGTCCCTCTTCAAACTCAACGCTCATCTTGAGTGTCATGAAATTGACTGTAGCATCCTTTACACCTGCTGTATTCTTTGCGGCATCCTCCATCTTGTTGGCGCAGTTAGCGCAGTCTACATCGATTTTGTAAGTCTTCTTCATAGTGGTGTTCTCCTTATTTTCATGAATTATTTATTTTACTGTACGTTTTTCATTGAACATATGAACGATTGTTCATATGTTGATTTTATTATAGCACCTTTTGTACTGTTGTCAATACACAATGTGCATCTAAACACAAAATTTATTCACATACTCTAATCACATAATTAATCTCATAGTTTATGATTCAGGCTTCATCTGTGATATTTTCTTTCCAGCTGCTTCCTTCTTCTATCCCGTTTGCCGTAAGCCATTCATCCTCAACCTCTACATGACGCTGTCTGCCGTTTTCGTCCTCGAGATAAACCACGCATTTTGCTTTTGCGCCGTCTGCTCTTTCCTCACAGCCAAAATCAGCCTCATATATGTGTGTTACCGTATACATCTGCACTCTACCTTCTTTCATATGATTTTGCATGCCATAAATATATAGAAACTTCCCACATGTACAGGTGGATGTGTCCACTCTAAAATATCATGTGGGAAGCTGTTTATCAACTATATTTATTATTATAATGCTGCTTTAATCGCTGCAAGCAGCTCATCATATGTCTCATATGCAGGAAGCTCAGGGTAGTCCTTCTTGATAGCATCTGTGCTTCTGAAAAGGAAACCTGCCTTGCTGGCCTGTATCATGCCTAAATCGTTGTGGCTGTCACCGCTTGCGATGGTATCGTATCCGATAGACTGCAGTGCCTTTACAGTTGTAAGCTTTGACTGCTCACATCTCATTTTAAAGCCTGTAATCTCGCCATCTTCAGCAACCTCAAGTTCGTTACAAAAGATTGTTGGCCAGCCGAGCTTCTTCATGAGCGGGCCTGCAAACTGTGAAAATGTATCACTGATGATGATTACCTGTGTGATTGAACGAAGCTCATCCAAAAACTCCTTTGCGCCAGGCATTGGATCTATCTTTGCGATTGTCTCCTGGATTTCTTTTAATCCGAGTCCGTGCTCCTTTAAAATATTTATTCTATAGTTCATGAGCTTATCATAATCAGGCTCATCTCTTGTTGTCTTCTCAAGCTCAGGAATTCCTGTCTCCTTTGCAAATGCAATCCAGATTTCAGGTACCAATACTCCCTCAAGGTCTAAGCATACAATATTCATTTTGATTCCTCCGTGTGTTTTATTCTGTGGATTTCGATGAAACTCAATATAATTGTCAGGTAACTATTTAAGCAGCCTTGAATAGTTACCTGATATTTAGTTCACCGATTTAATCCAGTAAAGTATATCATACAAGACGACTGTCTACAATAGAATTATACGTGATTTTTCAAAGGATTTTTCAGTAAATCATTATTACCGTCCATTACGCTCGCTGGCTTTTGCACACGCACCGGCTTCCGCAGAGAAGACGCCCTCATCATCTATGATATTTCCGCTCTCAACATGCTTTTTCAGGATATTGTTAAACGCATAATCCCAGATTTTCTCTGAGCCAAGTGCTGTGCGCTTATTTCTGCCGAGTATCTGCGACAGCTTTACACTGTGCTCACGCCATGAAAGCCCATCCGATGCATCGTTTAGGAGCATTGGCTGAATATTGTCCATGGTGCGGGCAAATCTGGCTTCCGGTGTCTGCTGCGCCTCAAATTCCTCCCACAGCTCTAAAAGCGGCTCGCCCTGTTCCTTTGGCAAGAGTCCGTATATACGCTCCGCCGCCTTCTGCTCACGCTCATGCTGTGTGGCCTTGCCTGCCTCATCATAGGCATATGTGTCTCCTGCGTCAATCTCTACTATGTCGTGTATCAAAAGCATTCCTACTGTCTTTAGCACGTCTATCTTCTCATTGGCATACTCACTCAAGAGCATGGTCATGATAGCCATATGCCAGGCATGCTCCGCATCATTTTCCTTGCGGCTTGCATCAGCTAAATAAGTCTGGCGGAATATCTCCTTTTCCTTGTCGATTTCTCTGATGAAATCAAGCTGTTTTTCTAATCTTTTGTCTTTCTCATTTTCCTGCATTATTGTATCTCCACGTTAATTCTCACTATATTTGCAAATCTGCATCTTTTTACTATTATGATTAAAGGGTCAAAATACCTTTTGACCCTCATATCACTATTATGAATTAACCAATAATTTTGTCAAGCGGTCAATACAAATTACAGCGCATCCTTCATCGCTTTAACATACTCACCGACATACTTTGGTGAAGCCTCACCATACTCATCGATTATCTTGATGATGGCAGAGCCCACAATGGCACCATCCGAGATATCTGCCATCTTCTTTGCCTGCTTGGGTGTTGAAATGCCAAAACCGATAGCACATGGCACATCTGTATTTTCTCTGATTACCTTGACTATTGAAGCCAGATCTGTCTTAATCTCGCTTCTTGTACCGGTGACTCCGAGGCTCGAAATCACATAGATAAAGCCGGTTGCCTCCTTTGCTATCATCGCAATACGATCCTTTGATGTAGGTGCGATAAATGAAATAAGGTCCACATCATATTTCTCGCAGAGTGGTAAAAACTCTTCCTTTTCCTCATATGGGATATCCGGCAGAATAAGTCCGTCAATGCCTATTCCCTTACATGTACTGATAAACTTTTCTGCGCCGTATGAGTAAACCACGTTTGCATATGTCATGAAAACCATAGGGATTGTGACATCTTTTCTCAAATCTCTCACAAGGTCAAAAACCTTGTCTGTTGTAACTCCGGCTGCAAGTGCCTTTATGTTGGCGCCCTGGATTACAGGTCCCTCTGCTGTAGGATCAGAGAATGGAATTCCAAGCTCTATAAGGTCTGCGCCGTTTGCAACTGCTTCTCTTACGATTTTTGCGGTTGTCTCTAAATTTGGATCACCACAGGTGATAAATGGTATAAATGCCTTACCGTTTTCAAACGCACTTCTTATCTTACTCATAAATATTCTCCCCTCTGTATCTTGCTATTGCCGCGCAGTCCTTGTCGCCTCTGCCTGAAACAGTAACAACGATTATCTTGTCCTTGTCCATTGTAGGCGCCAGCTTCATGGTATATGCCACTGCATGTGAGGACTCGATTGCAGGGATAATTCCCTCTGTCTTTGCGAGGTATTCAAAAGCATTTACCGCTTCATCATCTGTTATAGGTACATATTTTGCTCTTCCGATATCGTGCAGATATGCATGCTCCGGTCCGACTCCCGGATAGTCAAGTCCTGCAGAAATTGAATAAACCGGAGCGATCTGTCCGTATTTATCCTGACAGAAATATGACTTCATGCCATGAAAAATACCAAGACGGCCTGTATTTACCGTGGCTGCAGTCTCAAAGGTATCTATTCCTCTTCCTGCTGCCTCGCAGCCGATGAGCTCAACTCCCTCATCCTCTATGAAGTTGTAAAAGCTTCCGATGGCATTTGAGCCGCCGCCCACACATGCGATAACCGCATCAGGCAGTCTGTGCTCCTTTTCAAGCATCTGCTCCTTGATTTCCTTTGAGATGACAGCCTGGAAATCTCTTACGATGGTAGGGAACGGATGTGGTCCCATAACCGAGCCCAGGCAGTAATGTGTGTCCGAAATTCTCTTGGTCCACTCTCTCATTGCCTCCGATACGGCATCCTTTAATGTGGCTGTACCTGATGTAACCGGGATAACCTCTGCTCCGAGCAGACGCATGCGGTATACATTGAGCGCCTGACGCTTTGTGTCCTCCTCGCCCATGAATACAACACATTCCATACCCATAAGGGCTGCGGCCGTTGCTGTTGCCACGCCGTGCTGACCGGCTCCGGTCTCAGCTATCAGTCGGGTTTTGCCCATTTTCTTTGCAAGAAGTGCCTGACCTAATACGTTGTTGATCTTGTGCGCTCCTGTATGGTTTAAATCCTCTCTCTTAAGGTATATTTTTGCTCCACCGAGATCCTTTGTCATCTTTTCTGCGTAGTACAGTCTCGATGGTCTTCCTGCATAATCGTTGAGAAGCTCTGTGAGCTCTCTGTTAAATTCAGGATCGTTTTTGTAATAATTGTATGCTTCTTCTAATTCTTTAACGGCATTCATGAGGGTTTCAGGAATGTACTGTCCTCCGTGAATACCAAATCTTCCGTTTGGATTTGTCATGATGTTTTCCCTTCTGATGTATATTTGTAAATATTTTGTTTTCTGTACTGAATAGTTACAGATATTCTTAAAACCATGAAGATACTTATATATCTCTATTAGCTTAATCGCAATTCATCAAGCTTAGCCTTTTTGTCGTCCGCTCTCATCAGCGTCTCTCCGATAAGCACTGCGTCAGCTCCGATTTCACGTATTGCCCTGATATCATCTGTGCTCTTTACACCGCTTTCCGATACAAATATGATGTCATCGGGAATCAGGTCACGAAGCTTTCTGCTGTTAGCTGTATCAACTGTAAAATCCTTCAGATTGCGGTTGTTGACACCTATTATTCTGGCACCGGCTCTTACCGCCATCCCTGCCTCTTTTTCATTGTGTATCTCCACAAGGGCGCTTATGCCAAGGCTGTCGCAGATTTTTATATATTCACCAAGCTGTTCCTCTGACAGTATGGAGCAGATTAAAAGCACCGCAGCGGCACCGAGTGTCTTTGCCTGATATATCTGATATTCATCGACCGTAAAATCTTTTCGGATGCACGGAATCGAAACCATTTTCGCAATCTCCTTAAGATACTCATCCGAGCCTAAAAACCACTTCGGCTCTGTCAGTACCGAGATGCAATCCGCACCTGCCGCCTCGTATTCCCTTGCAATTTCAAGATATCTGAAATCAGGCTCTATAAGCCCCTTTGACGGCGAAGCCTTCTTGCACTCGCATATGAAGCTCAAGCCATCCTTTTTGAGTGCTTTTTCAAATGCAAAATCACAAAGCTTTTCGTTTTTCGTCTGAATCGCGATATTTTTCATTTCCTCAAAGCTTATTTTTTTCTTGTCCTCTGCCACGCGGAGCCTTGAATATTCTGCAAGCTGGTCTAAAATATTCATCGCTTATCCTTTCCTGTTTTATGTGCCTAGCTGTTGCTTACCTCGATGAGCTTATCGAGTGTTTCAAGTACTTTTCCTGAATCAATGATTTCTGCTGCAAGCTCGATACCCTCTTTCATGCTGTCAGCCTTTCCTCCTATATAAAGTGATGCGCCTGCGTTCATGAGTACCGCATTTCTCTTGTGCCCCTTCTGTCCGCCTAAGATATCACGTACGATTTTTGCATTTTCCTCAGGTGTACCGCCTTTTAAGTCCTCCTTTGTACAGCGCTCAAAGCCGAAATCCTCCGGTGAGATTACTGTAGTTCTGAACCATCCGTCCTTTATCTCGCATACCTTGGTCGGTGCGCTCATGGAAATCTCATCGAGCTTATCCATACCATATACTACCATTCCACGCTTTACTCCGAGGCTTACAAGCACCTGTGCAAGCGGCTCTACAAGGTACTCATCATACACTCCGAGAAGCTGCATGGCCGGTGAACCCGGATTTGTGAGCGGTCCTAAAATATTGAATACTGTTCTAAAACCAAGCTCTTTTCTGATAGGTCCGACATATTTCATTGATGTGTGATATTTCTGTGCAAAAAAGAAGCACATGCCGACTTTATTTAAAAGTTCCACACATTTCTCAGGGCTCTGGTCTATGTTGACACCGAGCGCCTCAAGACAATCTGCTGTGCCGCATAATGAAGAGGCTGCCCTGTTTCCGTGCTTTGCCACCTTCATGCCGCCTGCTGCCGCAACAAGTGCAGAGGTTGTTGAAATGTTGAAACTCTGTGCATTGTCTCCGCCTGTTCCTACGATTTCGAACACATCCATACCTGTTTTCACCTGTACCGCATGCTCTCTCATGGCTGCTGCACAGCCTGCGATTTCGTCTGTTGTCTCAGCCTTTGCGCTCTTTGTGGAAAGAGCTGCAAGAAAAGCTGCATTCTGGGTTGGTGTTGTCTCACCGCCCATGATCTCATTCATCACTGTATATGCCTCGTCATATGTGAGGTCTTCTTTGTTTACGATTTTTACTATGGCTTCTTTGATCATGATTATGTCCTCCTGCATTCCGATAATATTTCGTTTATAATTTTGTTTATGATTTTGTTCTGCTATTTGTTTTCAATTCAACAACTAATATATAAATTCATTAAACGCTGCGATTTTCAATTAAGCTTTGATAAAATTACTAAGCATCTGCTTTCCGTCCGGTGTCATGATTGACTCCGGGTGAAACTGCACACCGTATATCGGGTATTCCTTGTGCTCAACAGCCATGATCTCACCATCATCTGTAGTGGCTGTAATCTTTAGGCAATCAGGCATCGTGTCCGCATCTGCAGCAAGTGAATGGTAACGTGCTACCTTTGCTTTTTTCGGGCAACCCTTGAATAAAAGGCTTTCTGTGTCAAACGATACATCCGATTGCTTTCCGTGCATGAGCTCCTTTGCATATGTGACTGTCGCACCGTATGCTGCGCATATCGCCTGATGTCCGAGGCACACACCAAGGATTGGGATTTCCTTTCCAAGCTCCTTTGCCACAGCTATTATCACTCCCGCATCCTCAGGTCTTCCCGGTCCCGGTGATAATATGATGCGGTCAGGCTTTAAAGCCCTAATCTCTTCAACTGTCATCTCATCATTTCTGATTACTCTGATATCAGGCTCTATCTCGCCGATCAGCTGATACAGATTGTAAGAAAAGCTGTCGTAGTTATCAATCAGTAAAATCATTCTTCCACCTCCTGTGAGACTTCCAGTGCCTTAAGAGAAGCCTTTGCCTTGTTTATGCACTCCTGAAATTCCTTCTCAGGATCTGAATCCGCAACGATTCCCGCTCCGCTTCTCACGAAAACCTTGCCGTTTTTCTTGTAGGCAATACGGATTGCAATACATGTGTCCATATTTCCTGTAAAATCTATATATCCAATCGCGCCACCGTAAATGCCTCGCTTGTTGTCCTCAAGCTCTCCGATGAGCTGGCACGCTCTGATTTTTGGCGCTCCTGAAAGTGTTCCTGCCGGAAGCACGGCCTCAATTGCATCGAGTGCGTCGTACTCTTCTCTTATCTCTCCACGCACTGTCGAGCCTATATGCATCACATGTGAATATCTCTCTATGGAATGAAGCTTTTCTACCTGTACACTTCCGAATTTACTTACCTTTCCAAGGTCATTTCTTCCAAGGTCCACGAGCATATTGTGCTCTGCGAGCTCTTTTTCGTCCTTAAGCAGCCCTTCCTCAAGCTTTTTGTCCTCCTCTTCTGTGGCACCTCTCGGCCTCGTGCCTGCTAGCGGGAATGTGTGAAGCACTCCATTTTCAAGCTTCACAAGTGTCTCCGGAGATGCTCCCGCAACCTCCACATCGGTTCCCGAAAAATAAAACATGTACGGCGAAGGATTTATCGTTCGAAGCACGCGATAGGTATCAAAAAGGCTTCCTTCAAACGGCGCGCTCAATCTGTTTGATAAAACTATCTGGAAAATATCCCCCTCTTTGATATGGTGCTTTGCCTTCTCGACCATCTCACAATACTGCTCCTTTTCAAAAAGCGGTGTGACCTCGCCCAGCAGCTTGCCACCCATATTCTGTTTTTTCTCTCCGTGCATCAGAAGCTCCCTAAGCTGCTTTAGCTCAACAATCGCTTTGTTGTAGCCAGTTTCCGGAGCATCAAGTGACATATTTACGATTAGTATTATCTTTTGGCACAGATTGTCAAATGCTATTACCTTATCAAAAAGCATCAGATCAACATCCTTGAAATCCTCTGTGTCCCTTGCTTTTCCTCTGATGCTTTTCTCCTTGTAGCCCAGATAATCATACGAAAAATAACCTACAAGGCCACCTGTAAACGAAGGCAGATAATCAAATTTCGGACTCTTGTACTCTGAAAGAATCTGTCTGATGTACTCTGAAGGATTTTCCGTCTCCACCGAAAGCTTTCCAAGCTTCATGTGACCATCTATGCAGTTAATCTCAAGCTTTGGATCATATCCCAAAAATGTATATCTTCCCCAGGCTTCATTGGCCTGTGCTGATTCAAGCAGATAACAATGTGTTGAAACATTCTGCAGAATCCTCATAGCCTCTATAGGTGTGATAAAATCTGATAATATCTCACAGCTTACAGGGAGAATGTCATACTTCCCGGTTTTTGCTATTTCTTTAACTTCGGTCAGTGTAGGTGAAATTTTCATATGCTTGCCTCCAAATTTTGTGTGGTAGTGAATAAATGTCCAATGTTTAACCGTGAACAAAACGTCCAACATACAAGCTCGAATTCGCCTTTTCAAGGCTTCTCCGCAGCTTGCGCTGCTACAATTCTCGCTTTATGTTGTGCAGTCCAATGTTCGTTCGCAAGCTTGCATGCGAGCATGCAGACTTGCAAACTCCATTGTACCTCTTTGTTCACTAAAAAACGTCCTTGACAGAATTTTAGTTCTGTCAAGGACGAATAATTTTAACTATCCGCGGTGCCACCTTGAATTCACGATAAAGCTCGTGCGCTTGGCAGGATACCAACATATCCCGGGCAAATGACGTATGCCCTCACGTCGCAGAATACTCTGGATATCTGGATGAATGATAAATCCATTTGACTGCGCCCTCAGCGGTCCATTTGACAACTTGTTTCACACCTGATTCTCAGCACCACAGGCTCTCTGTAAGGGCATCATTGCCGTTATCTCCGCTTCAACGGTTTACAACTTATTTAATTGTGCAAACTTTTTATACTGTTTGATTTTCTTTAACGATTTAATACTTTATCTTGCTAAATTTGTTTAGAGTTTATCACTCCTTTTTGTGTTTGTCAACATATTTTTGCCCCGTTTTTTCAATTACTATGAGATTATTTTGCCCCGTTTTTTATTATTTTATTTTGGCAAAAAGCCCCGTTTTAATTGCCGCTCCTAATAATTATTGTCATTAAAACCCGCAGAGGGT
>ERZ779762.1752-NODE-1752-length-11415-cov-2.362236_pt1 | contig 11415 bp, 9 predicted proteins | sample MGYA00511887_ERZ779762 | MGnify/ENA primary metagenome ERZ779762 (study PRJEB29588, sample SAMEA2163052) | human gut metagenome | biome: human gut; feature: human-associated habitat; material: faeces | place: Denmark | collected 2008/2010 ...
TCCGAGGGACTTGCCCCCGCAGAAATAACGCTGAATTCCGAGGGCTGCGGAAACCCCGTCGGCGTGAGCGTGGTGACTGGAAACAAGTTCCCGGCGCAGAGCACCGGATATACTAATGAGGTCCCCGCGAGAATGCTCGTTCCGGTGTGCGACGTTCGCGAATTCACCCCGGAGCGGCGCACGGCAGAGTTACGCATAAATCTGCTGCCCGGGAACTGCACCTATAACGACGTTGAACTTAGCATAGTCCGCAGGAACGGCGTCGAGAGCAACCTTGCAACGGCTGAATGGGACGGCGAAAAGGCGACCGTTACCGCAAAGGGCGACGGGGAATTCTGCGTGCGCGCGATGGTGCATAACGGCGCTGAGCACCCGCAGATAGTCGCGGATATTCCGTTCACGGCGACGGGGCTGGGAGCTGCATACAAGGACGCGTTCAGCTTTATCAGCGCGAATAAGCTTGACAGTTCAAACGTCACCACAAATATGATAGAGGACGGCGCGATATCCAACTTCGACGGCAGGACTGTAATGACGTACAAGGACGTTGATTTCGGAAAGACCGGCGCAGAATACATGACCGTGAGCGTCGGGGCGTGCTTTGATATTCCCGTGGAAATATGGGACGGAACCCCTGACGACGGAAAGCTGATCTGCACGGCGCACTTCTCAAACAACGGGCACTGGTGCGGCTTTGCCGGGCAGGATTTCCCGCTGGCGGAGCGAATGACCGGAGTTCACGATATCAGCGTTGTGATAAGCGACAGGGTGATTTTCGGCGGTATCGGGTTCATTCCGGTTCAGCGTGCGTTCGACAAGAACTGGACTGCGGAAGCCGACAGCGTTTACGGCGACGAGTACAAAATAACCGGCCGCAGCGTGACAGGTATCGGCAACAACGTGAACATCAGCTACGACGGTCTTGATTTCGGCGAGAGCGGCGCGCAGCACCTGGTGATAAGCGGCGCCACCGGAAATCCCATGAACCAGATACAGCTGAGGTACACTCCGGCTGGCGGTTCGCAGAACACGTTCCTGCTGGAGTTCATGCAGGACGGAGGGCGTGAGCAGGCGTTCAGAGTTCCCGAGCTTAAGGGCGTGAACGACATTTGCTTTGTTTTCATGCCGGGTTCAAAATTCGATTTTGACTGGTTCAGATTTGAGTAACGCATTCCCCGGGGCTGTTGTCCCGGGGTTCGTGTTTTTTGTAACCAAATTGTAAGAATATTGTAACCAAAAAGCTATTGAATTATAGTAGTAATATGTTGTATAATAGTGTAAAAGGTAAAAGTGAAAGGACGGTGCTGAATGAAGAATAATCTTATCTTAATTCTTGTAGTTACAGTCATCAGCATTGCTATAATCATAATAAGCGTAGTCGTGAGCCTTGGCGGCAAGGGCGGTGAAGAAAGCCAGGACAGCTCCTCCACGACGTCAGCCGTCAGCCAGACCGAGCCCACCGAGCCGGAGCCGGAACCCACCTCCGAGCCTGATACGCCGGTATCCGTGCCCGAGACCGAGACTACAGCCGACAGCGAAGAGGAAGTGCTCCCGGAAGCGGAGGACATCATCGCGCTTGCGCGTTCGCTCATCGGCACTGATTTTGCCGACGGGGGAGAAACACCCGCGTTCGGTTTCGACAACAGCGGCTTCATTTACTATGTTCTCCGCGAGAATGGCTACATCACCTGCCCGAGAGGTGTTTCGGCGCAGTCGCAGATGGGCACCGTCAGACAGTACGATGAGCTTTCCCCAGGGGACCTGGTGTTTTTCTCAGAAAGCGGCGCGAACGCCGAGTTCGGGGGAATTTACACGGGCAACGGCGTGATGATAGCATGCCTTATGCCGGGCACAAAGGTCAGGGAAGTTGACATCACCACGGATTATTACTCCCGCAATTTCTTCTGCGGAGTTGCGATAATCTGACATTTTCGGGACGGGCGCTGACCTGTCCCGCTTTTGTTTTTGTCAGTAATATTCTGCTGAAAAAATCGTGCTGTGTTCTGGGTAAAAAATATAATCGAAAAAGTAGCCAAACCCACTTGAAAACGTTTACAAACTATGATATAATAAACGAAGAGCGTTTATTATAAATCAAAATGCCTTGCACATGCGTTCACCTCCGGTGAACTCCGTGCATATCGGCAAATTATATCATATCCTTGCGGATATGATATAAAACGCATGAAATTATGCGCGTAAGCGCTGAATTAACCGAAAGGAAACAAGTTGATGGAACAGAAGATCTATTCAGTTGAAATGGGACCTGCAAAGTGCGCCGTTGATCTCGGCGACGGAAGCGAGCGCGGTGAGTATGTAAACCAGGACTATATCCTGCACAAGATGGGCAGACCCCATCGTGCTATCAGCCTGATGTATTGCTACTATCCGCTGGACAAGACATGGCCCGTACGCGCGCGTCATGCGTTCGCTGACCAGGAGGTAAGCTTCCAGTGGGATTACCCCTACGATGATTATTTCACCTATAAGGGCGGCATTGGCGGAACCACCGACGACGAGCCTTTCACATGCATGAAGGACGTGCGCCGTCACGGTCAGGACGTTATCCTCACCATGACTATCGACCCGAACCTCACCGATGATTACCTTATAAAGATAGCGCAGGAACTCAGAACATACGGCAGAATGCAGCTGCGTATCAACCACGAGGCTACCGGTAACTGGTTCAGTTTCACCAAGCGCGCTACATACCAGCAGATAGCAGATTTCTATATTCGTTTCCACAATATCATCAAGAAGGAAGCTCCGAATGTTTCCACTATCCTCTGCATTGGCGGCGTTGAGCACCCCGAGAACGGCAGCGAGATAGAAATGGAAAAGGAATTCGCAGACGCTGTACGTGCTACTGACATATGGTCCGTTGATAAGTACATGAGCCTGCACTGGGGCTGGCCCTACGATGTTGCGGAGGTAGGCGGCACAAGCTTCGGAAGGAGCAAGGTTGCCGACACATATAATCTTACAAAGCTTTCCGAGAAGCGCTACAAGGAACTCTGCGGCGGCGTCAAGAAGCCCATGGTCATGAGCGAATTCAACGCGGACGGCGACGTAACAGGTCCCTACGACCAGGCGGCTATGATAAAGGAATTCTGCGACATGCTGAAGAACGACCCGGAGCAGGGCTGGTTCAACGGCTTCACATTCTATCAGTTCCGCGACCGTGGCAGACTCGGGCTTGAGATCGAGGACCCGAACAATCCCGATGTAGGTATCGAGCAGCCTGCACTCCAGACTTACAAGGAGATAATCCACGACGAGTATTTCTACCCGACGATAAAGCAGAACGCTGAGATAACTCTTCCCGTAACTCTGCGCTGGGGTGGAAGCGAGGACGCGACCGGTATCGCTATTCCGCTCCATTTTGACAAGAGCCCGGTATTCTGCGAGGCAACATTCGACGAGCCGCTCAACCTTATGATGGAGATAAACGGAAAGTGGTTCTACAAGAGCCCCGAAGCAAAGACCATCGACTTCATGCCTGCGTTCTTTGAGAAGCCCCTTGACGGCGCCGCTGACCTTACGCTCAAGATATTTGCGCCTCCCGCTTCCGGTGAGAACGACCCCTCACAGGGCGGCGACTGGCAGACCAACTATTACACCACGATGACCAAGCTGCCGAATATCAGAATTCGCTTTGCGCCTATCATCGAGGGCTAAAAAGATGCAGGGACGGAGGAACCGTCCCTGCACTGTTTTTTTAAAACATCAGATGTTTCCGGTGACTGTGAGCGTCCCGACGGAGGGCGTTGTGATGATCGCGCCGGTAGCCCCATCACGGGTGTATTGCGCCGCTGCAACAGTTATAGTACCCGGTGTCGTCGCAAATTTGCCAGTAGTCTGGTCGTAGGTGTAATCGGTGCCGGGAGTAAGCGTTTGGCCGTTGTAGGAAGCCGTGAGGTTCCTGAGCACCGGATCGAATACGTCCTCGACTATTGCGCCGAGAGCGGCGTCAGCCGGTGCATTGCCGGTATTCTGGATAACAAAGGTATAAGTTACCTGTCCGTTTGCGGTTACAGTCGCAGGACTTATCGCCTTGCTTATCGAAAGCTGTACTCCGCTCACCGGGGTTATCACTTCGTCTGCGGCGACGGGCTCCGCAAGACCCGCTCCATCTGCAGTTGCAGTATTTGTGATTGCGCCATTGGCGTCAAGGGGAGCATAACTGTAGGGTGGCACTTCATATATCAGCGTCGTGTTTCCGTTTGCAGGAACGTTCACGCCTGTTATGATAAGGCTGTTACCGACTGTCGGTTCGATGTCTGGCTGGAGCACTCCGTTGATATAGTATTTCAGCGAGCCGTCGATATATGCCAGGGGAACGAGTACGGTTTCGTTCCAGACATAGGCGCCGAGATTGTCGGTCACGGTCAGCCCGGTGTAAGCTGTTGTACCGCTGTTCGTAAGACTTATAACGAATGTTGTATCGCTGTCTGCGGAGTACTCAGTGCGTACTGCGGTCTTGCTTATTTCCAGTGACTGTACGATGTTGCCGACAACGATATTTGAATTTGTGACGGTGTTATTATATCTCAGGATAGCCTGATTAGTGAATTCTGCCATAAAATACCTCCATGATATTCATAATTATCGGGATTTTCCTTCCCATTTATGATATGTGTTCCGGTATGATATGGTGCCGGTAATTACCGCTTTTTTTTGAACTATATGCGGTCAGAATATCAGATGCGGGTGCATTGCGTTCCGTTGACCGGCATGTAAAAAAAGCATGGCAGAACCACACGACTTTCACACTGTTTTCACAATGATACGGTATACTTTGCAATGTTGTGCCGGATAACTACTTTCGGAGGAGCTTCAATGACGAATTACAGAACAGACTTTGACGCGCTTGAAAAAAAGCTTTCAGCGATGCCCGTCGATCCTGACAGACTTGTTACCCCAGACCCCACCCCCAATACCCGTCGCCTGTGGGAATACCTCAAAAGCTGCTACGGCAGGAAGTTCATCTCAGGTCAGCAGTATCTGTGGGAGGACGAAAAAGAGGATCTCGTTTACTGGAACGCCACCGGAAAGATACCCGCGATACGCGGCTACGACTTCATGGGGATAAGCGGGCTTGCCCGGGGCTACGACCAGCTGGGCAGGGCGCTGGACTGGGCGCGGCGCACGGGTGGGATACTCACCATGTGCTGGCACTGGAACGCCCCCGACGACATGGAGGACATCGCGAAATGCTGCTCGTTCTATTATAAGACGACGAATTACGACCACAAAACGGGATTCGATATAGTCCGCGCAATGCAGGAGGGCACACCGGAGCACGATTTCGTGATATACGAGATAGATCTCGTTGCCGGCGCGCTGAAAATGTTCGAGCAGGCTGACGTGCCTGTGCTGTGGCGTCCGCTTCACGAGGCGGCAGGGAACTGGTTCTGGTGGGGAAACCGCGCCGAAGCCGGAAAGCAGGACCCCGAAAGCATAGCGGCATACAAAAAGCTCTGGTACACAATTTTCGACAGGTTCATGAACCTGCACAAGCTGCGTAATCTCATATGGGTGTGGAATGGTCAGGCGCCGTTTATGGCAGTCAGCCCTAACACCTTTGACATCGCAGGAGAGGACATCTACGACGAGGTTCCGAACCACAGTTCCCAGCTGGAACGGTTCAGAGGCGTCAGCAGCTACACCCACGGCAAGATGATAACCCTTTCGGAATGCGGCAGCATTCCCGAGCCCGACGAGATGCTGAAGGACGGCGCGACCTGGCTCTGGTGGCTGCCCTGGTGGGGAAGTTTCGTGTATGATACCGACGATAACTGGCACGCAGTCCTTGACGAAAACGGAATGCCGCGACCAAATCCTAAGTACATGGACGAAGCGTTCATGAAGCGTATTTTCACGGACCCGAGGGTAGTCACCCTTGAGGACCTTCCGTGGTACGATAAAGAAAAGAAGCCGCTGCCGTTTGCATTACACCAGCGGCTCAGGAACAAGAAATGATAAGAGAAAGGAAAACATCATGAAGAAGTTTTTAGCAACAATGGCTGCTCTTGCAGTAGTCACCGCAGCATTCACAGGCTGCTCCAACAATAACAACTCCGGTTCTGACAGCAGCGCAAGCGACAGCAGTTCCTCTGCGAGCGACAGCAGTTCCTCTGCAAGCGACAGCAGTTCCTCTGCAAGCGATAACAGCTCCACTGCAAGCACCGCAGAAAGCTCCAAGCCCGAGACGACTACCCGTACGGCAGAGGACATCGCAAATGCAGTTTTTGAGAGCGTTGATTGGGTGGCTTTCGAGCAGGTAACCGACGCTGAGATCGCAGAGACATTGCTTGGCCTGGATCTGAGCCTCCTCGATGAGTATTCCATCTATGTGCCCATGATGAGCGTTCACCTTGACGAGCTCATCATCGTAAAGCCCAAGTCCGGCAGCGAAGCAGACGTTGAAAAGCAGCTCAGCGCCCACCTTGACTATATCAAGAACGGCGCAGCGTTCTATCCCGAGCAGGAGATCGCAGCAGCAGGCGCTGTAATGGGTCAGACCGACGACGGCTTCTATTATCTGGTAGTTCACCAGATCGGTTCTCAGATTGCAGACGTTATCAAGACCTATCAGCCCGGCGACGAGGTTCAGAAGCTTGAAGTTCCCGAGCCTGATTATGGCGACGATGGCGTGACTGTAGTTCCCACAGATGAGCAGGGCAGCGTTATATTTAATTCTGACTCTGATGCTTCTGCGTCCAAGACAGCCGAGGCTGCCGTACCTGATGACGGCGCTGCTGCAGTTAACTGATAATTACTATCCCGATGCTCCCACCTTCCCGGTGGGAGTTTTCTGGTATTACCGCAAAAAGCATGTTGATATGGTCAGAACAGTCCGCGGCTGTGAATAAAAGAACAGGTCGTGCATTATAACGTATAAAAGGTGAATTCAGGCTTTAAACATAGTGTTTTTTCTGGCACTGGGTATAGCAAATAGTTCAAATCTGGCACTGCAAATATGTCCAGGAGTGTGCTAAAATATAAAAATAAAGATAGAAAAAGGCGCAAGCCAGTCAGGAGAACAACTATGAATACCAAAAAGACAAACACAAAAGACAAGCTCATCAGGATCTGCGTAGCCGCTATGTTTGCGGCACTCATATGCGTTGCCACGATGCTTATCCAGATTCCCTCGCCGCTTAACGGCTATGTTAATTTCGGCGACTGCTTTATACTTATAGCTGCGTGGGTGCTGGGACCTGTATATGGCTTCCTGGCTGGCGGCATTGGCTCTGCAATGGCTGACCTCATCACCGGTTATGTGCATTATGTGCCCGGTACATTCGTTATAAAGGGACTTATCGCGGTCGCAGCCGCACTCATCTGCCGTGCGCTTCTCGCTAGGGTTTCTAAGGCTCCGGTCGTAGCATATGTTGCGGGTTCCGTTGTTGGTGAGATCATCATGGTCGGCGGGTATTACCTTTACGCGGCGCTTCTGCTTGGTAAGAGTTTCGCGGGCGCTGCTGCAAGCGTCCCCGGAAATCTTATACAGGGCGCGTTCGGTATCGTATGCAGCGTTGTGATAATCAGAATTATCGCGAGGACCAGGGTGCTCAGCAAGTTCAGCACTTACGCTGTTGAATGAGCGTTACACAGAATATCAGAAAGGGCGGAGGAAACTCCACTCTTTTTGTTTGCGCTATTACAGCTGGGAGCGTTCCGTCCGAGGCTGCATAAAAAATTCCCCTGTGTTTTAGCGGCACAGGGGAAATCTTATTTTGTTTTGGGAAGCGTCAGCGTGAATGTCGTTCCGACGCCCTCGGTGCTTTTAACTGTGATGTTGCCGCCGTGCAGGAGCACTCCGTGCTTGACTATCGACAGCCCCAGCCCGGTTCCCCCGATCTTGCGGGAATGGCTCTTGTCAGCCCGGAAGAACCGTTCAAATATCCTGTCGATGCACTCGGCGGGAATGCCGGTATCAGAACCCGTGACCGTGACATCGTTCTCACCGTTGGCAACGTTGATGTCCGCACGGCCGCCCTCCTGGTTGTACTTGACTGCATTATCCAGCAGGTTGTAGACTATCTCCTCGAGAACAGCGCGAATTCCGGTTATCTCAGCGCGTTCACCGGTAACGTTAATGGTGACGTGCTTTCCGTCCGCAGCGGCACTCAGCCGTTCAGAAGCTATCTGCGCCAGTGCGAGGATATCCACCGTTTCCTCGTGGTCTGCAAAGGAATTCTCGTCCAGCTGCGAAAGTTTGATTATATCATCGATGAGCGTTATCATGCGCCCTGCCTCGTCGCGGATATTCTTTGCGAAGCCGGGGATATCCGCAGGCTTTACTATACCTCCGACCAGCATGTCTGAAATGCCGTAGATAGTCGTGAGCGGGGTCTTAAGTTCGTGGGAAACATTCGACGTGAACTCGCGCCGGAGTTCCTCGCGCCCCTCTTTTTCAGTGATATCAAGGATTATGATGACCGTGCCGGTGACTTTGTTATCAGTGAACACCGGTGTCGCTATGACCTGGTATATCTTTTCAGCAATGGGCATGTTGACTTCGCAGCGTTCCCCGGCAAGCGCCTTTTCTATCGCATTGCGGAAGCTCTCGCTGCGGTTGAGCACCAGCACGCTGTGGCTGCCCCCTGTGAAGTCAGAGCCGAGAATATTCAGCGCTGCCTTGTTGTAGGAAAGCACCTCGGTCCTGCTGTCGGTGATTATAAAGCCCTCGCTCATGTTCTCGGTTATCAGCGAGAATTCCGTGCGGCTGCGGGTGAGTTCCTCTATCTGGTGATCTATTTCGCGGTTCTGTTCGGTAATTCTGTGCAGCAGGGGAGCGATCTCACCGTAGCTTTCGTTGATGTCGGGATTTTTAAGGTCGATGCTGTTTATCGGCTTGACGACTGCCCGTGCGACCAGTGCCGCAACTCCCAGAGAAACCATGGCAGCTGTCAGGATCACCAGCAGCACCTCCCACCACATGCCGCCTATTCTCGCAAGCACCGTGTCCATCGTACCGGAAACACGAACTATGCAGCCGAAGCCGATGGTGCGGGCGCAGTATACTGTCATTTCGGACAGAGTGTAGCTTTCTCGGGTGGCAGTGCCGGTTCCTGACTGCTTTGCAGTGACGACTTCCTCGCGGTCGAGGTGGTTTTCCATTTCGGAGATGTCTGCCTTGTTGTCGAAAAGCACCGTGCCGTCCGCGGCAATGTAGGTTATGCGGTTTTCAAAGGTGCCGTGGATATCTGCGTTGAGCTTTTCAAGGCTTTTTACGTCAAGTTCGGGAGTCGTGTTGTCCATTGTTGCCGCAAGCAGCATTGCCTGCTGCTCCAGCTGGCTGCGGAACAGCTGCTGCTCCTTTGTGTAGGCAACCCCAAGCACCAGCGCAACGGACGAAATTATAGCTATCAGCGACACAAGAAAAGCGCCGCCAAAAATTCGTTTTGTCATGATCTGCCTTTCTTATATGGTGATTTATTCGTCGGCGACTGCCTTGTATCCGATGCCGCGTACTGTTTCTATCATGCTGCCGCATTCGCCGAGTTTAAGGCGCAGGGTGCGGATATGTACGTCTACGGTGCGGCTTTCCCCGTCGAAATCGTAGCCCCAGACCTTTGAAATAAGCTTCTCGCGGGAAAGAACGGTACCCATGTTGTCCAGCAGCGTGCACAGCAGTTCGAACTCCTTGAAAGTCAGCTGCACTTCCTTGCCGTCCACCATAACGATGTGCTTTGAGGTATTGACGTACAGCTTGCCGACGGAATATTCAGTGGTCGCAACGGTGTTCGTGCGGCGCATGAGCGCCTTTATCCTTGAGATGAGCTCCATCGTGCCGAACGGCTTTGCGAGGTAATCATCAGCGCCGCTGTCCAGACCGATTACCTTATCGTATTCAGACCCCTTTGCGGTGAGCATGATGACCGGCAGGGAAGAGTACTCCGGGTTTGAGCGTATTTTCGCAAGCACTGAAAGCCCGTCCTCTTCCGGGAGCATTATATCCAGCAGCAGCACTGATGGAACGTCCTCCCTGATTGCAGCCCAGAATTCGCTGGGGCGCTCGAAGCCTTTTGCTTCAAGCCCGGTGTTGTTGAGGGCGTAAAGCACGAAGTTCCTGATGTTTGCGTCGTCCTCTAGCATGTATATCATATGTTTCTCTCTTTCCGGTGGCTCAGCGTTCTCCGGTGATGGAGTAGAGCACCCATTCTGCGATATTCGTTGCGTGGTCGGCTATTCGCTCAAGGTATTTTGCCGCCATAAGCAGGTCCATGAAATATTCGGCTTCTTCTGCGTCGCTTCTCACCAGACCGATGAGTTCCTTCTTGACCTCCAGAAACAGCGAGTCAACCTTGTCGTCTGCTGCGATAGCCTGCTGCGCGAGTTTCACGTCCTTTTTGACGAAGGAGTCAACGCTCATCGTCACCATGCTGATGGCTTCGTTAGCCATGTCCGAGATGTGCACTTTTCCCGCGAGATTGGTGGAACGCACGAACCCAGCTATCTCCGCTATATCCTGCGACTGGTCGCCAATGCGCTCCATGTCGGAGATCATTTTCAGCGCGGAGGACACTGACCTGAGGTCCCTTGCCACCGGCTGCTGATGCAGCAGAAGCTTCATGCAGAGCGCTTCGATGTCGTGTTCCATGTGGTCGGTCTCGACTTCGTTGTCGTTGACCTTGGCTATCATATCGTCGGTCTTTTCGTTGAAAAGCGCTTTTGTGGCGCATGCGATGCTTTCCTCGCAGAGCGCGCCCATTTTGATAAGTTCAACGTTGAGCTGTTCAAGCTGTTCGTCAAAACGGTTTCTCATAATATTACCTCCCAATTATCCGAAGCGTCCGGTTATGTAGTCCTCAGTGCGCTGATCCTGCGGGTTGGAGAATATCTGGTCGGTATCGGCGTATTCAACTACTTCGCCCAGCAGGAAGAACGCGGTCTTGTCTGAAATTCTCGCAGCCTGCTGCATATTATGAGTTACCATAACTATAGTATACTCCTTTTTCAGCTCAATTGCAAGGTCTTCTATCTTAGAAGTTGAAATAGGATCCAGTGCGGAGGTCGGCTCGTCCATCAGCAGAACCTCAGGCTCTACTGCGAGCGCTCTCGCGATGCACAGACGCTGCTGCTGACCGCCGGAAAGTCCCAGCGCGGATTTTTTCAGCCTGTCTTTGAGTTCGTCCCAGATAGCGGCGTCGCGCAGCGACTTTTCAACGATGTCGTCCAGCTTGACCTTGGAGTGTATCCCGTGTGTGCGCGGACCGAACGCGATGTTGTCGTACACGCTCATCGGGAACGGGTTCGGCTTCTGGAACACCATTCCGACGCGCTTGCGCAGGAGGTTCACGTCCATTTTGCCGTAGATATCCTCGCCGTCCAGCACCATCTGGCGCTGCTTGTAGATGATCTCGCGCTGCTGGTTCATGACATCGTCATACTGCAGCACCTGCT
>ERZ779762.1757-NODE-1757-length-11388-cov-2.721521_pt1 | contig 11388 bp, 10 predicted proteins | sample MGYA00511887_ERZ779762 | MGnify/ENA primary metagenome ERZ779762 (study PRJEB29588, sample SAMEA2163052) | human gut metagenome | biome: human gut; feature: human-associated habitat; material: faeces | place: Denmark | collected 2008/2010 ...
GCGTTTATCCCAGTCAGCGAAGATCAGGGAATGATCGATGCCGTCAATGACGGTGCCTTGACATTGGAAAAACTGGAAGCGATGACCTGCGTATGTTCTGTAGGACTTGATATGATCGCAATTCCGGGAGATACAAAAGAAACGACCATCGCCGGCATCATTGCCGACGAGATGGCAATCGGTATGGTAAACCAGAAAACGACGGCTGTCCGCGTGATCCCGGTACAGGGCAAGAAGGTCGGAGATACGGCAGAATTTGGCGGTCTTCTTGGTTATGCACCGATCATGCCGGTCAATACATTTGGCTGTGATGACTTTGTCAATCGTCCGGGAAGAATACCGGCTCCGATCCACAGCTTTAAAAACTAGGAAACGATTCAGAAAATATCAGGAGGCTATATGTTAGAGCAGATTGACTATAAGACTATTTTTCACTATTTTGAAGAAATTTCAAAAGTACCAAGAGGTTCTTATCACAACGAGAAAATCAGCGATTATCTGGTGCAGTTTGCAAAAGAACGCGGAATAGCCTATCGACAGGAAAAATGTGGAAATGTTATTTTCCGGAAACCGGCTTCTCCGGACTGCCGTTCCGGTAAGACCGTTATGATGCAGGGACACATGGATATGGTTTGTGTCTGCGAAGACGATTCCCACGATTTTAAAACGGAAGGTCTGAATCTTCAGATTCAGGGAGACTGGCTGGAAGCGGAAAAAACGACACTTGGAGGCGACGATGGAATTGCGCTGGCGTATATTCTTGCTGTTTTTGCCGATGATACCCTGACGCATCCGGCATTGGAAGCCGTAATTACGGTGGATGAAGAAGTCGGAATGGAAGGCGCTTCTGCGTTGGATGCTTCCGGGTTGAAAGCCGATTACCTGATCAATATTGATAATGAGGAAGAGGGCGTTCTTCTTGTCAGCTGTGCCGGTGGTGCCAGTGTGGATGTTTTTGTGGAAGAAACTCCGGAAAAACGGAGCGGAACGCCGGTGGAAATATGTCTTTCGGGACTTTGCGGCGGGCATTCGGGTACCGAGATTGCCAAACACCCTGCCAATGCATCAATTCTTTTGGGACGTCTGTTGCAGGGCGTACAGGATGATATTTATCTGAAAACAATAACCGGTGGTGATAAGGACAATGTCATTACCGCAAAAGCCACGGCAACGATTCTCTGTACCGGAGATGCGTCCGCTGTGTGTGAATGTTTACAGCAGAGAAAGGAGCAGTTGTGTCAGGAATTTGTGGCAGCAGAACCTGATCTTACGGTCGAGGTTGTTCCGGGAGAAGAAAAGGAAATGGAAGTATTTTCCAGCTGTTTTACCAAACAACTGTTAGATTATCTGAACCTTACGATTACCGGGGTACAGGTAATGAGTGCCCAGGTTCCGGGAATGGTGGAAAGTTCGCTGAATCTTGGTATCGTAAAGACGGAACTTGGAAAGATTCATCTGGCTTATTCGGTACGAAGCCAGAAGGAGACGTATAAAGATTATATGATCTCGCAGATCAGAGCACTTGTTTCGCACATCTTTGTCGGCGAAACAAAGGCAGAAGCCGTTGTGCGCGGAGAATATCCGGCGTGGGATTACAAAGAAGATTCGGTGCTTCGTGAAGTGATGACTTCCTGCTATGAAAAACGGTTTGGGGAAGACCCGCGTGTCGAGGGCATTCATGCCGGTTTGGAATGCGGGATCCTGTTGCAGAAACTGCCAAACCTTGACATTGTTTCGATGGGACCGGAGATTCGAGACATTCATACCGTAAAGGAACGGCTTTCGATTTCATCGGCAAAACGGAACTATGATTATCTGCTGGATGTGTTAGCGGCACTGGCAGCGATTAAATAGGAGTGCAATACCTCCGGATTGGAGCAAGGATGGAAAAATTTACAATTTTAGGAAAAGAACTTGCCTATCATGGTAAGATCATAGATTTTTACAAATTGAAACTGCGGACTCCGGCGGGACATGAAGTTTCCTGGGATCACATTGAACATAAAGGAGCTTCCGCAGTTCTGCCAATTGATGCCGAGGGAAAAGTGCTTACAGTGACACAGTACCGCGGGGCAATTGATGATATTATGATTGAGATTCCGGCTGGTGGACGTGACAGTGTAGAGGAAGATTTTGCGGTGTGTGCGGCAAGAGAACTGGAAGAAGAGACCGGATTCCGCGCAGGAAGTCTGGAACATCTTGTGGATATCCATACGGCAGCTGCGTATACGAGTGAAAAGATTGCGGTTTATGTGGCAAAAGATCTGATCCCGAGCCGACAGCATCTGGATGAAGATGAATTTGTGGACATTCGCAGATATACGTTTGAAGAACTCAATGATATGATCTTTTCAGGAAAGATTACAGATTCCAAGACGATTGCCGCAGTAATGGCGTATCAGACAAAACAGAGACAGTAATTACGGTACTAAATTTCCTTTTCCTGTCATAGGATGTTATAAAGGACAGGCAAAGGGAGGCGGCGTATGGCGTTGTTTGAATTTATAAAAGACCGGAAAAGAAAGGCAGTTTTGTTTTTCCTGACCGGTTTTTTTAGTGGCGGCATTCTCTATTTTTTGTGTAAAGAGGCGGCAGCAGACATGTATGAGGAATTATGGCAGAATATAAAGAACTGGATGCAGGAGGAAGTTCCATTTTTTTCCAATTTTTTATATGTATTGTGGAAACGGGGAAAAGTGGCACTTATTATTTTTCTGGCAGGCAATACCCGATGGAACAAAAATGTATTCCGGGCATTTGTTGTCTGGGAGGGGGCAAAAGCCGGATTTCTTATGACTATTTTCTGCCACAGTATGGGAATCCGTGGCTTTTTCAGCTGTGTGGCAATGGGAATCCCGCATATGTTTCTTCTGGTGCCGGCATATGTGATCTTTTTTTATGGATGTCTGGAGAAGAAGAGAAAGTACAAAAATGCGATTACAGCGGGCTTTTTTGTTATGATCCTGCTTGGATGTGCCGTGCAGGCGGCGGTGGGACAAAAAGTGATACACGTTTTGCAATCGTTCACATTTTGGTAACATAAAGATAGTACAATAAGAAAGTCAGGCTGGGGACAGCCTGCGTGATGATAAATCCGATTTAAGGAGGTTAAGGTTTTGATTGAAGTAACAAATTTGGTAAAGCGGTATGGCGACAGGAATGTTGTTGATAATCTGAGCTTTACGGTAGACAAAGGGCAGATTGTAGGTTTTCTGGGACCAAATGGTGCAGGTAAATCCACGACCATGAACATAATTACCGGCTATATATCTGCGACAAGCGGAACAGTAAAAGTAAATGGGTATGATATCTATGATGACCCGGAAAAGGCAAAAGCGTGCATCGGATATCTTCCGGAGCAGCCTCCTGTATATCCGGATATGAAAGTAAGAGAATATCTTAATTTTGTGGCAGATCTGAAAAAAGTAAAAGCTTCCGAAAAAGATAAAAAACTTCGCTATGTTATGAAATCTACGAAGATTATGGATGTATCCGAACGACTGATCAAGCATTTGTCCAAAGGATACAAACAACGTGTGGGGCTTGCCGGCGCAATGCTTGGTGATCCGGAAATTCTGATCTTAGACGAGCCTACGGTAGGTCTGGATCCGAAGCAGATTATAGAGATCCGTAACCTGATCATGGAACTCAGTAAAAATCATACGATTCTTCTGAGTTCGCATATTATGCAGGAAGTAAGTGCGGTATGTAACCAGATCATCATTATCAATCAGGGGCAGCTGATCCTGTATGATAAACCGGAAAATATTTCCAATCATATTGCACAGACCAATGATCTTACATTGACAATAAAAGGAAATAAGGATCTTATCAGGAGCATTATTGATTCGTTCGAAGAAGTGATCGAGTCGAAGATTCTTGGTACGGATACGAAAGAAGTTTATCAGGTGGAATTGTCTACTTCGATCGAGGATGACATCCGCGAGGCACTGTTCTATAAACTGGCAGATGCAAAATGTCCGATCCTTGAATTGAACCATAAAGTACCGACTCTGGAAGAAGTATTCCTTCGTCTGACCGGAGATGGTACGAAGCAGTATGGCGGAAAAATGAGCAAAGAAGAGAAGAAAAAAATGAGACAAAAACTTGCAAAGCGCGATGAAGCTGTGGAAAAGGAAATCGCAGACGAAGAAGATCGTGCAGAGCAGATGGAAGAAAAGGAGGAACAATAACATGCTTGCAGTTTATAAAAAGGAGTTAAAATCCTATTTTACCTCTGTGATCGGATGGGTATTTATTGCTTTCTTTCTGATTTTGGTTGGTTTGTATTTTATGGTATACAATCTGATGAATGGATATACGGATTTTTCACCGGTATTCAGCGGTGTGGAACTGTTCTTTATCCTGCTTTTGGTGCCGGTTCTTACGATGCGTATTATCGCTGAGGAAAACCGCCAGAAGACGGATCAGCTGCTGTATACGTCTCCGGTATCGATCACAAAGATCATTCTCGGAAAATATCTGGCACTGATCACGTTGTTCGGCATCGCCATGCTTGTTGTATGCCTGTATCCGTTGATCTTATCGGGACTTGTAAAACAGGTGGCGACGGGTACGGAGGCTGTTGATTTTGCCATCGCCTATGGAAGCATATTAGGTTTCTTCCTTTTGGGAGCGGCATATATCGCGATTGGTATGTTTATCTCTTCATTGACAGAGAGTCAGGTGATCGCGGCAGTAGCATCGGGTGTTATCATGATTTTTACGTATCTTATGACAAGCCTTGCCGGTTTACTTCCTTCCGGACATACGTTTGTATTTTGGTTCCTTGCTGTCCTCATTCTGGTTCTTTCCGTAGGACTGTATTATTGGATTCACAATGGCTGGCTGGCAGGAATTATTGGTGTGCTGGCAGAAGCTGCTTTGGTTATTCTGTTTCTTTTAAAGACAGAGAGTTTTGATGGTTTGATTGGTAATGTACTTAGTCAGATTTCTATCACAGACCGTTATCAGAATTTTACGTATGGTATTTTTGATGTAAGCGCTTTGGTTTACTATATCAGCGTCGCATTTTTGTTTGTATTTATTACCATTCAAAGAATTAAAAAGAAACGTTTTAATTAAGGACGCTTCGGATTGGAGGAAACATGAAAGGCATAAAAAATAGTTTTAAAAGCCGTAAGTTTAAGATGGGCGGCTACCAGACTCTGATCATGGTAATCGTGATCATCCTTGTTATAGGATTGAATCTGGTCGTAAATAAAATGAATATTACCGTGGACCTGAGCAGCCAGAAAATGTTTACGCTGACCAGCGACACGACAAATCTTGTAGATAAGATTAAGGATAAAGTTACATTGTATTATATGTGCCAGGATGGAAGTGAAATGACACAGATTGAAAAAGTAGTGGACAATTACGATGGACTTGGCACCATTAAAGTGGTAAAAAAGGACCCGGTAGTTTATCCAAATTTTTCCAAAACTTATACAGACGAAGAGATTCAAAGTAATGATATCATCGTAGTCAATGAGACAAATGGTAAGAGTAAGCTGGTAAGCCAGTCGGATATGCTTGTGTCGGAGATGGATTATCAGACAATGTCACAAAAAGTTACTACTTTAGATGCAGAAGGACAGATTACAGCAGCAATCCAGAGTGTGACATCCGCAAATGCAACAACTCTTTATTATACGTCCGGTCACAGCGAACAGGAATTGGATACGACATTTAAAGATGTTTTGAATAAATCCAATATTGATATGAAAGAACTTGCGACAGAATCTGCAGAAAGTGTACCGGATGACTGCAATATTCTTTTGATCAACGGACCACAGTATGATTTTACGGAAGCAGAGTATAATGTGTTGTCAAGTTATTTGAAGGAAGGCGGAAAGGCCATGTTTTTCCTCTATCCTACGACAACTGAAAAAATGACATATTTTTACAAACTTCTTTCGGATTATGGTGTCAATGTAGCAGACGGATATATTATTGATTCCAAAGGTTCGTATTCACCCCAGTATCCAATGTATCTGACTCCAACCATGGAAGACAGTGATCTGACAAGTGGTCTTGCGGATACACAGAAAGTTGTTATCCCAATCTGTAAGGGTATGACGGTGCAGAGTGATGTAAGAAGTACATTGACGGTAGAAAATATGATGTCTACGACAGATGGTGCGTATGCAAAGACAAATATCAAGTCACAGACGGTGGACAAAGAAGATGGCGATGTCAACGGACCATTTAGTGTCGCTCTTTCTGTAAAAGATTCTTATGCAGAAAAGACGAAAGGAACGGGGCATGCTACGGAAATCGTAGTATTTGGTTCGGTTAGTTTTGAAACATCTTCGTTTTTGGAGACAAACCAGTTTGGTAACCGTACGGTTCTGTTAAATTCTCTGTCGTATCTGGCCGGACAGGACACAACGACCCTTGCGATTCCGACAAGAAGCTTGCAGCAGGAAAGTGTACAGATTCAGGAAAGTGACCGAATCTTCTTTACGGTTCTGCTTGTAGTGATCATTCCGTTGATTCTTCTTGGAAGCGGGTTGTTTATCTGGATCAAAAGGAGGAAGAACTGATGAGCAAAGGAAAAAAGCAGTTACTTACGGTGATTGGTTTGCTTCTTTTGCTGGCAGCGATGGTCTGTGCGTATGTTTTTGTCCCGAAGGGTGAAAGTGATACGTCGGACGAAGACGGGACGAAGGATACGGCAGCGAACACGGTAGAAGTGATCAATATTGAAAAAGACAATGTGTCGGAGATTTCTATCACGTTGGGGGCAATTACAGACGGAAAGAAACAAACGAAGATTCATCTGAAAAAAGAGGGAGATTCCTGGAAGTTTGCAGATGATGCATCGATTCCTGTTGATTCGGACCAGGTAGACAGTTTGATCGGAAGTATCAGCCCGGTAAAGGCATCACAGAAGATTCAGACAGCAGATACTTCTCTTTCAGATTACGGTCTGGAAATCCCGGAGCAGGCGGTAACGTTTACTACAACGGATGGACAGACATATACGTTTAAGTTTGGTTCCAGTGTGCCGGATAACGGCGGAAAATATGGCGTTTATGGAGATGACGCACAGGTGTATGTCTTTACGGAGACATTCTGCGATAAGTTTGATATCACGAAAAACAGCCTGATTCAGAAAGATACGATTGATACGATCGATTCCGAATATCTGACTTCGATTGAAGTAAAGAATAAGGGCGTTTCGACGTTTAAAGCGGAAGTGGTACCGGACGACGAAAAAATCGATGCGTACACAAACTGGATTATTTCGAAGCCATATAAGAAGGCATTGGCGGGATCTTCCACCAATGACTGGACGACGCTGCAGGATTCCTTTACGGAGGTTACTCTAGGCGACCTGGTAGAATATGGAAGTAAAAATCTCAAAAAGTACGGTCTGACAGATGCGGATCCGGCAGGAGAGATCGAGGTCAAATATTTTGCCGTACCGGATGGTTACACGATGCCGACTGCGACGGAAGCACCGTCTGACAGTTCTTCCCGTACCACCGGGGAAAACAACATCAAAAACAAGGCCAATCTGGTGCCGGAGAAAGACCGCATCAACAAAGGATACACCTTGCTTGTCGGTAATAAGACAGAAGATGGAAAAAATTTCTATGTACGCCTGAAAGACAACCACAATGTATACTTGATGGCGAAAGATACACTGGAGTCAATGCTGACGGTCGATGCGTACACGTATATGGATCACAGTATTTATTCCACACTGGCAACGGACATCAATGGATACGATGTTACAATCGGCGATCAGACGATTTCTGTAACCCGTACTTCGACCGGCAAGAAGAATTCCGCCGGCAAGGAAACCAATATTTGGACGGTCAATGGCAAAGAAGTACCGGATGACAAGGAAGACGATTTCCTTTCTCCGTACTCCAAAGCCTACCTCCTTGAATTTTCCTCGTTTGCGAAAAAGGACGTGAAACCGGCAAGTGACAAACCGGTATTAAAGATCGTATACCACGAGGCAAACCGCGACGTGACAGTGACTTACCGCCCATATGACGGTACAAATTTCTACCGCGTTGACAAAAACGGAATGGATTATTTCCTTGTCGATAAATTGTCGGTAGATGCGGTGATTGAAGCATTTAAGACATTACCGGATGTAGTGAAATAAAGTGAAAAGTGAGGGCAGCCTGCCGGACAATGAAAATTGCCCGGCAGGCTGTTTTTGTATGCAAGTCGTGGGGGAAGTGTGATTTGTGGAGGCGGTCATGCCATGAGAGGGGAGAAGGGAAATGGCATGACCTGTGGGGAGGGAGGCAGCCAATTCGCGAGAAGTCGTCTAACAAGGTTGCTTTTAAAAGAGGATAAGTGAATAGGTGTAATTATTGGCACGATCAGGTGGAAATCTGGGAGTGTTTTTGGTATAATAGGCAATATTAAAACATTTGAGGAGAAGAGATATGGTTCGCAGTTTACTTAGTACAACGGAGAATACCAGAGACTTAGGCGGATATATAACAAGAACAGGGAAACAGACAAGATACGAGAGTATCCTGCGTAGTGATGTTCAGAATTATCCGAGTGAGGAAGATATTGAATTTTTAAAAACAAAGAATGTAACAACGATTATTGATATGCGTGGGCAAAAGGATGTAGATAGAAAGCCGAGCGGCTTCGCGGATAGAAATGACTTTGTGTATTATAATTTTCAAATTAGCGAAGGCAGTGGTGTACCGGAATCGGTGGAGGCTGTGCCTATAAGCTATATGAGTATTGCAAGAGCAAAGGAAATACCGAATGTATTTAAATGTATAGCAAATGCTAAGACAGGCGTAATGTTTAATTGTACAGCGGGCAAGGACAGAACAGGTGTGGTTTCTGCGATTTTATTACTACATGTTGGTGTGTGTGATGAAGATATTGTAGAGAATTATGTATTGACTAAGGAGTATGGGAAAGGACGCTTGGAATTAATACATAAGAATTTTCCGGAACTGGATATGAATATAGTAACGCCTTGCAAAATGTTTATGGAACAGTTTTTAAGATTGTTTCGAGCGGAATATGGCGATACCGATAAATATTTTAGAATGATCGGACTTAATGATGAAGAAATCAAGGCATTAAGGAATAAATTGTAGAAAGCAGATGTCTTAAACTTATACTATGTCATGCAAGTTTTTTGAATATAGTCTGTTTTTACAGTCTTGCTATATAGGAAAAAATAAGTCCCGAATGGAAAAGCAGGGGCTTATTTTTCTTATAAGCAAAACTGTAAATGTTTTTTTAAAGAAGTAAAGAAAAACCCCTTGACATTTCTATTTTCTAAGTGTATACTAACTGTATCATCACAAATAGTACAGTTGGTACAGATGGTACAGTTCCTTGGAAAGGGAGGTGACGATATGATTGAAATAAATCCGACGAGCAGCCAGCCAATCTTTGAGCAGATCATTGCACAGATAAAGATGGCGGTGCTGAAGGGACTTTTAAAACCGGGGGACAGCATTCCGTCGGTTCGGAAGATGGCACTTTCGCTGTCTGTGACGCCGGGGACGGTGGCAAAAGCATATGGCGAGCTGGAGCGGCAGCAAGTGATCGTGACAATTCGCGGAAAAGGTGCTTATATCGCGGAGACAGGAAAGATACAGCCGTCGGAGAGGCAGAAAGAGCAGGGAAAACAGAAACTAAAAGAAGCCTGTGTAGAAATGATATATCTGGGTTTTTCCAAAAAAGAGATTGTGAAGATGGTGGAAGAACTGTATGAGACAGCGACTTCGTAAAGAAAGGAAGGGGAAACGATGTTAGAGGTAAAACATGTGACGAAATCATATACCAGAGGGGGAACACCTGCGATTGAAGATATCTCATTTCAGGTGGAACCGGGAAAGATACACGGATTGATCGGACCAAATGGTTCCGGAAAGACGACATTGATCAAGTGTATCACAGGAATCCTGTCAACCGATGAAGGAGAGATTTTGCTGGATGGAGAAAAAATCTACGACAATCCGGTGGCAAAGGAAAAGATAGGGTACGTGGCAGATAATTGTAATTTTTTCCTGAATTACAAAGTAAAGGACATGATTAAATTTTATCAGGGCATGTACGGAAAATTTGAGGAAGAAGAATTTCATAAGTTAAATGAAATGTTTCAGATCCCATTGACAAGGAGAGTGGGGCATCTGTCAAAAGGACAGAAAATGCGGCTTTCTTTTATGCTGAATATGGCGATGAAGCCGGAACTGCTTGTGATGGATGAGCCGACTTCCGGACTGGATGCGATGGCAAAAGCGGATCTTTTGGAGCAGGTGATCGCCAAAGTAGATTATGATGAGACGGCGGTGATCATTTCGACCCATCATTTGCATGAACTGGAAAAAATATGTGATACGGTGACGATGATGAACATTGGTGGAATCCAGTATCAGGGAGAACTAGATGACGTGAAAGACAATATTCAGAAATATCAGGTGGTATTTAAGGGAGGTATTCCGGAGGGAGTACTTGGCAGTGAAAATATAGTCAATTATTCCAATATAGGAAGCGTTTATACCTTTTTATGGCATGGGTCGGAAGATGCAATCGCTTATTTTATGGATAGAGGAGCAGATCTGGCAGAGCAGACCGAGATTTCTTTGGAAGAAGTCTTTATCTATTCGAATCGAAGGAGGAGAGAAAAATGAGGAATCAATATCGTACGTATATGAAACGTGAGATCAAGAAAACATACCCGCTTCTTATATTGGGAATCTTGTTTCTGGTATTTATGGGAATAACTGCGACAAGTATGACAAAGGGTCGTTATGAAGGCGCATTGCTTGAAATGTCGGACCATTTTAGTGAACATATGGCAATGGAAATGGGAGAGACCGTAAATCTTTTTATAAATGCGGTATTTGGAGGATCTTTCTCTGCTTTTTATACGATGGCGATCCTTGTATTTGTCGTAATGCTTTTGCAGCAGACATTTTTGCATGAGAATCGGAGCGGGATTGCTGACTTTTTACAGGTTTTGCCACTTCGTGAACGGGATAAAGTGATTCTGAAACTGATCAATGCCCATGTGGCAATTGCCATTTATACACTTTCCTTTGGAGTTATTTACTCTCTTTGCTGTTTGAGTGTCAATGGCAGTCTGCAAAAAGTGTCAGAGTTATACAACAAATCCTATCATCAGATCAATCCGTATGGGATGATCTGGCAGAGTGTACTTTTACAATTTTTGGGAATCAGCGCAATTTATCTGGTGTTATTTTTGACAATTATGTGCATTCATAACCGCTTTCTGTCGTATGCGGTCGGAATCGGTTTATTGATCAGTCCGGCAGCGTTTAGTCTGTGGTATGACGATATCCTTTGTTACGGACAGGACAGGGGGCTGCTCATAAGATATTTTCTTCCGTGCTATTTTTTCCCGGAAACAACGTA
>ERZ779762.1759-NODE-1759-length-11384-cov-2.355548_pt1 | contig 11384 bp, 10 predicted proteins | sample MGYA00511887_ERZ779762 | MGnify/ENA primary metagenome ERZ779762 (study PRJEB29588, sample SAMEA2163052) | human gut metagenome | biome: human gut; feature: human-associated habitat; material: faeces | place: Denmark | collected 2008/2010 ...
CACTCAGCGAGTGGCGAAGTGGCTTTTAAATTCATTGTATTAGGCATTTTCAACAACTTCTACTTCAACAAAAGGTGAAGGTTGATTGGTGAGTTTGCTTAAAAGGTTTCCAAGGGTTGAACGCATTTCTGAACGTTTCACGATCATATCAATCGCCCCTTTCTCAAGTAAGAATTCACTACGTTGGAAGCCTTCCGGTAATTTCTCACGTACAGTTTGTTCGATAACACGTGGGCCAGCAAAACCAATTAATGCTTTTGGCTCAGCAATGTTTACATCACCTAACAATGTTGCCCCGGGCGGACTTACGGGTGTTGCCACAATGCTCAACTATATGTTCTCGTTGCCGATAGGTATTATGATTTTTGTGATGAACATTCCGCTTTTCATCTGGGGATTTATTGAGAACGGAAAGGGCTTTCTTACAAGAACCCTTGTTGCAACGGCACTTGTTTCGGTTATGATTGATGTTCTTACACCGATTTTGCCTGCATATACGGGCGATACAATTCTTGCCGCAGGATTCGGCGGAGTGCTTAACGGTCTCGGACTCGGTCTTATCTTTTACCGAGGCGGTTCAACAGGCGGTACAGACATCATCGCACTGAATCTTCACAAGCATTTTCCGTTTATTTCAACGGGTACGATAATCCTTGTGTCCGATATTCTTGTGCTATTAATGGTGTTCTTTGTTTATCACAGCATTGAAAATGTACTCTATGCTTTGCTTGTAATTTTTATCAGCATAAAGGTAATTGATGCTGTAAGCTACGGTACTTCAAGAGGTAACGGCAAGCTCATGTTTGTAATTTCGGATAATTATGAAGAAGTGAGTGCCAATATTATGAAAAACCTAAAGAGAGGTGTAACATACCTCAACGGCGAGGGTGCATACAGCGGTAAGGATAAGAAAGTTATTATGTGCGCAGTCCGTCCTCAAGAGGCTTACAAAATCACATCGGGAATCAAAAATGTTGATCCCAATGCCTTTATTATCGTAACGACTGCAGGCGCAATAAAGGGCAGAGGTTTTGTAAATATTGACAGCAACTGAAAATTATACAAAAATAACGGTGACATTTTCGTGTCACCGTTTTCGTTTGCTTTATTTTCTTTTGCTTCCGGGAGTTCTTTTAAGTCTGTTGCTGTCCTTGAAAACCCATATTCTCTGCATTTTGTAATTGACCGTCCACAACAAAAGATCGACAATCGCCTTTGTGAGTGTAACGGGAATCGGCAGGAACCAAAGTGCCGATACAATAAGTGAGCTTGCACACATTATGCAGAAAAACAGAATGAAAAACCTGAGTGCCTGTTTTGCTCCGTTATCCGTATTGCCGAAGATGACTTTTCTGTTGATGAGAAAATTAATTCCGCCCGAAACAACTCGTGCCATAAGCGTTGCCAGCATAATGTTAAAGAACATATGTGACGGCAGAATATACGCAAAAATCGTGAATAAAACAAGGTCGATTATCGTACAGCCGATTGATGCCGTCGCAAATCTCAACGGAGTTCTGTAGATAAGGTAGGTGTCCTTAATAAGCCGAAAATTGCTGCTGCAGTTTGAGCAATCGGCTATAATGTTCACAAAGTAAAACGGGACTCTCATGTCGGCACATTTTGTGAGAAAATTCATTTCAAAATCAAAACGACTGCCCTTTGTTTTCATCACCGTGTCATACAGAAATGCAGGAATACCTCGCAGTCCTGTTTGAGTGTCCCTGCAGCTTTTGCCCGTAATAACCTTGAAATATGCCGAGGACAGTCTGTTTCCGATTCGTATATTAATCGGCATTTTAGACTTTTTGTAATCTCTTTTGCCAAGAATCAGACTGCCGTTTCTAAGGTCAAGCATACGGCTGATTTTCATAACATCATTTGCAGTATGTTGTCCGTCAGCGTCACAGGTAATGTAGCCCGTGATATTATAAAGGTTATCGTGAGCGTATTTGATGCCTGCTTTAAGGCTTGCGCCTTTGCCGTTGTTATTTTTCAGGTGAACAAGATGACAGCCAATACTTGTCAATTCGTTAAAATATTCCGATTTGGGATTAAGACCGTCATTGACAACAACAATATGCTCAGCTCCAAAATTCTGTAATTCATTGCAGAGGTTGATTGTGTTTCTGTTTTCACAATAAATAGGAATAATTATCGCGTGACTCATGCAGCTGTTCCTTTCATTTTTATATTTTTAGTATACAACAATTTTTCTTTTGTGACAATATTCAATTTTTTTCTATTGTAAACATTGTAACGATTTTTTGCTCAAAAACATAGTTTGTGTCATTATTGGCGTTTTAATAAAAAAATATGGCAAAAATGCCAAAAACTATTTAAAAATCATATCATTTATGTTATACTGTATCTCAAGTAAGTTAAAAACAGAAAGACGGTGAAATATGTTTAAAAAAATATCAGCAGGAATTCTTTCGGCTCTTATGATTACTGCCGTTGCAGTATCGGGTACGGGCTGCTCACAAACTCAGCCGGCGTCAATTGACTACAAAACAGCCGACAAGGTGGCTGACGGTGCGATTCTTCAAGCATTTTGTTGGGATTTCAACACAATAAAGGAGTCAATGGGGGATATTGCCGCAGCAGGTTTTTCGGCTGTGCAGACATCTCCGATTAACGAGTGTCTTGAGGGCGAAGACGGCGGTATGGATCTTTACGGCAACGGAAAGTGGTACTATCACTATCAGCCGACTGATTTCAAAATCGGTAATTATCAGCTCGGTACTCGTGATGAATTTAAGGCAATGTGCGATGAGGCCCATAAGTATGGTATAAAGGTTATTGTCGATGTAATTGCAAACCACACTACTCCGGCAACCGATGAGGTAAGCAAAGATCTTATTGAGGCCGGTGGCGGAAGTCTTGAAACCCTTTATCACAAGGAGGGCAGAACGCCCCTTAATGATTTCGGCGACAGACTTGCCTGCACCACGCATGAGATGGGAGGACTTCCCGACATCAACACGGAAAGACCTTCGTTTCAAAAGTATTTCTTTAATTACATTAACGATTGTATTGCCTGCGGTGCCGACGGTTTCAGATATGACACGGCAAAGCATATCGGACTTTCCGATGATCCAAAAGAAGATGACGGCTTTAAAAATAACTTCTGGGAAAAAGCAACAAAAGAAGTTGATAACGCAGAAAATCTTTTTATCTACGGCGAAGTGCTTCAGGGCGACAATGACAGACTTGCCGACTATATAAAGGAAATCGGCAGAACCACATCAAGCACCTACGGCAGTAAAATTCGTTCGGGAATTGCAAGCGGCAATATCGACACGGCAGTTGTGTCTGATTATTGGATTAGCAATGCAGACCCGAATATCGTAACATGGGTTGAATCCCACGATAACTACATCAATGACTGCACATATAACAATATCGACAGTGAACAGGTTGTCCTCGGCTGGGCAATAATCACGGCAAGAAAAGACGGAACACCGCTCTTCTTTGACCGTCCGTATAACAGCTCAATCGACAATTCATGGGGCATGAACCGAATCGGCACACAGGGTGACGATATGTACAAGGATAACCGTGTTTCCGCAGTGAATTTCTTTAGAACAGCAATGAAAGGTGAAGACGAAAATCTCGTTAATCCTAACCTTGACTCAACTGCTCTTATGATTGAAAGAGGCACAAAGGGAGCTGTAATTGTCAATACAAACGATGCTCTCAAGGTTGATTTTGAAACAAATCTTGCTGACGGAACATATGTTGACCGTGTTGACCGCAAAACCGAATATACTGTTAAAAACGGTAAGATTACCTGTGATACGGATATCCCTGAAAATTCAGTTGTGGTTCTTTATAATGAGGGATACACTGAATATGCAAGACCTGCAAGTGTTGGTGTTGACTCAAAAACAGAGTTTACATACAGCGATGATACATACGAGGTAACTCTCACCTGTTCAAACACAGATAATGCCACATATTCCCTTGACGGCGGAAAGGCTGTTTCGTACAAAGACGGTGACAAAGTAACAATCAAGCATGGTGACAGCGATGTTTCAAAGCTTGAGCTTCGTGCGGAAAATGCCGAAGGCGTCAAAACTTACGAAAGACTTGAATTCACTTATATGTAAAAGATGAATTTTATGCTATGCTTGCACCGATGTCTGTAATGCAAAACCACACATCGGTGCAGAAACAAAAAGAAAAAGACGGAACTTACGACTGCGTAATCAAAAGAGATTTGAATTCACCGAATATTATTTTCTTTGACGGTGAAGTATCCGACGATTTGCAGTATTTCCCGACAAAAATTATACAGCAGAATAACGGAGGTAACAAAGCATGAGCGAACTTAAAGGCGCAAAAATGGAAGGAAGCAAAGTGCCGGCAGAGGAAATCAAGAATCCAGACCTCGTAGCCGCTATTGAAAAGATGCAGGATGACAACACAACCGAAAACATCAACAAGATGATTGATGAGGTTATGAAGGCGAAGTTCATTCTCCCTGCAAAGGTAACACCAAAGACAGAGGCTAAGACAACCAACGGTCAGACTGTTATGCAGCAGTCAACCCAGGTTCAGTTCAGACTTCTTGAAAACGGCAACAAAGAAAAGTTTTTCGGTGTATTTACGGACACAGACGAACTTTTCAAGTGGAAAGACACTCAAAATGCACAGAAGGTTGTTACAGATTTTGACAGCATTGCCCAGATGGTAATGGATCCTCAGGCTGATGTAAAGGGCTTTGTAATCAATCCTTTCGGAAAGAGCGTAACATTCCCGAAACAGATGGTTCATTCTTTCAAACAGCAGAAGGACTATATGAAACTCAAAAATCAGACAATCGAACCGGGTTCACCAATCAGTCTCGGCGAGCCTAAAGAATATCCGATTGATCTTATGGCTGCTCTTATTAATCATTTCAGCACAGAGCCGACAGTAAATGCCGCATATCTTCGCTTGATTGAGCAGAACGGTCAAAAGAGCTACTTCATTGTGGTTGATTTCTTCGGTGATATGGAAAGCACATTCGATGCAATCAGCAAGGTTGCAAATCCGTTCCTTGACGATGAAATCCAGCTTTCAATGATGCCGTATTCAATGGATTTTGCAAAAAATGCAGTAAAGGGTGTTGAACCTTTCTACAGAAAAGAAAACTGATTATTTAAATATTGTTTTTGCAAAACATTAAATCCGCTGACAGTTTATGTCAGCGGATTTTTTATGGTTAAAATATGTTGCGACATAGTCAAAAATAAGCTTTATTTAATTAAGTCTACAAAACTCTGCACAATAACTTGTACAAAGAAACAAAAATGTGATAATGAATTGAAAAAACAAGTGCAAAATGCTATAATAAAAGCAATCACATTGCCCACAATTATGAAATGGAGGAATCAAAATGAAAAGAACAAGAAAAATCACGAGCATTATTCTTGCCGCACTCATGGTGCTTTCAGCACTTGTCGTGTCGGCAGGTGGTGTTTCGGCAGCAACATCGTCAGGTTCAGAGGTGTACTTTGACAACTCAAAGTACGGATGGAAGGATGTTTATGTTTACGCATACGGCACAAAGGAAAATGCCGAATGGCCGGGAGAGCTTATGACAAAAGAGGACAGCGGTCTTTATAAGGCAAGCTTTGCGTCTTCTTTTAAATCGGAAAAAATCATCTTCAACAACGGTCTTGAAAAAGGCTACGGCAAGGAGCAGTATCCTGAGGCAGCAGGTCTTTCACTCAAAGCCGGCGAATGCAAAATGCTCACAGCCGAAAAGCAGTGGATTGATTACGGCAAGCCTGATGATCACGCTTACGGTTACACACTTACAGCAAACAATACGTCTTTTTCAACAGAATCACTTGATGTAAAGCTTGCGTTAAAGAATGCCGACAAGGGCTATTACTCAGTTGACGGTTCAGCTAAGAAAGAGTTTGTAAACGGTGATTCGGTAAAAGTCGGTGAGGGCAAAATCGGCAATTCAAAAGTTACGCTTACACTTTATGCAACAGGTGCAGACGGGGTTGAAACGGAGCAGACATATACCTTCAAAAAGACTTTTACAGCGTCAAAGACAACTTTCTCCGCTAAATCAGACGGCCACACAACAGAGCCTGAGGGCGGCTATTACGGCACAAACCCTGAAATGCAGCTCGGCAAGCATAAGACAATCTCTGTTGACGGTGATTTAAGCGACTGGGACAGCTCAATGATTATTGCTCAGGGTGTTGCAAACGATGATCCCCGAGTTTATATGCCTTCTTCAATGCATGAACAGCCGTGGGATGCTTATGCTCTCTACAGTGCATGGGACGACGATAATCTTTATTTCCTGATTGAACTGGCTAACACAACATACATAACTTCTCCCGAGGACAACTTTGCCGCATCAAATGAGGCTCGTCCTTGGAGAAACAGTATTCCTATGTATCTTGCTCTGTCAATTGACCCTGCAAAGCAGGCAACAGGCAAGGCAGTAGGTACAAACAAGGACGGTTCTGTGTATACCAATCCGTTCGTATGGGGTTGCACAAACGGCACTGCAAAAGACGGAGGCACAGGCTTTACAACTCATATAGACACACTTGTTGCATTTGACTCCAACAACTCAAACGGCGGTGCTTCAATCTTCAAGGCGGATACTCAGGACACAGACGGAACATATATGTTCAACTATGACACAAGAATTCCAATCGGTGTAACAAGCTTTCAGGCTCAGGATAATAAAAACGGATTTAAAATCAAATACGCTAACGGAACAAAGAGTACATCACTCTTCGGTATCAACGCTCCAAAGGGCTCAAGAGTATTAGGAGATAACCTCGATATGAACTCGAACTGGGTTGACTTCTTCGATGAAGGTTACAAGAACTCATACGGCTATGTTTACGAAGTTGCAGTTCCGCTCAATACTTTAGGTATTGACCGCAGCTACATTGAAACACAGGGTATCGGTGCAATGCAGATTCTCACATACGGCACATCGGGTATGGATACACTTCCGCATGATCCCTCAATGCTTGATCAGGCAAATCTTGAGTACAGCTACGATCCTTCAACCTCACACGAGAAAGAAGATATTGACAATATCACAGTTCCGCTTGCAAGAATCGGTGCGCTTCTTCCCGACACAGAAGTAAACGAAGCTCCGTTTGAGGTTAACTTCGGTGCAAACCTCAATTCGGGACAGAGTGCAGGCACACCTGTCACCCTTTTGGCAGAAAGCTATCACGCTACAGGTGATGTAACTTATTCATTCACAGTTAACGGTGAAACAGTTCAGAACTCAAACACAGATTCATGTGTATGGACTCCGTCGGCTGACGGCACATATTCAATCGGTGTGGTTGCAGTTGATGCAAACGGCAACAAGGCAGAGTCAACAAAGACATTCGTTGTAGGTTCTTCTTCATCGGATGAAACTCTCAAGGGCGATGTTAACCGTGACGGCAGTGTAACTGTTGTTGATGCAACACTTGTTCAGAAATACATCGTAAAGCTTGAAGATTTTGACGCAGAAACAATGAAGATTGCCGATGTAAACGGTAACGGCATTATTGAGATTACAGATGCAACATTGATTCAGAAAATCGTAGTTAATCTTGCTTAAACGATAAAATTTAATCTTAAAAACTTTTAAGGCGGTTGTGCATATTCTGCATAACCGCCTTTTGTATAAACCTTGTATGTAAATTAAAGCCTTACGGGAATTCCTTTTTCGTTGAGATATTTTTTAAGCTCGGGAATCGGAATTTCACCAAAGTGAAAAAGTGATGCCGCAAGGACTGCGTCAGCCTTGCCTTCTGTAAAAGCATCATAAAAATGCTCAAGTGCGCCCGCACCGCCGCTTGCAATTACGGGAATGTTCACCTTTTCGGAAACTGCCCTTGTAAGTGCAATGTCATAGCCTTTTTTCTGACCGTCCTCGTCCATGCTTGTAAGGAGAATTTCTCCCGCACCGAGTTTTTCGCATTTTACAGCCCATTCAATTGCATCCATACCGACAGGAGTTCTTCCGCCGTTCACATAAACTTCCCAGCTGTCGCCGTTTCTTTTGGCATCTATAGCGGCAACAACGCACTGACTGCCGAATTTATATGCCGCCTCGCTGATGAGTTCTGGACGATGAACAGCGGCTGAATTTACGGACACCTTGTCTGCGCCGGCTCTGAGCAGAACATTGAAATCTTCAACGCTTCTGATACCGCCGCCGACCGTGAACGGAATGAAAATTGAATTTGCAACCTTTTCAACCATGTCAATGGTGATGTTTCTTGAATCGCTTGATGCGGTAATGTCGAGAAATACAAGCTCGTCAGCACCCTGTTTGTCATACTGCATTGCAGATTCAACGGGATCGCCTGCGTCAACAAGATTTACAAAACTCATACCTTTTACAACTCTGCCGTTTTTTACATCAAGACATGGAATTATTCTTTTTGCGTACATATTTATTCCTCCCTGCCTTTTACAATGTCAGCAAAATTTCTGAGAATTTTAAGTCCCGTTTTGCCACTTTTTTCGGGGTGAAACTGAGTTGCAAAAACATTGCCTTTTTCAACAGCGGCGTCAATCGTAACACCGTATTCCGTCTGAGCCGAAACAATGCTCCTGTCGCTTGCATTCAAAAAATATGAGTGAACAAAATAAACGTATGCATTCTGTTCGATGCCTTTGAAAAGTCTGCTCTTTTCATTGATTTTAAGGCTGTTCCAACCAATGTGCGGAATCTTTAAGCCTTCGCCTGACGGAATCTTTGTGATTGTACCGTCAAAAACCGAAAGACCTTTTACATTCGGACTTTCTTCACTTTCGGGAAAGAGGAGCTGAAGTCCAAGACAAATGCCTAAAAACGGTTTTTCACTGTTTATGTACTCAATAACCGTGTCTTTAATGCCGTATGAATTCATTGTGTCCATTGTATCGCCAAACGAACCGACACCCGGCAAAACAGCACCGTCTGCATTCATAATTTCGTCTTTATCTCTTGTAATCACACATTCACAGCCGATATGCTTTAACGCTTTGTAAACACTGCGGATATTGCCTGCGCCGTAATCAATAACTGCTATCATTTTTATCAACTCCGTCATTTGCTTTCTGTTAAACAATTTTACCATACAACATTTATTATTGCAACATAAACCGACGCATATTTCATAATTTCGTAAAATTTACAATAATTTAATTTATATCTTATTGTAAATTGCAAGTTCTTGTGTTAAAATGAATTGGTTAAGACAGTGTGTCTGTTTTACTATTTATAACGGGAGATATTAAAAAAATGATTACTCATTTGCTCACAAGAATAGATTTAATGATGAATTCCCTCTCAAAGGGACAAAAAAGAATTGCTCTTTTTATTGAAGAGCATTACGATAAGGCGGCATTTATGACCGCATCAAAGCTTGGTGAAACTGTCGGAGTCAGCGAGAGTACGGTTGTTCGTTTTGCAACCGAGCTCGGCTATGACGGCTACCCTAAGCTTCAAAAAGCAATGCAGGAGATGATTCGCAACAAGCTCACATCTGTTCAGCGAATTGAAGTTACCTCAAACCGTATCGGCAATGACAATGTGCTTGACAGCGTTCTTAATCAGGATATCGATAAAATCCGCAGAACAATTGAAGAAACATCTCATGAGGATTTTGCCCGTGCAGTTGATGAAATTTGCAAGGCAGAGCGTATTTACATATTCGGTGTGCGTTCAACAGCCGCAATCGCAAACTTCCTTGCGTACTATTTTGAAATGATTTTTGACAATGTGCGTGTTATCACAAGCGGCAGTCAAACCGAAACCTTTGAACAGATTTTCAGAATCACCGACAAAGATGTTATGATCGGTATTTCATTTCCCCGTTACAGTTCAATGTCGGTTGAGGCAATGGACTTTGCCCGTTCAAGGGGTGCTCACGCAATTGCAATCACGGACAGTATGGTTTCTCCTCTTGTTCAGAGTGCCGATTCCGTGCTTATTGCAAGAAGCGATATGGCGTCAATTGTAGACTCACTCGTTGCACCGTTAAGTCTTATCAATGCTCTTATTGTTGCAACCGTGCTTAAAAAGAAGGATGAGGTTTCCGACACATTCCGCAGACTTGAGCTTGTGTGGAACCGTGACGGAGTTTACACCAACCGTGACAGAGAAATAATGGGTAATATAGAAGATGATGATAAGTAAAAAAGTTGTGGTAATCGGAGCAGGTGCGGCAGGTCTTATGGCGGGTGCAACTGCGGCGCTCTATGGTGCATCAGTTACGATAATCGAAAAGAACAAGCGTGTCGGCAGGAAAATTATGATAACGGGCAAAGGAAGGTGTAACCTTGCCAATAACTGCGATGTGCAGACGTTTATCAATAATGTTCCCGTAAACGGAAGATTTCTCTATTCTGCAATCAATGCATTTACTCCCGAGGATACAATCGATTTTTTTGAATCCAAAGGACTTAAAACAAAGACCGAAAGGGGAAATCGTGTGTTCCCTGCATCCGACAAATCGGTTGATGTTGTTGATACAATGCATGATTATGCCGTTGAATCGGGTTGTAAAATAGTGTGTGATACGGCAAACGCTCTTATTCTTGAGGACGGTGCTGTTATAGGTGTTAAGTGTGAAGAAAATACCTACTATGCCGACAGCGTAATTATCTGTTGCGGCGGTAAAAGCTATCCGCTTACGGGCTCAACAGGTGACGGCTATATACTTGCAAAACAGGCAGGACACACAATCGTTCCGCTCAAACCGTCGCTCGTGCCGTTTACCTCCGGTGATAAACAATGCAAGGATATGCAGGGACTTGCCCTCAAAAATGTTGCGCTCAGAATAGTTGATAAGAACAGTAAAAAGGCTGTTTACAGCGACTTCGGCGAAATGCTTTTTACACATTTCGGAATGAGCGGTCCGATGATTTTATCGGCAAGTTCGCACATCCGTGATATTCAGCCCGACCGTTATATTGCGGAAATTGACCTCAAGCCGGCACTTGATTTTGAACACCTCGACAGGCGTATTCAGAACGATTTCAAAGAGAATTCAAACCGTGATGTTTCAAACGCATTTTCAAAGCTTTTGCCGAGAAAAATCATAGTTCCCGTTCTCAAACGCTGGGGAGTTCCCTTTGACAAAAAGTGTAATTCAATTACAAAAGAGGAGCGACACGCTCTTTGTGAAATTCTCAAATGCTTTACGGTTGAAATCAGCGGTTTCAGACCGATTGAGGAGGCAATCATAACCTCAGGCGGTGTAAAAACTTCCGAAATCAACCCGAAAACCATGGAAAGCAAGCTTGTAAGCGGCCTGTATTTTGCAGGTGAAGTACTGGATCTGGATGCAGTGACCGGTGGCTATAATCTTCAGATCGCATGGTCTACCGGCTATTTAGCAGGGGACAGTATAGTATAAACA
>ERZ779762.1761-NODE-1761-length-11378-cov-8.195796_pt1 | contig 11378 bp, 10 predicted proteins | sample MGYA00511887_ERZ779762 | MGnify/ENA primary metagenome ERZ779762 (study PRJEB29588, sample SAMEA2163052) | human gut metagenome | biome: human gut; feature: human-associated habitat; material: faeces | place: Denmark | collected 2008/2010 ...
ATTTATATTATATTTTTTTATATCTTCCGGAGTATTTATCTTTTCAATATACACAGGCAAATCCTTTCTTTACTTTTCTCCCCAGGAAAAATTCCATCTCTTCAGGTCGATTTCATAAATCCTGTACAAGTCTGTAATCGGTTTCCATCCCAGTTTTAATATTTTCTCTGTATCCTGAAGAATTTCCAAATGCGGCAGATATCCTGTTTCACTCTCTGAGCCTATGTCAAATTCTATATGCACTTTGTCATTAAATTTTTCAAATATCTTTTCCGCAAATTCATTTACTGTTAAAAAGGTATCAGGGTTGGTTAGATTATAGACCTCTCCCTTTTCACCTTCAAACAAGGTTTTAAAAATTCCGGAAACCGCATCCAAGGTATAAATAATACTCTTCTTGCTTTTTCCATCAGACTTCATAATCAGATTTTTATTTTCCATGATGCATCTTGTTATTTCATTATAGATGCGCAGTTCATTGTATGGCTGGTAAAGTCCCTGAATTGCAGAAATTCTGACAATTTTCGCATTGCAGCCATATTCTTTGCAATAAGAATAGGTTAAAAATTCTGCTCCTTTTTTCCCCAGAGGATAACCACTTCGAATATTCAGGCTGTCAACCGCTCCGACCTTTTTTTCATCAATTGCTTCCTTACTGTTGTATGCACCATACACTTCTACTGACGAAAGCAGTATAAAGGACGCTTTCTTCTTCTCACACAGTTCCAGCATATGTGCTGTTCCATCCACAATAACCTTATAGGTCTCAACCGGGTATTTTAGAAAAAAATCTCTTTCTGTCGGGGAAGCCGCATGAATGATATAATCTACCTTCTCTTCTCCAATGGCTTCTTCCTCTTTTCCAAACTCACACATCACTACATTTTCAGAGCCATCCATGTAATCCGGAATGTGTTTTGGATTACGGGTGGATGCAAATATTTTTGCATTCATCTGATATCTGCTATTCAGGTATAAAATCCACTTTACCATAGCCTGTCCGGTCATTCCGTTGCTTCCGGTTATCAGAAAGGTTTTATCTTTCATATATTTTGAAAAATCAAATGCCTCTATGTATCTTTTATACTCCTGTTCTTCCAGTAAACTTAATACCATTTAATTCTCCTCACCTTCGGCATTGTTGATATAATAAAGCAGTGCACGGAACAATGCGATATCATCCTTGGTTGTAATTTTAATATTGTTATTTGTTCCTTTGGAAAAATAAATCTCTACGCCATAGTTCATCGCAAGAATATTGGCATAAACAAAGTCTTCCCGATTGTCCTTATCTGCTTTTTCGTAGAGTGATTTTATCAGTCCGTAGTTGTAGCATTGCGGTGTCTGAACTCTTACGATTCGGTTACGGTCTATCTGTTCTTTGCCTGATGTCCGGTTTTCTGTCAGGACAACCGTTTCGTAACAGGAGACAGCACTGCAGGCATTTCCATTGGCTTTTGCTTTTTCAATCAAATCATCGATAATATCCTGATATACAATTGGTCTGGCCGCATCATGGATAATTACATAGTCATCCTCCGACAATCTGTTTTTCAAAAAATAGACTCCGTTTCTGGTGGAGATATGTCCTGTTTCTCCTCCCGGAACAACATCCGTCACTTTATCAAGATGATATTTCTTTACAATTTCTTTCGTATACTCAATCCATTTTTCCAGGCAGACAATTATAATATGATCAATATTCGGATTGTCCTGAAAATTTTTTATCGTATGTACAATAATCGGACAGCCATCTATCTCTATGAACTGTTTTGGTACCGCCGACTTTAATCTGCTGCCGATTCCTCCGGCAAGTATAATCACATCTGTCATTTTCCCCTCCATATACATATTCAAACAATACTTATCTGCATTTATCCTTATTCCGCAAAGCTGTAATTGTATTTATCCTCTGTCATATCTTTGGCAACTTTCTCCCAGTCATATTCCAATGCAACCGCCTTTGCACTCTCTCTGTTCTTCTCCTGCAAATCACCCGACAATATGAGGCTTATGTTATCGATTACCTCTGACGTTGATTTACTTGCGAAAATAGCTTCACATTCCGGTAAATTCTCTATCTCTGATGCTACCACATTCTTTCCGCAGGCAAGATACTGGAACAGTTCTACCGGAACAGTCTTCTTATGACCTCCAAAGATTGGAAGAATTGCAACATCAAAGGAGCTGATAATCTCAGGTAATTTGTCATATTCCGCTTCGATATAGGTAAGATTGTCAAAACCACCAAGCCATGCCGGATAATCTCCTATGATCGTTCCTGCAAATATAACCTCGCAATCGGAAAACTCCTCGCAGATACACTGAACCATCGAAAAATATATCCGGTTATCAATCGTTCCCGCAAAACCGATTCTCTTCTTTTTATTCTCAGTGGCTGTGCTTTCCACACAGAACTTTTCGTAATCCACACCGCCCATAATATGTGCAATATTCACCTTCGGATTATTTTTCATTTCCTCGAATAATTCAATATCCACAATCCGGTATGAATTTTTTGCACTCACGCTTCTGAATTCCGGCGGTATTTCCGAAGTAATATAATATACTTTTTCTGCGCTGTTGATTTCATCCAGAAGCTTTTCTTTATCGTCATATGTTTTTCTGCTGTCGATAAGATAATACTTACTACTGTCAACATATTTTGCAATCTGTTCCGTAACGGTTGGCGGCACGGTCTTTGGATCACTCTGATAAGGAACATACTCATCATTCAGCTTTTTAAAGCTCATAATCTGCTGAAAACAGCGTTCTGCTGAACCATCATCGGTATAATCAAATCTGTTCAGAAGAACATTATTTCTTAAATCAATATACTTATCCGGATTTACAAATGCCTCATCCAATGCACGCAGAAGGTTTTTAAAATCATATACTTTCTCGCCCGGCATATAAAGAGAAATATTATGGAATACAAATCCCTTTGAATTTTTATACTCTTCAAAATCCGGAAGAAGATATACCACCGGCCGGTTCAGTAAAAGATAATCATATACAATGGAGGAATAATCACTTACCATAACATCAAAGCTGTTTAATAATTCATCATATCTGACATCTTTTTTAAATAACATTTCATCCGTCAGCTCGTAACAATGCTCCGACATCACAAAATTCCTGCCTAAGAATGCTGTCTGCTCAATCGGATGAAGCTTATATATAAGTGCCGCATGATTGCGGGTTAAAAATTCATCCAAAGCCTGATTATCAAAATCATCCAGTCGGAAAATGTTGTCAGAAAAAATCTTTCCGGCATGACAGCTCATGTTGGAACGATAGGATGGTGCAAAAAAGATGAGATGTTCATATCGCGATATCTTTTCTCCCAACACTTTTTTTAATATCCCTTTTCCATCTGACTTTTTCACGCAGTCCAGGCGGGGCTGCCCTGTAACATAAATTTTTCGTAAGTCAAAGTTTAGCATTGCCGCAAGCTTAAACCGGTCATCCAGGCTGTGCACACACATAAGGTCAACTTTTCCAAAATAATTTTTCAGTTTTATCAGATGACGTGGATTTAAATTATGGTCATAATAATCATGGGCTTTTACGCCACTTCCATGCCACACATTCACAAGCAACTGGTCTTCTCTTTTATTTATGTTAAGAAATGTATACGAATTGGCAATGAGGACATTTGCTTTCTCTATTATTTTATTAGCCTCTACCGTATCATAAACAGCACATCTTATTCCACGTTCTTTCAATATTTCATAATATGCCGGTTTCTTTATAATCCAGGCTGTTTCAAAGTCTGTGTGCTGTTTAACATATTTCCATAACGCATGACAATTACATGCGAAATCCGGCTGTGACATAAATACCATTAACATTTTTAATCCTCCACCCATGCATATAAAAAGTATCTAAATGGTTATTCTGATGGTGTCTTACTGCAAATTTATACTCACTTGAAAACTCATGGATTAATTCATAAATTCTCCAATAATCACTCGGATTGTGATATATGGATATAGCTAATCTTGGTTTATCTTTCTTTATGGTTTTCTCCGCACCCTTTAATGCATCATACTCTGCACCTTCAATATCCATCTTTATCAGGGTAACTTTTTCATCCTCCGGTATAAAACCATCGATTATTCTTGTTTCAACTTCAATTGTTTTAATCGGTGCTAATTTTTCATTATACTGCACCGTCAAACGGCTGTCCGGTAAATAACCGCTGTCCGGATTTCCAATATCATTAAAAATAATTTTATCCGTTTTATCGGACACTGCATAAGGCGCAACAACCAGTTCTCCCGACCAGCCTTCTTTTTTCAGAGTCTGTCCCATTTCCTTTATCTTTAAAATATTATCTTCAAAGCATTCAAAAGAATATATTTTTTTAACTTTATTGCCAAAAGCCAAGACAAATTTCTCCACACTGTCTCCAATATAACCGCCGCAATCAACAATGATTTCATTCCCGGTTACATTCTTATACATATCCTGATAAAGGTATTGCGGGTCTATTCTTGTTTTTAATTTATTATATTCTCCGGTTGCACCGATTATCCTGCGTCTTACCACTTCCCGATATATTTTCTTCGACCGGTCATCATACAGTGCTGCTTCCATTTTTCTGATTTTATCATAGTTATTATAAAGTTCATTGGAATCTTTATCTCCTGAACTTCCAGCCCTCTGCCTTCATATGTATCAGCCACTTCCTTTACAAAGGTATTATATCCGGCATGCTTGGTCTTATAATAAGTCCATTCTTCCTCACTTCTTACATCAGAGCAGCCACACATAATCGCATTATCTCTCGGACGGTTCCTCTTAATCTCATCCACAAAATCAGGATTTGCTTCTACCAGCACACCATTTGAGCCAGCACGATAAAACATATATGAATTGTTGTAAAGAAGCCATGTATTAGAACCAATATCCAAATATCTTATTTTTGAAATATCTCTTCCAATGCTGTCAAACAAAGTTTTTACTTTCTTATCCATTCCATTCTGTGAAAAATAATCTGCTGAAACATTTAACAGCTTCTCTGCCAATGGTCTTATATGAATAATCTGCTCTCTCTTTAAACCCAATTCCATTAAATTATTTGTAATATTATCGAACCGGTATGGATATATGCAAGAAACCAATACTACTGCATTATCTGGAAATGGTACTACGCTTTCAGCCAGTTCATATTTATGTCCTGAGTACTCATAACCGATAAATCTAAGATCCTGATGAATCAGTGTTATATCAAGTTCATCCTCAAAATTTAAAATACCACCACATATCTGCAGTTCATGACCATAGATATATATTTTTAAATTTTCCGCATTCTGTTTGAAGTTTTCCTTTAAATATTCTCTGAAAATCTCTTTTACTTTGTTTTTTGTATCACTCATATTCTATCCTCGCCTTTCTTTATTTAGCATATCTTTTACTTGTAACATAATTTTATTTCCGGTTGTTCCGTCAATGCTGTCTACTATCTTCGAAAGAAATTCAAACCGTTTCTCCTTATAGCTGGTCAGCAAATCAATATTATCTAAAAACAAATCCAGAAAATTTTCATATCGTTCCGAGAAAAACATACTTCTCTCTGTCTGCTTAAGCAGCATCTCTATCGTAGCCTGCTGGCTGCTGATATTGTCCGGATATTTATATGCCGTTATTAAAATCGGTTTTCCGGTTACTGCATAGATTGGTGCCAGCGAACCACCTGAACCAAAATAGCAGTCCGAAAAATAAATTGCCTCATATGCTTCCGAATTCGTATCGATTACTCCCAAGCCATCCTTCACAAAATCTGACCTGATTTCATAATAGACATCTCTGATTTCCGGCTTCATGGATTTTAAGGTTGCCTCCGTCAAAGGATGCTCTCTCCATATTACAAACACATCTCCCCGACGCTTAAATATGTCAAATATTCTTCTTAAATTATCAATAAATTTATCTTTATTATTCAATATCAGGCTGACATTGGTATTCATAAATACTTTCTTTTTATTTACAGACATTTCTTTCCAGATATCCGGAACAGGAATTCCATCTTTGCATATTTCACAGATTTTATCAATCTTTGGTGAACCTACTGCAAATACCTTTTCTAACACCTTTTCATTACCGACTATTTTCGCCTGATTCACATATGCTTCTTTTACTTCTTCATTTTGTACAAAGATACTGTCCACATTTTCCAGTGCAAAAGTATCGATTAAGTGCGTCTGCGGTTCTTTTGGAAATAAAAAATATGGTATGTATATCAATAAGTTCGTGTAATTTTTTAATATATTAGAATAAAATTTCGGCTCCACGCTTGTAACCAGATTGCCCAGGTCATACGGATTATGTATAAAAATTGCATCCGGCATCCGTTCCGCAAAATTATAATCCTCATAATGTGTTATCGGTACATCAGCAGGGAACAGTTTTCCCTCATAATGGTATTCGCCAAAGGTTCGGTCCGGATTTCTGTCATAATAAGGAATCGGCACCACATATGTATCAAAATCATCATCTTCAAAAGCCCGTTTCCATATACTTTCCAACGAATCCCACATGGACACTTTATATGGCAGAAATACAATTTCCCATTTGCCTTTTATATCATCCCTTACACTATCTTCTATGACATGAAGCTGTGCATTTAAGTTTTCTTTTATCTTCTCATATATTCCATTTGAAATATTTACAGAGGTCGTATAAAGCAATTCACAATACGCTTCTAAATATTTCACCGTGATAAAATTCTCACCTTCTGACTGCTCAATGCTTTCTCCGATATGTATTGCTGCATTCTGGCAATCCTCTAAAAGTGCACAAACACTCTGATTATCTTTTTCCTTTATCAGTGTTTCCACATTGCTGTGTGCTTCATAGAGAGTCTGTATTAATTCAAGTATATTTTCTTTTATATTATTTCTCATATGCCCTGATTCTCGCCTGTGCTTTTGCATAATCTCCGCATTTCCGGTAATATTCCAGTGCCTGTCCGATGTCTCCGAGGCACTCCCGGATTACGCCTGCATTGTAATATGCCAGATAAGAATTTGTTCCTGTCATCCGTGCGCTCTTATACTCCGTTGCCTTTAAGAACTCAGCTACTGCTTCTTCGTAACGTTCATTATTCATATAGATGAGTCCCATCAGAAACTTGAAATCCGCACAGTCTCCAAACTCTTCATAAATCCCCTGAAACTGCAATGCCGTTTCAACCCGCCCGGTATTCAAAAGTGCGTATCCATAGCTTTCTACCATGTCAATTACATATTCCAGCTTTGGATTCAAGTCATAGCCCAATGCTTTTTCAAAATACCGGATTGCTTCTTCATAATCCTCTGCCATATAATAGCTTTTTCCAATCTGATACATGAAATAAGTATCATCCGGATGGTTCTCCAACTCTTTTAACAATAACTTCAGATTACGTTCTGCTTTTTTTCTCCGCTCCTCTTCGGTGCCTTCATAACCATCATGCAAGATAACAACCGGAGCAAGGTAGGTTTCATACTCTTCTTTATTTTTTGCTGTAACCTGTTCGTGGATACTGCCCGAATATTCATATTGCTGTCTGGAGAATATCCGGTTAATCCGTTCTATGTATTCTGTTTCCTGCTCTCCTACGGAAACGCGGTTAATTCTTTTGATTCGCCCTACCATAGAAGGATGCTGCTTTAACAAATTTTCCAGCTCGCCTGTATCTATTTCCTGTAAATATTCATCACTGTCTATCATCATAACAATGTCATTGGACGCCAGAGTCAATGCATAATTCCGTGCTGCGGAGAAATCATTGCACCAACTGAAATAACATACTTTATCTGCATATTTTTTCGCCATGACAACCGTATCATCCGTAGAACCGGTATCTACTACAACAATTTCAAAGCCATACCCCATCAGTTGTTTCAGGCACTTTTTCAATTTTTCTGATTCATTTTTCGTGATGATACATACAGAAATTTTTCTCATGTTATAAATCCTCAAGTATTACTTTCATCCGTTCTTCAAATCGAAAATCTTCTTTTACCCGCTGTAATCCTCTATCCGCAATTTCTTTCCGTTCTTCTTCATGCTGCAAATAGTAATTTACCAGATAATAAAGTTCCTCTAAATCTCCATAAGTGATGATTTCTTCTCCCAGCCGGAAGTACTCTGCCAACTCTTCCTGAAAGTTTGAAATCACAAATCCACCACTGGCAAGAATATCAAGTATACGCAGTGGAATTCCTGTCCGGATTGTTTTCAGCGAAATATTAAGATTCACTTTGGAGCATTTAAATGCTTTTGGCATCTGGGTATAATAATCGATATAATTCTTCTTTCTTATCTTTGGTATGGCTACATCCTGTTCTCCGGAATAGAGTGCTACATCAAAATGATTGGAAAGAAGCGTTAATATTTCCTGCCGCTCTCTTCGTGTAATCTCACTAGCCAGCAGAAATTCAATTTCACGATGATTTACCGTAATCTCTCCATTCCACTGTTTCTGATAAACTGCATTCATGTTCTGAATCAACTCATCCGTTATAAAATCCGGCAGGAAATAGCCGCCATATACTTTTTTCTGAGCCGCAATCACACCTTCCAAATATCCTCTGTCATACTCTTTCAAAGGTGCCATATACTGTGGATAGACAGTCTGATATAATTTTCCTACCAGTGAAATCTCTGCTCCATATTCCTTTTTATCGACTTCTGTAACTGCAACCGGATAAAATGTTTCCACATCTGCTGCCAGTGGCAAATAGCCGGCATTGATTCCCTGTCTTTGATATTCTTCTGCCTGTCCACGGTCAAAAAAATACACTTTTGCATAGGAATTCTTCAGTGCCTGTACATTGCGGATATGAATCGGAGAATCATAGACCCACGCACGATAAGGCAGTTTATGATTCTGGCATACATCAGAAATAACCGGATTAAAATTTATAGAGATCACTGCATCATACGCCTGCTGCGAAATCCTCTTTTCCAACTGCTCTGCAAACCGATCATCCGATTCCCAGTCATTCATCTGATAAAAGAAGGTATCATAAGCAATATTCAATCTGTGTAACGCACGTTCCATTCCTTTTCCCATAAAAGAATGCCATTGCCAGAATAATATTTTCATCGTTCTCTCCTGCTTTGCAACGAAAAACACTGATACCTTTCGATATCAGTAGTTTTTTAATTCATCTTAACTTTGGCTACTTCTTCCAGTTTTTCAAAGAATGGTATCATGTCCTTCTCAAAGACTTCTGCAAGCTTCTCATCATCTTTTTTCTGATATATTTTGCTGAAATTTACAAACAGAGCATTTGCTGCCTGCTTATCAATAAGCTGCTCGATTTCATTGAGATAGTCCATTGTTCCATTTAAGACCTGAATTTCCCAGTTCATACCTTTGATAATGCTCAAAAGATATTCATCGGTATCCGGCTGACGATTTCCATGTAATTCTTCCATTACATTTCTCATAGATTTTAATAATTTCGGGCTGTACTCCGTCAATACTTTTAACGCTTCTTTTTCTTCTCTTCTATTATCTTCCATGATATTATCACCCTGGCACATCCTGTGCCGCCTTTCTATAGAATGTATATCGGTTCATTCCTTCATTTTCACAAGAGTATTTTCACTTTTCACTGCATTTTCTTTCCTGGGCATCTATTTTATCAATAAATGCAAGAAGCTTTTTCGCGCTCTGCTCCCAGGTATAATTTTCCTTTGCTTTCCTGTAAGCATTCTCTGCAATCATCTGCAGGTTATCTCTTCCTGCCCCTTCCAGATAATCCGCAAGCAGTTCCTGAATCTTATAAAGTTCATTCAACCGGTACATGAGAATATCTTTCCCATCTGTAAACTGCTCTTTCAGATAAGTGCTTTCATCGGTAAGTACCACGCTATGCTGTAACATGCTGTTTGCAATCCGTTCCGTAAATCCATCCTTATGCCAGGCCATCACATTAAAAGATATAAGGCTTTTTTCCATGACTTCAAGGCTTTCTCTCATATCCACCGCTTCATGGATACGAAGATATGGTGAATCCCCAAACGGACTCTTCTTCCAACTGTCCCCGAATACTTCCAGTGTAATGCCTGCTTCTAAAATTACCTTTACTGCTTTTTCCCGGTAATAGGACATGATGCAATAAATCATTGGTTTGACACCATCTAATACTTCTAAAAATTCTTCATCCGATAGTACAATTCCATCTTTTCGTAAGGATTCTTCCAATGCTTTCTCCGCAGTCTCTTCCGGGTGCTGTTTCATCTGAAACAGAAAATGGGCTGCTATCTTTTTAATGATTCCCTGGCTATTTCTGATCAGTGGCAGATAACTCCGATAGTCCGTATAGGTGCCAATAAAGGATATCTGATATTCCTTTTTATCCTGCGCCCCCCTCAAATTCCGCTCTGCTTCCTGTTTTCCATTCTCTCCTGCTGCCTTCTCACAACCTCCCGGAAAGATAATGGAACTTCCTGCAATTCTCGGATAATACTTTTCTATAAATGCCGCATAATTTCTGTCATGGGTTGCACTATAGCAATGCTCCGGCATTCTGATATAATGATTCTTCATCCAGATTGGATGGTCAAACTGGAATTTATATAATTATTCCTCTAACTTTCCCCATTTTATAGGCTTTCCCGCCTGTCCATTAGTGAAATGATATGTAGTTTCCCTTATTTTTGCCCTTATGAGATAATCACAAGGGAAATAAGGGAATTTTTTTAATCATTGCCTACCACTTTATCAAGAAGCCGAACCGATTTTCGTTTCGCATCTCTTGTGGAGTGAGCATAGACATTCATTGTGGTACTTACATCTGAGTGTCCTAACAGTTCCTGCACATCTTTTGGGGCAGCTCCATTTGCTAAAAGGTTGCTTGTATAGGTGTGACGTAACTGGTGGAAATGAAAGCCTTCAAATCCCTCTAATGTTTTTGCCACCTTTCTGCAAACAGTCCCCAAAGTAGTTGGAAGTTCCAGACAACCATCCGGTCTTAAACAGACGAAAGAAATTTCTTTATAATCTGCCGGGACTTCCTCTGTTCTGTCTAAGCAATAATATTCGTAGTACACTCTGTTTTTCTCTTTGACCTCTTTGTAGTAGTTCGTGTGATAAAGTTCTCCGTACTGCATTCGATTTTTTAACTGCTCTTTCCGGGCATTACGGAAAATCTCTACCAGCGTATCTCCAAAATCAACAATCCTCACTTTTTTCCGCTTGGTTGGTCCGATGATATATTTGCGCTTTGAGCCATCATATCGGATGCTGCGTCTTATGGTAAGGCATTGTTCTTCCAGATTTACGTCCTGCCATGCCAAACCGCAGGCTTCTCCAATACGAAGCCCGGCATAATAGGCTATCTGGATTGGAAGTATTGCGGCTGGGTTCTTTTTTT
>ERZ779762.1767-NODE-1767-length-11327-cov-2.801189_pt1 | contig 11327 bp, 9 predicted proteins | sample MGYA00511887_ERZ779762 | MGnify/ENA primary metagenome ERZ779762 (study PRJEB29588, sample SAMEA2163052) | human gut metagenome | biome: human gut; feature: human-associated habitat; material: faeces | place: Denmark | collected 2008/2010 ...
TTATTTGCTATGTCCTTTGTTTCTTGGTTGTCTAAAATTTCTTTTTTTCAAACTTTTTTCTCCTCGTATTATAATCACCCCCGTTTTTACCCCGGCGGCACATCTTTGTAACGGATTAAAGCCGCAGTAACTCTAAGAACTCGCGCTTCCAGCTCTCCTCTTCCTTCGCGCATCCGCGTGTGCTGAGTGTGATCGTCTTCGAACCCGGCTTCTTGATGCCGCGCATCGTCATACACATATGCTCGGCTTCCACCATAACGATAACACCTTTTGGCGCAAGAATGTCCATCATCGCATCCGCGATCTGATCGGTCAGCTGCTCCTGAATCTGCGCTCTTCTGGCAAACACTTCAACTGTCCTTGCCAATTTACTAAGTCCCACCACTTTTCCATCCGGAATATATCCAATATGCACTTTTCCATAAAATGGAAGAAGATGGTGTTCGCACACCGAATAAAAGGTAATGTCCTTTTCCAGCACAAGACCTTTCTGCGTGGAGGAAAATGTCTTTTCCAAATGATCGGCTGCGTCTGCCTCATACCCGCCAAATAACTCCTCACACATCTTTGCGATCCGGTCCGGTGTCTCTAAAAATCCCTCCCGCTCCGGATTTTCGCCAATTCCTTCCAAAAATAACGAAACTGCTTTTTTTATCTTATCTTTATCCATTCTTTCTGATATCTCCATTCTAAGCAATGCTAACTGTATTTTACCATGATTTTGTGGGAAGGTCAACCTTGCAGGCATATCCGTATTTTTGTTAATAATTCACACTTGTTTTTTGAGTACATATGTGTATAATAATAGATACTCAAATTAAGGAGTTATGTATCTAGTTCCTTTTGTAATTATCGACAGGAGAATCCTATGGAAGATTTATTTATAAAATGGCAGAAAGCACGTCCGGAATACAACAACTTTAACGAGGATGGTATTATTAATAAGGAATACTGGGAAAATATGGCTTCCTCTAAAAAAATTCTTTTTATCTTAAAAGAAACAAATGGACTTGAAGGCAGTTTAACCTCGTTCTTAAAGAACGGGGGAAGTTCAACCTACTACACTTTCAAATTAAAGAAACTGCTTCAGCAAATAATGGTTTCATGTCCCCCTAATATTTTGCCGAGTTGTCCTTAACATATCCTAATTTCTGAAATAAACAATCATTTTTAGTTGCCAAGTCATTTCTGGCCAATACCATATTTCTTATCTCCTCAATGCATAAGTTTTCTTTACCATAAACCCCTTCTATCCAGCTGTATCGTCAGACAAAAGGGGCTTTTCTATCTCTTAATCCACATATTTTTTCAATGTCGCACGCACGGCACCGGGACCGGCGATAAGTTCAGCAAACATACCCTCGATCTTTTCGCCAAGTCCTGCTTCGTACAGGTCTACGGCAAAGATAGACGCATCTTTGAGAATTGGAGAAAGTACCGCATGTACGTCGGCTGCTTCGCCAAGTTTGACATCTTTCACATACTGTTTTACTTCGTCAAGGCGTGGGTCGGAACTCTGCTCAAATGGCTGTCCCTCATCATTGATTCCCATAAGGTAACGGCACCATCCTGCCAATACCAGCGGGATCAAAGTCAGGGACTGTACATCCAGACTGTCGCTTGCGATGTAAGACTTGATCGTCTCACCAAAACGAATTGGAAGTTTTTGGGAAGTATCCGTTACGATACGCTGTGGGGTGTCCGGCATAAATGGATTTGGAAGGCGGAGCGTAAGCACTGCATTTGCAAAATCTTTCGGATCAATGATGCCCGGATTTACTACAACCGGCATTCCTTCCTGATAGCACATTTTTTCTACAAGAGTAGACAATTCTTTATCTTCCATCTCTCCGTGGATCGTTGTGTGGGAAAGAAGGCATCCGTAGATCGCCAGTGCGGTGTGAAGCGGATTCAGGCAGGTACAAACCTTCATCTTTTCCACTTTGTCTACCGTCTCGCGGTCGGTAAAGAGGATTCCCGCTTTATCGATCGGCGGTCTTCCATTCGGGAACTTGTCCTCGATAACAAGGTAACCGGTCTCCTCGGAGTTTACAAATGGTGACGTATACGTATTGCGGTTTGTAATAATCAGATCCGTATCTTTAAAACCGTCTTTTTCAAGCATTTTCTTGACATTTTCGTCCGGACGCGGCGTGATCTTGTCGATCATCGACCATGGGAACGATACCTGATTCTCGTCATTCATGTAATCTGCAAATTCTTTTTCCACAATTCCATTTTTTACCCAGGCATCGACAAATGCCATAACGCCGGCTTTTAATTTGTCTCCGTTGTGGGAGCAGTTGTCCATGCTGGAAAGAGCGATCGGCGCTTTGCATGTCTTGAAACGATGGTAACAAAGTGCTGCCACACGTCCCATCAGATGCTGCTGATTTTCGGGCTGATCGTTAAATCCGCTTTCTACAACGGAAAGAAGATCTCCTTTTCCATCGTAAATGCTGTATCCTTTTTCTGTAATGGTAAAACTTGCCATCTGCAGGGAAGGATTTTCAAAAATTTCAAACAATCTTGCAAAATCTTCCGGTGCTGCCTGGTCTGCCACCAGTGCTTCGACAACACTTCCTACGATTTTCTTTTCGATCGTTCCATTGGCTTTCAAAACAACAGAAAGGCTCAGACAGTCGTATGGTTTGTAAGCTTTACTGATGATCTCATGATCAAAACTCTCTGCCACGACGATTCCGCGGTCATACTCACCCTGATTCAATACACGCTGAAGAATTTCAGCCGGGAACGCACGGAAAATGTTTCCCGCTCCAAAATGAACCCAGGTAGGTGCCTCTTTGGTTTTCTGCTTTACGGCCTCGCGGTCATACTTAAGTACTTCGTATCCTTTTTCTTCCCATACAGGAGAAACTTCTTTTTGTAAATCTGTCAGTTTCATGATTTTGATTCCTTTCCTGTGTTACTTGTTATTTTTCTTAATTGCTTCCCAAAGACCATTCAGATAAGCGACACCGAGGGCGCGGTCATAAAGTCCGTATCCCGGTCTTGCCTGCTCACCCCAGATCATACGTCCGTGATCTGGGCGGATCACACCGTCAAATCCCATGTCGATCAATGCTTTGACGATCTCATACATGTCAAAGTTTCCATCGGAAGAAAGGTGGGATACTTCGTGGAACAAATCTTTGTTTTCGTATTTAATATTACGGATGTGTGCAAAATGGATTCTCTCTGCAATTTTCGGATTGCGGATGATCTTCGGAAGGTCGTTGTTGAGATTACTTCCCAAAGAACCGGTACAGAATGTAAATCCATTGTAAATGCTGCTGTTTAAGGAAGCAATCTTGAGAAGGTCGTCTTCACAGGTTACGATACGTGGAAGGCCAAATACATCCCAAGCCGGATCATCCGGGTGAACTGCCATCTTGATCTCATATTTTTCACAGGTTGGCATGATTCCATCGAGGAAATATTTAAAGTTTTCACGCAGTTTATCTGCCGTTACATCTTTGTATTTGTCAAACAGATCCATGATCTCGTCTCTGCGGTTTGGCTCCCAGCCCGGCATGACAAAACCGCCGCTGGCTTTTTCGATGCGGTCAAACATTTCACTGGCATCGATGCCGTCGATAATCGAAGAATCATAAGCAAGTGCCGTAGAACCGTCCTCCAAAGGCATCGCAAGATCGGTTCTTGTCCAGTCGAAAACCGGCATGAAGTTGTAGCATACAAGGTGAATGCCTGCTTTTCCTACCGCTTCCAAAGATTTACAGTAATCTTCGATCAATTTATCTCTCGTAGGAAGTCCGATCTTGATATCTTCGTGTACGTTGATACTTTCAACACCGCACAGTTTAAGACCTTTTGCTTCTACTTCCTGTTTTCTCTTCATTACGTCTTCATACGTCCAGGCCTCTCCTGCCGGGATATCATGAAGCGCTGTGATAACTCCTGCTACTCCTGGGATCTGGCGAATCTGCTCCAAAGTTACACTGTCATTTCCCTCGCCATACCATCTCAATGTCATTTCCATAGTTCTATTCTTCCTTTCCTTGATTAATCATAAATTTTTCTATTTTTTTCATCGCCGATACCACATTTTCTGTAAAAATACGTATTTACACGGTCGCGCCACTCTTTTGCATTTACAAGCTGTCTCTCAAAGCGCTCAGCCACACAGTCAAACGCTCTGTCCTCTACTTTTCCTTTTAATCCCTGCCATGCCTTCTGCATCGCCTCTACCTCTTCCACTCCTTCAAAATGAGCATCGTAGATATGCTGGATCAAGGTTTTTCCGGTTTTTAACATATATGTGTACGGAATATGATGGAAGAAAAGCAATAACTCCTCCGGACATTTTTCCGTATCTGCATAAATGCTCCGCCACGGTTCGTTGTACTGAGACACATAGCCGGTTCCTTCCATCGTCCGGTCTACCCCGATTCCATGAAGATCTGCACGATGATACGTTCCCCAGCGGTCGTATTCGTAACCATCGACATCCGGCCCGTAATGATAATGTGGTGTCACCATCCAGCCGATGCCAAGCGGTGCATTGTATTTTTCGTAAGTTGCCCAGGAACCACAGAGCATCGGTACGACAACGTCGGTCACCTCTTTGTCATCTGCAAGGGAAAGCCGGCTCCATTCCTCGGCAATCTCTTCTGCTGTCAGCGTAGTATCCATCGCCAGCCGTCCAAACCCATACAGGTTTGCTGCCGCCAGATCATTTCCCGTCCAGTTCTCATCGTCTCCGGTATTGATAACACCTGCCATACCACAATGGATCTGATCGTACGCTTGTCCCGAAACAACTTTCTCTACGGTCGTCCCCTCTTCGTCGCCATACGTATCAAAGGCAAGAATTTCCTTCCACATTGGAATCAGGTAACAGAGATCGATCTGCTGACCGGTATATTCCTGTGCAATCTGCACTTCCAACATCATATTTGTCTTTTTCAGCCCACCAAACAATGGGGAAACCGGCTCGCGAACCTGAAAATCCATCGGACCGTTTTTTATCTGCAAAATGACATTGTCATCGAATGTTCCATCTAATTCAATAAAATGATCGTAGGCTGCTCTCGCACGGTCGGTCTTTTTATCGCGCCAGTCCTGTCCGCAATTGTAAACAAAGCATCTCCAAACCACCGTTCCTCCATATGGTTTCAGAACTTTGGCAAGCATATTCGCTCCGTCTGCATGGGTGCGTCCGTAAGTAAATGGCCCCGGCCGCCCTTCGGAGTCTGCTTTTACGAGAAAACCTCCAAAATTTGGAATCACCTCATAGACATGCTCCGCCGCTTTTTCCCACCAGGCAATTACCTGCGGATCTAACGGATCCGAAACCGGAATATCACTAAGTTCCATCGGAGCCGCAAAATTGACACTCATAAACAATTGAATACCATATCTTGCAAACAGATCCGTATACTGTTTTACCTGTTTCAAATACACATCTGTGATAAGATAGGTTTCTTTCTCATGAACATTTACATTATTGATCACGATGGCATTGATCCCAATGGATGCCATCAATCGCGCATACATCTCTGTGCGGTCGTTATAAAGGATTTTGTAATCATCATAAAAAAATGATCTTCCTGAGTATCCTCGTTCAATACTTCCATCCATATCATCCCAATGATTCATCATGCGAAACGGCATAGATGGGATGCAGTAATACGGCATTTTTTCAGAAAGATTGTCAAGAGCTACCATACGCAAAAAAGCAAATACTCCCTGCAGCACTGCGGTCTCTGTTCTTCCTGTGATCACAATGCTCTCCTCTTCCTCATAGATGGCAAACGCCTGATTCAGCACTTCCGTGCTCTGTCCTTTTCCTTTTTCATCCGGGAATTCATACTCTTTCTGTACCTGCATAAAAACAGACGGTTCTTCCAGTACCTCATAAGACATTTCCACCGTCTCTCCAAGCATGGCATCCATCGCCGTCTGATATTCTTTAGCAATCGTTTGTGCGATCTCACCAGATGCAAGCAATACCGGATTCAAATAACATGGTCGGATCTTATCCTTTGCCAATGGTTTATAATCCAGCCAGCATTTTGTATAACTCATAGTATTTCTCCAATCTGTTTTCCTTATTCCCTTTCTATTCTATCTTTTTTTTGCTCGCAAATCAATACCCTTTTTACAAAAAAAGCCTTACAAACCGTGTATTTCCCGATTTGTAAGGCTTTTGATTTTTAATCTGCCAAGTTATGCAAATTATTTAGAATGGGAAGCTGCAAAGTTTGCATACTTCTTATTCATATCACTGATCTTGCTATCCCATTTTGAAGAGATTGCTTCAATCTTCTTCGCAGGAGTTGTAGCACCAGCGTATACAGCATAACAGAAATCACCATAATCAAGGTCACTGATAAGTGGCAGATAAGATGTCTGAATGTGCTCCTGCTCGTGCATCATTGTCAAAGTCTCATCTACAGCACGGTCATCTTTGAACTGATCATAGTATGTCTGTTTCCAAGCGTCATCCAAGTCATAACCCGGTGTAGCTTCTGTGTAAAGATCATAAGCAAATGCGATCTTTTCAGCTTCTTCTGCACTAAAGCAGCTAGGCATAACAACGATGTTGTCGTTTGGAGTAGTCTTGTTTGTAGCACCTTTGTTCTTTTCGTTGTATGGGAACATAACGAATCCCCATTCGTCTTCCATACTAGCGAATGCGCTGATCTCATAAACTTCAGCTGTCTGCATTGCAACTTCACCATCACGGAATGCAGCTTTATACCAATCCCATGCAGCTCCGTCCGGTTTTGGCATGATATAACCTTTGTCCATAAGGCTCATACCCCAGTTCATAGCTTCGAGGAATTCTTTTGTTCCTGTTGCATTCTGGTATTTTCCGTCTTTGTCACGGGAAACGAATGTTGCGTTGTTGTTTGCAGCACACATAGGAAGATAGTATTTAGAGAAACTAGCAAGTGCATACTGGTCTGTCTTACCATCTCCATCTGCATCTACAGTAAGTTTCTTACAATACTCTTCGAATTTGGACCATGTCCATTTTCCGTCTTTCTGAAGATCGTATGGCTCTTCATCGCTGATACCAGCTTCTTTCAGCATACGTTTGTTGAAGAATACACCACCACGTGGCTCGTTCTCAGGGCTCATACCCCAAATACCATTACCGATGCTCATAAGTTCAACAACGGTCTGATTCCATTTTTCTTCTGTGAAATCAAATTCAGGAAGTGTTTTCAGGTCATACATCAAACCTTTCATCAAAGGTGCAGAAACCATTTCCTGATACAGATAGAACAACTGACAGGAAGGACTGTTTGACATAACGCCGTTTACGTATGTCTCCTGCTGGTCAGTGTAGGAGTAAGCACTTTCACGATTGATCTTGAAGTTGTACTTCTCCATGATTTCCTTTCTGTAATTTTCTGTAGCTTTGGCATAATCTGTTTCTCCTGTGTCTTCAGAAGTATACCAGTCACCAATTTTGATAGACATACCTCCCAAATCATCAAAAGTTTTTTTGCTGCTGGAAGATCCGCCTTCGTCTCCCGTCTTCGCTGTATCGCCGCTAGTGGAAGAAGAATTACTATCGCCTCCACAACCGGTCAGACATCCAACAGCAAGAACTACAGAGAGACCCATTGCAAGCAATTTTTTCGTGTTTGCTTTCATAATTTTTTTACCTCCTTATTTTTTATCGTTACACTGTGCCCACCAAGGACGCAGTGATAACTACATGATTTTGGACATTCGCTCCGGGCTGACACCCTTCGCTCAATGTCACTTTTTACATTTGCTCCGGGCTAACGCCCTTCGCTCAATGTCACTTTTTACATTCGCTCCGGGCTGACGCCCTTCGCTCATGATGTTACTCATCAAATACAGGTTTTCTCTCTGGGAGTGGCAGAGGCAAAAAAGCCAAAGGCTTTTCTCCGATATCAACGATATCTGCTTTGCAAGCAAGCTTGCAGCAGTATCGTTGATATCGGAAACTGCTACGCAGTTTTTTGCCTCTCCCCCCTCAATAAATCCTGTGCTTGATTCGCGTATGTTACATCTTGATACCAGACTGGCTCAGACTTTCTACGAAACCTTTCTGGGCAAACAGATAGATAATGATCAATGGTAAAATCACCATCAATGTACCTGTTGCGATCATTCCCTGCGAATAAGCTGTTGTAGCTTTCTTCGCGATACCGCGGACATCCAGGTAACTATCAAGTGCTCCGGCGATACCATTTAACTTACTGGACAACAGTACAAATTCAGAATTCAAAAACAGGTTTGAATAGAAGGAATCTGTCCACTGCCATACGTAAGAAAACAGGAAACAAGATGTCAAAATCGGTTTTGCATCCGGTAACATGATACGAACGAATGTTGACAATTTTCCACATCCATCCACATACGCAGCTTCTTCCAATTCTTTCGGAATACCACGGAAGAACTGACGAATCATGTAGATGTACAAACCACTCTTCAGCCCCATACAGCCAAGACACATCAATGCATATGGCGTCAGGGAATTCAGCAGGTTGATACCCGGCTGTTTGGTGATCAATTTAATGATACCAAAGATATCAAAGAATCGGAAATTCAGGAACAAGGAAGCCTGAATTGTCGTAGGTGGAACGACGATTACAAGGATTACCGCTGCAAACCAAAGTCCTTTCAGTGGGAATTTGTAACGTGCAAATCCATAACCTACTAATGTACAGGAAATAATCTGCAATACACTGACAAGAAGCGAAATCAATGCTGTGTTTGCCAATGCCTGCCAATATTTCATCAAATAAGCAGCAATCTGATAATTGCTCAAAGTAAAATGTCTTGGGATTGCAACAATTGTTGAATCATACAAGTCCTGTTCTTCCATGAAACTGATGGAAATTTTGTTCAACAATGGCTGTAAAATCATGAAACATAATCCAAACAACAATACAAAGCGGATAATTTTGTAAAAAACGTTGAATGATGTCTTTCGCAGTAAGTAGCCATTGGATTTTTTGTTTCGTTCGATAAAGGTCTTTAATTTTTTCTTCTTATTCATAATAGTACACCCTCTTAGAAATAATCAGCGAAACAATTCCAAGTATAAGAATTACGCATAGGAAGTATATCCAAGCCATCGCCGAACTAAATCCATAACTTAACTTTCCTACCTCTTCGGAAATCTTCGTCATAACCTGGTTGTCGGTCTTTAAGAAGAAGTCGATTACGGTATAAACTACGTTTACAAGTATCATTGAACTTACCATAGGGAAGGTAATCTTCCAGAAACTTTCCCATGCGGTACATCCCTCAATCTTAGCAGCCTCAAACATACTTGGGGAAATTGTCTGCAAAGCCGAGAGGAACATGATGATCTGGATACCAGATGCAATCGCGATATCATAAACTTTGTTAATGATATCAAATACATATTGGAACATCCTTGACATCGGACTGCTGTCTGACGTTACCAGAATGCTCTCAAGCACTCCGGTGACGCTGGCATCGTTGGATGTCTCAGATATCATATCTTTCATATCGTTCAACAGCTCATTGTTGTACTCAATACCTACAATGACACCGGATGAAAGAATAACCGGAAGGAAGAATATCGCACGGACAAATCCTCTTCCTTTGAAGTTCTGATTCAACAGCAATGCAATAAAGAAACTGAAGATCAATGTTGCCGGTGTATTTACGACCATTCGCAGCAACTCACTTAATAAGTAAGGTACAAACTCCGGATCTACAGTAAAGGCATCTTTGTAATTCTTGATACCAACCCAGGTCATCTTTACACCTTCACCAGCAACAGGAGTTACCTCGTTAAATGTCATTCGCAAAGAACTAATCAATGGAACAACCATGAACAGAATAAAACCAAGGATAAATGGTAAAATAAACAAGTATCCCGCTACTGCATTTTTATATGCAAGCGTCTTTTTCTTCTTCTGACGTTTCATTTATTTTCCACCTCCTGTTGTTGTAATAAAGTCTCTCTGTGGAACTTTTGTTCCATTGTAATCATAATCTGCATAGTTATAGTTTACGATAACAGACTTACCATTTTCATAAGTTGTCTTATAAACACCGTTTGCAAGTTTCTCATGTCCGGTAATGAACTGATTGTAAGTATCACCAAGATTTGTATTAAATTTCTTATACAATTCAAGGGTTGTATCTTTCCAATCTGTGAAGTTACATGCATAATACTGTGTATAATCTGTATCCTGTAACACACTGGAAGGCTGGTTCATAAATGTGAAGTACAAACCTGCACCGGTTTCAGCGGATTTCAATATCATGTCTGTCTCATCTTCCGAAAGGTTGATAGCGCTTCCGGAATAATTTACAAGACCATGAAGTGCGATCTGGTAAAATGGAACCGATTCATCAATGATATTAACCGCTTTGGTGTCAATATCCATATCCGTTACATAATCTGAATAAGGAACTGCATACTGGTTACCGGTTGTCGTCATAACAAGACTTCCGGATTCCTTCAATGCTTTCATCTTATCTACCTGCATGTTCATAGAAGCTTCACGGGATACACGGGCTTTTGGATTGTAGTCTCCGGCAAGAGTGTTTCCAATATCTTCAAATCCAACATTCTTAACTCCATAAGAGGAAGAAATTGTATTTACATATTTGTCAATGTTCGCAATCGTATAGGATGGTTTTACCAGATAATATGGATCACAGTTTTCGTAATCTTCATTTGTCTGATAAATGATAGGATCCAATGTGTACAGTTTTGCGATCTCGCGGCTTACAAATTTTGCGGCATCGCGGTTGACACCAAATCCATCTCCCAATTTGTCTTTCATGACATAAGTGAATTTTGCATTCATGAACAGGTCAAGACCTTGTGTACTGTTTGCATAAGCAGCCAGACTTGATAAGTCACCTTTACTTCCCAAACGTCCAACCAGTTTTACCTTCGCAGCCGTTTTCTGCTTCACTCCGGTATTGAACCAGCCGGTATATTTGGCCTTGATATTTTCCACGCCGGCACCTTTCAATTGTTTCAACATTTCCTGTGCCTGTGAATACGTTGTCAATGCAAGAGAACGGGTAACCGGATAACCTAGAACATGCTCTATATTATCTACAGCACCAAGGATTTCCACTGCCATCGGCACCGTGGTATCCTCTTTCTTAACCAATTCCGGATAACGTTTGGTCAGATAATCACGATAAGTTGATGCAGCACTTACATAATCTGTCTTATCGGAGAAGATGTAACGCTGAGTCAATGTCTCTTTTGGAAGGCTTGCTTCATACCCTCCTCAACTGTGACGTTTCTGATTGGGAATGCCGTCTGACCGCCTACGATGAGATTGATATTTCCGACGTTAAACCCTTTGCCGGCAAGG
>ERZ779762.1768-NODE-1768-length-11326-cov-5.850235_pt1 | contig 11326 bp, 10 predicted proteins | sample MGYA00511887_ERZ779762 | MGnify/ENA primary metagenome ERZ779762 (study PRJEB29588, sample SAMEA2163052) | human gut metagenome | biome: human gut; feature: human-associated habitat; material: faeces | place: Denmark | collected 2008/2010 ...
AAAGCCTTGTCCAGTCTGAACTGTTTTCCCCCACTGTACATGGCGGGATTTCAATATCCAGAATTTCCAGTTCCGGAGAAAACGTCACGGCTCTCTCTGTTCCTTTTACAAGGATTCTGTGTTCAGACTCTTTTTCAAGGGTTTCTACTTCAGTATCTGCAGTTATCTTTGTCTGACAGGCTTTTTCCACAGCTCCGTTTATTTTTACCATGCATTTTCCACATTTTCCGGCTCCTCCGCATGGTGCATCCGGGGATAAGCCTGCGATCCGTTCTGCCTCCAGTACTGTAGTTCCTTCCTTTACCGTAACTTCTGTTTTTTCTTTTGTAAAAAGCACCCTGTATGTATTCAAATCTGCCACCCCCTGTCATCTTACAAATACAGTCTTAGAAAAAAATCCGCAGAAACTATCGTATCTTTATAGTTTCTGCGGATCTTGATCTGCTATTATACCGGAGATTCCTGCACAAACCAGTTTCTCCTTAATCAAGCGGATTGCGAATACCCGCTTTTTGCCTGTTTACTTTATGCGGCAAGTGATTTTGCAACCTGCGCTGCGGAAGCTGCATCTGCTGTATAAGCATCTGCACCGATCTCTTCTGCGAATTCCGGAGTGATCGGAGCTCCACCGACCATGATCTTGATGTCTTTACGGAAATCTTCTTTATTAAGTGCTTCAACGGTTTCTTTCATAGCCGGCATGGTTGTTGTCAGAAGTGCGGAAACACCTACTACTTTAACATCCGGATTCTCACGAACTGCTTCAATAAATTTCTCTACCGGAACATCAACACCAAGATCAATTACCTCAAAGCCGGCACTTTCAATCATCATTGCAACCAGGTTTTTGCCGATATCATGAAGATCTCCTGCTACAGTTCCAATGATCATCTTTCCTGCTACACCAGCGCTTCCACCTGCAAGATGTGGTTTCAGAACATCTACACCTTTTTTCATAGCTCTCGCTGCTACCAGCATCTCCGGAACAAAGATCTCATTATTTTTGAATTTCTCACCAACAACGCCCATTGCCTTGATCATATTGTCAAGAACATCTGGTGCCGCATTTCCCTCATCCAGGGCTTCCTGTACCGCTGCTGCGATCAGTTTGGATTTTCCTCTCACTACCAGATCAAAAACTTCATCCATTTTACTCATAAGATTTTACCTCCTGAAATTAATTTGCACTCATTTGTCTTTTTTCCAAATACAGTCTGTTTCCGTACCTGACTGTATTTTCGGTATGTTCCTTAAGTCTTCTCTGACAGACTCCGCAATCGGCCAGACTTGCCTTAAGCCCATTTTTTATTTTTTTACAGGTCCGATCAGTCCTTCTCTGTATGCCCCGATATATTCCATACAGTAGTCATCTTCTCCAAGAAGAGCTTCTGTCGCATAAATCAGTCCAAGCATATCTCTGTTTGTAGGATCAAGGATTCCACTGTCCAGTCCGGCGTTCATAGCCAGTACCACAAAGCCAAGATTGATCAGCTTACGAACCGGAAGATTGAATGAAATATTACTGATCGCCGCTGTGATATGAATAGAAGGATATTTTTCACGAACAGTAGAAATAACTTCAATATTTGTCTCAATTCCATTCTCAGATGTACAAAGCATCTCTACCAGCGGATCAATGTGGATCCTGGATGGAGAAATTCCGTACTCTTTGGCTTTTGCCATGATCTTATCAAAAACGCGAAGTCTGTCCGCTGCGTTCTTCGGAATTCCACTGTCATCACTTAACAGTGCAATAACCTGCCAGTCCTTATTTTCCTCCTGCGCCATAATTGGAAAGATCTTATCAATCTTATCTCCCTCACCAGATACAGAATTAAAAAGTCCCGGTCTTTTACAGAATTTATACGCCTGCGCCAGAACATCTGCACTGGGGCTGTCTACAGAAATCGGAAGATCTGTTACTTCCTGGATACAGTCGATCATCCATTTCAATGTTTCCACTTCTTCCGCTTCCGGAACAGAAGCGCAACAGTCAATATAAGTAGCTCCGCTTTCCGCCTGAAGCTTTGCTCTTGCTTTAATAAATTCAGAGTCTCTTTTCGCGATCGCTTCTGCAACGATCGGGATAGAACCATTAATTTTCTCACCAATAATAATCATTTTCAAACACCTCCATAGCATCATCCTCTGCAACACCTGAAATTTCATCTAAATGTCGGACAGATATTTGTATTCCGTTTTGCCACTGACAAATACCTGAGATCAGAACATAATCTGCCATGGAAGCCTTGTAGATTCAGATGCCTTAATGCCAAATTTCTCTTCATTCAGCTTGTCAATGGAATCACAGAGAGATTTATAAACACCCGGATAAACAGAACCAGGGCCACCCTGAGCGATACATGGAATAAAGTATTTGTTTCCACATTCTTCGCAAACACGACGTACCACTGCATCACAATTCTCATCTGTCCAGCCCTCAAAATCAACTGCACGATTTTCGATACCGCCCATGAAGCTGATCTTTCCGCCATATTTCCTGATCAGTTCCGGAAGATTATTGGTTTCCATACATCCCTGCCATACATCGATCCCCATCTCAATCATAGAAGGAACCAGTGTTGCTGCGTAACTGTCAGAATGATGGATAACCAGCTCAACGCCATGACTGTGATAATATCCGTAAATTTCTTTATATGGCTCAAGTAAAAATTCATCAAACATTGCAGGACTCATAAATGTACTGTCCAGTCCACCCCAGTCATCATGATGGAATAATGCATCAGGATGAAGGTTGGAACAGATACCTTCAGCAAGTTCCAGTTCCCACTCTGTCAGATATTTGATCAGATCATGCATTTCATCCGGATTAGTAATATAATAAACCAACGCATTACTGATCTCACACAGATGATGAGTCTGCTCAAATAATCCCGGTGCAACGAAAGCTGCTTTAAATGCCTGTTCTCCGTCAACTGCATCATACTGAGCCTTCACCATATCCCACTGATCCTGGGTAAATTTCAAAGACGGTGCATGTACATAGTCTTTCCAGTCTTCAATATCCTTTACCACGATCTTGTCAGGAGTATGTACAGGAAAAGAACCCGGAACTCCTTTCGGGAAAGTATTGGTTACCCCCCATGCATTCACTACATTTTCCTGACCCGGCTGAAGCAGCGGGTTTGCAAACATAAACGGATGAAAAAGAAGCTGTACTGCTTCATACTGATTAACAAATCTGTCAGGATTTCCGCCTTTTATAACTTCCAGCATATTCTGTTTCGGTGTTAACATATAATCTACCTCCTCATGCAATATGAAAATGCCCCCACATTCCCACATTTATTTGTTTAATTTGTCGTTCTTTGTCTCGTTTCTGATGATTTTATTGTAGCATTTATACAATCCAAAATATATAATCAGATATGCGGATTTTTCACGCCTGTATTCCTACAAATTGTATGAACGCATCTCAAGTATTGTGCCAACAGTAACCGGCAGCCATATAATAAATTTTAAAATCAACCGTAAATACACTTGTAACACAACTCTAAACACTGTATAATTTTGTACATACAGATATCAGATTTTAAAAATCATTTGTGCTTGCACAATAAGACTTTTAAACCTGATTTATCTAAATATAAAGAAATACGATTTATATAACAGATCAACAGATTCCGAATGTTTTACAGTAAATATTTAACAGGTGGTGAACGCAATGTTTTCAAAAAAATTATTAATACCTCTGCTATCGCTCAGCCTTCTTGTTACTCCTGCATACAGCAGTCATGCTGCTGAAAATGCAGAGGCCGCGGGAACATCCGTAGAAGGTCAGGGAATGCTTTCCCCTTCTTCATCTTCAGAGAATTCTGAAAGCGTCTTTAACGGTTCCGGGGCAGGCACATCTTCAGAACCGGTCACAGATGAGAAACTGGAGACAATTTTAAAACAGGTTCAGAGTCAGCTTCCCGCTGAAAACGGAACCTGGGCTGTTTTCATATCCGATCTTGTAAATGGAACCGAGGGCAGTCTTAATGATCAGAAAATGCAGGCTGCAAGCCTGATCAAGCTCTATATCATGGGAGCTGTCTACGAGAATTATGATCAGATAACCGGACAATACGGCAGAGATTCTGTAGACTCCAATCTGTACTCCATGATTACAGTCAGCGATAATGATGCAGCCAATACCCTGACAACTTATCTTGGCGGCGGCGATTCCGCAGCAGGTATGCAGGCTGTCAACAGTTTCTGCCAGGCACATGGCTATGACCAGACTCACATGGGACGTATGCTCCTTGCCAGCAATGAGAATGATGATAACTACACATCTGTAGGAGACTGTGGTCATCTCCTGCAGGAGATTTATAAACAGGATACATCCGGCTACACCCATGCCGCTGATATGTTTAATCTGCTCAAGGCACAGACACGCTGTAACAAAATTCCCGCACAGCTTCCGGAAGGAGTCAAAACCGCAAATAAAACCGGAGAACTTGACAACGTGGAAAATGATGCCGGAATCATCTATGATTCCAAAAATGACGTAGTAATCGTATTTATGTCCCAGAATCTCTCAAGTGCCGGTTCCGCACAGAATACGATCGCTACCTTAAGCAGAACGATTTACGATTACTATAATTAAATAATGTACTCTCAGAGTACATAATAACCCAAAGGAGGGATTCACTATGAAAAAAAGAAAAAATATTGCAATTCCCATGATTCTTGCAGCTACGATTGCTGCTGTATCTGTACCCTGCAGCTCACAGATCGTTATGGCATCTGACACTTATCAGGTAGGTGTAAGTAAAGGGTATCTGGCTCTGCGCTCTGCCACGGATTATGATTCCTCCAACGAGATCGGCGAGCTGTATTCCGGTGATACTGTTGAAGTTACAGAATATACCACCAGTGATTACTGGTACGTCTATTCTCCAAAACTGAACAAATCCGGATACGTAAATAACGATTACCTATATTTCCTCTCATCACAGCCGACAAGTTCGTCCGGTTCTTATACTGTCAGTGTTGCCAAGGGTTATCTGGCTTTGCGTTCTGCAAAGGCTTATGACTCTTCCAACGAGATCGGACAGTTATACTCCGGTGATACAGTAACAGTTTCTGACAGCAGTGATCCTCAGTACTGGTATGTCTATTCTCCGAAACTGAACTTATCCGGCTATGTAAATAAAGATTACTTATATTACAGTGGCGATACTGCTGCCAGTGCACAGAGTTCTTCCGGAGATTCAAGGACTGTCAGTGTTGCCAAGGGTTATCTGGCTCTGCGTTCCGCAAAAGCTTATGATTCCTCCAATGAGATCGGACAGCTGTATTCCGGCGATACAGTTCAGCTTATCGACACCAGCGATTCCCAGTACTGGTACGTTTACTCTCAGAAGTTAGGAAAAAACGGATATGTAAATAAAGATTATCTGATTGGCGGAACAACCACATATGCCACCAGAACAGTCAGTGTTGCTACCGGTTATCTGGCTCTGCGCTCTGCGAAGGCTTACGACTCTTCCAACGAGATCGGACAGTTATATTCCGGCGATACAGTTCAGCTTGTGGATACAACTGATGCACAGTACTGGTATATTTACTCTCAGAAACTCTGCAAATATGGTTATGTAAATAAAGATTATTTATATTAATCTTTTTCGTAACACTATAAACAGTTACACTTCTTTACATTCACCATATACAACAAAACAGAAAGGACTCACAGTTATGAGCCCCAAACGACAGGTTAACCATAACATTCGTAAACACTTTAACACAATCATTTACAATATTTCACGCTACGCGGAAATTGCTCTTTCTATGGTAATTCTGCTGGTGATCGCACTGGCAGGCTTCCGGCTGATCATGGAGGTTGCAGATACTTCTGTTATGTCCATGGATACAGAATTTTTCAGCACTTTCCTTTCCCAGGCTTTGTCTCTGGTAGTAGGCGTGGAATTTGTAAAAATGCTCTGCCAGCATTCCGCACAGACAGTTGTTGAGGTTCTGATGTTTGCCACAGCACGTCAGATGGTAGTCGAACACCTCGGGCCAGCAGAAACTCTTCTTGGCGTACTCAGTATCGCAGTTCTGTTTGCGATCCGCAAATATCTTATGACAGACAACGATGACATGAATGCTCATAACTGTCCGAAGAATACTGAAGAAAATTAAAAAAAACAAAAAACTGCATATCAGATACGATCTGTAAATTCTACCGGTCGTATCTGATTATGCAGTTTCTTTTTATTTCCACATGCTGATAAACGGGCGTCTCAAAAAAAGTAATTTTATATGATATATTCTATAGTTATGGTTATCAGCATGATGGGCGCTTATTTAATAATTACCGCTAAAGAACTTACTGTCCTTCGGCAGTTCATAGCCCTTGAAGTAAGAGCCAAAATCAACCTTCAGATAATTGCAGAGGTTGGCAAGCTCAACCATAGTGTTGTCATTTACAGGAATGCCATTCTCTCTGCGCTCTTTTTCTGCAAATACTTCCTTCTCACCATGAGTATAAATCTGCTCTGCGCCTTCTGCCTTTGGACTCTGACGAAGAGTTTCCAGATATTCGGAAAAATGCGCCCTGATATCATCTGCATTTCCGAAGATTGCGGGATCAATGGCAGCAAATCCATGACAGATACCTGTCTTGTCTTTAAATGTACAGCATTTATCAGAAGTAACACCCATGGAAAAGATGGAGCTGAAAATCTCGCAGAGCATTCCATAACCGTAACCCTTATGACTTCCGTTTACCTCTTTATTACCACCAAGTGGCATGATTCCGCCGCCCTTCTTGGCAACAATATTGGCAAGTACATCCGGGGCATCTGTGCTTTCCTGACCATTTGCTCCCAGAGCCCAGCCCTGTGGAAGTGGTTTTCCCATCTTATTATACATTTCCAGTTTTCCTCTGGTAACTACTGTTGTGGAGCAGTCAAAAAGGAATGGATAAGGTTCTGCCGGCATTGCTACTGCAATCGGGTTGGAGCCCAACATTGCCTTACGTCCAAAGGTAGGTACCATGATCGCTTCTGAGTTCGTGCATGCCATTCCAAGCAGCCCCTGTTTAGAAGCCATTTCCGCATAATATCCTGCAATACCGAAATGATTGGAGTTTCTTACAGATACAAATCCAACACCTGTTTTCTTCGCCTTCTCAATAGCTTTCTCCATTGCAAAATGGGAAATCAGCTGTCCCATACCGTCATGTCCGTCGATCACTGCTGATACAGGTGTCTCAAATACGACCTCAGGTTTCGCATCCGGATGGATGGTTCCCTTCTCAATTCCTTTATCATATCTTACCATTCTCTGCATTCCATGGCTTTCAATCCCGTACAGATCTGCGGTAAGCAAAACATCCTTGATGATATTCGTCTCTTCTTCATTAAAACCAAATTTACGAAATACGTCGTGGCAAAAAGTATTTAATGTGTCATAACTCCATTTTACATATCCCATAACTGTAAAATCCCTCCATTCAAGTATTACTCATTTCGTTTTTGGTATTACCAATTTGTTAAGCTGATTATACCACTCTCATTTTCAAAGTGCAATACGTTTTTTATTTTTTTCAGTATTTCTTATGTTACTGTATTACTGCTCCCTGCTAATATCCCGAGACATGCAAGCCAAAATGTTACCGTCCACTCCGTTCACAGTAACATTCATTCCAGATTGCCTGTAGCAATTGGACATCTTCTCTTGTTTTTCTAAAACTGCCGTAATATACTATGTACAGGCAATCCTGCCTGCAGGATTGCCTGCTCATTTAATAAATAATAGATTACTGCTCACTTCCGCACCTGTAATATATTTCACAGAACAACTCTGCGGCAGCAGTAACAGAAAAGGAACATTACTATGATTCAGGATATCGCACCACACACTTACCACAACGAATACAAACCTTCTGCCCCGGATAAGAACAGTTTTATCCTTGCCTACGAAAAAGGCAGTATTCTTCTTCCACATCAGGAACGGGAAGCAGATATTTATTTTCCACGTTTTCAGGATCTGGAGGAAAAAGTTTCAGATCTCTACAGCAAGTATATTTATCTGTTTTCTATCGATGATCAGCGTTTCTATCTGATCCCGGAATTGGATACCACCCTTCTTCCAGATTATGAATTCCAGGATATACGAAATCTTCGGACAGCCCGGCCACAGCATCTGGCATTTGCAGGAGTTACAGGACATCAGCTTTTCCAGTGGTACAGCAAGCGCCGGTTCTGCGGCTGCTGTGGAAAACCAATGCTGCACAGCCAAAAAGAACGTATGATGGAATGCCCTTCCTGCGGCAATCAGGAGTACCCTGTCCTGTGTCCTGCAGTAATCGTAGGAATCACAAACGGAGATAAAATCATTCTTTCCAAATATGAGGGCCGCAGATTTAAGCGTTACGCCCTTATCGCAGGCTTTGCAGAAATCGGAGAAACCATTGAAGAAACTGTTCACAGAGAAGTAATGGAGGAAGTTGGCCTTAAGGTAAAGAATCTCCGCTATTACAAAAGCCAGCCATGGTCCTTCAGCGGTACCCTGCTTTTCGGATTCTTCTGTGATGTGGACGGCGATGATACCCTGACCGTTGACCATGAAGAGCTCTCCATGGCACAGTGGGTAGAACGTGACAAAATCCCGGATCAGGGCAATAATATCAGCCTGACCAAAGAAATGATGATGCTCTTCCGTGATGGAAAAGAACCCAGATAAACAATATTCTATATCAGAAAAAGCTCATAGAATATTTTTCCCTATTATGCTAAAAGGATACATACACGGTAATGTTACTGTGCATGTATCCTTTTCATTTCTCTGTAAAATTGCTTCACTATATTCTCAAAAATATTTCTGATTACTCTTCACGCCGCACTCCCGCTGCCAAATCCACGGCTTCTACGGCTTCCATTACATTCCTGCTCAAATTCTTTCAGTTTCCGTCTTGCTTCCGGTGTCAGATTTGTCGGAACTTCAATCTGTACAGTTGCATATTCATCACCGTGTACCGACGGATTATTCATTGCAACGATACCTTTGCCTCTCAGACGTATCTTCGTTCCGGACTGAGTACCCGGTTTAATGTTACAGAGAACATCACCGTAAATAGTGTGAACCTTCGCCTCACCGCCAAATACTGCTGTTGTAAATGGGATATTTACAGTTGTATAAACATCTCTGCCTTCCCGTTTATATCCCGGTTTATCCTGAACATTTACTTTCAGAAGCAGGTCACCGGCTTCACCTCCGCCGACTCCCGGATATCCTTTTCCTTTAAGTCTGATAGATTTACCGGATTCAATACCTGCCGGAATATTGACTTCGTAATTCTGGACGCCACCGTTGCTGCTCTGCAGGCGGATAACCTTCTTACCGCCAAAAGCAGCTTCATCAAAGCTGACAGTAACCTCTGCATGAAGATCCTCACCTTTACTGCTGTAAGAACCGCCAAAACCGCCAGTTCCATTGCTTCCGAATCCACCAAAACCACTTCCATGAAATCCACTGCCACCGAAGCCGCTGCTTCCAAAACCACCGGATGATTTACTCTTCTTAAATCCACCACCAAAGATGTTCTTCAGGATATCATCCATATCTTCGCCATTCTCAAAATGATATTCATGATAACCATTGCCATCACTGTACGAGCCATGGAAACCACCGCCAAATGGATTGCCCTGTGCTCCGCCAAAGCCACTGCCAAACGGGCTGCCCTGTGCATTTCCATAATTACCGGCACCTTCTTCAAAAGCAGCGTGGCCAAACTGGTCATACAGTTTACGTTTCTTCTCATCACTCAGAACATCATAGGCTTCATTTACTTCCTTAAAATGCTCTGCTGCCGAAGCATTTCCCTCATTACTGTCCGGATGATATTTCTTTGCCAGTTTTCTGTATGCTTTCTTAATCGTTGCTGCATCTGCGTTTTTGTTCACGCCAAGAACTTCATAGTAATCTCTTTTCAATATCATCACCTTCCCTCATAAACACATTCTAACGCAATCATTCCTGACTTCATATTTCTGCAATCCTCATTATGCAAACAACGGGAAGCCAAAAGATTTGACCTCCCGTTGCTGTAACTTAACATCTATTATCCTTCAATGGAGATGCTGTGCTTCTGTTCCACTGCTGGCTTTGCTTCTTTCTTCGGAACAAATAATGTCAGGATACCATGTTTGAATTCTGCTTTGATGTCGTCCTGATGTACTTCTTTACCTACATAAAAGCTACGACTGCAGGCACCTGCATAACGTTCTCTGCGGATATAACGTCCTGTCTCTTTTTCTTTCTCGTCTTTATCCAGGCCTTTCTCTGCACTGATGGTCAGATAACCATTTTCAAGTGCTGCATGAACTTCATCTTTCTTAAATCCTGGAAGATCTACAACCAGTTCGTATCCGTTATTCATTTCCTTGATATCAGTTTTCATTACATGATTTGCTTTATGTCCATAAAGTTTCTTCTCTGCATCCTTCATTGCTCTGTCATCATAATAGAACGGGAAATCTCCAAAAAAGTCATCAAATAAATTTTCTCCAAAAATACTAGGCATTAACATAAGTCATATCTCCTTTTCTAATATATTTTATATATGTCAAATCTGTTCACCAGATTTACTTTCCAAATCTATCGCTACAGGTTTTTTCAACCTTTTATCTTCAATCTTTTAGTGTAAGCTTTTATTTTTATATCTGTTTTTAATCTCTGGCCGACCCTTAACGGGTCAGTCAGAATATTTATTCATCAGCCTTCAATGGCAATTGTTTTCTTCTGTTCTACTGCTGGTTTTGCTTCTTTCTTTGGTACAAATAATGTGAGGATACCATGTTTGAATTCTGCTTTAATGTCTTCTTTCTCAACTTCTTTACCTACATAGAAGCTACGGCTGCAGGCACCTGCGTAACGTTCCTTACGGATATAACGTCCTGTCTCTTTTTCCTGCTCATCTTTGTCCAGGCCTTTCTCAGCGCTGATAGTCAGATAACCATTCTCCAGGTCAGCCTTTACTTCATCTTTGGTAAATCCCGGAAGATCTACGACCAGTTCATAGCCTTTATCAGTTTCCTTGATATCGGTTTTCATTATATGGCTGGCTCTGCGTCCGTAAAGTTTCTTCTCTGTATCTTTCATTGCTCTGTCATCATAATAAAATGGAAAATCTCCAAAAAAGTCATCAAATAAATTTTCTCCAAAAATACTAGGCATCATCATAAGTCATATCTCCTTCCAAATGATAAAAATTTATAATTAGCACGATCGGAGAATTCCGAGGTGTTGTTTGCTGGAACTTCGGGATTCCAGATGTTTGAATCTTGTATGAATGCTGTCGGCTTCATATCTT
>ERZ779762.1770-NODE-1770-length-11317-cov-2.014473_pt1 | contig 11317 bp, 10 predicted proteins | sample MGYA00511887_ERZ779762 | MGnify/ENA primary metagenome ERZ779762 (study PRJEB29588, sample SAMEA2163052) | human gut metagenome | biome: human gut; feature: human-associated habitat; material: faeces | place: Denmark | collected 2008/2010 ...
CGGAAGGAAAGGGCGAGTTTTTCGCGGGCACCTATGCACGTGAGGCGGGTGAAAAGGCGGAGCAGCCACAGATGGAAGCCGTTCTTACCGGGAAACTCGAAATCGCGGTGCAGGAACAGGTACTGGTGCCCGACGCTTATTTGAGGGACGGAAGGACGGAACAAGAGATAGGTCAGCCCCGTGAGCAGTTCGTAGAAGTTGATGACCAGTTCGGCGCCACTCTCCTCAATGCGGCGGTGTATATAGTGCATGCTTTTCAGATAGACGGGCAGACGGGTGAGATTATAGGCCACACTGCGCGCAAGACTTGCCCGCTTGTTGGCAGGCGTAGGCAGGAAATTGGGGACTGAGAAAGCGTTTCACCGGAGCTTGAATGCTGCGGTTGAAGAAACCGGGCAGACAGCGCGAATTGCTTTTGCCCACCAACACTTCCACTACTTCGTGACCGTTGCGGCGCAGCAGCTCTTCCATTGTAATGGCTTGGGTCAGATGCCCGCGGCCTTCTCCTTGAACGATAAAAAGGACTTTCATTGAGACGACTTGATGATTTACAAATTACTGTTGAAACACATGCAGCACATGACGTTGCATTTAGTTGATGCAAATATCGCACCTCCGTGTTACGGCAGAATGTGAAGAATGTGACAATTCGGTTATAAATGACAAAAGTCACACCGGCATCGCGCAGACATGACTTCAAGAGAATTTATGGAATAAATACGTAAAAAGGATAATTCGGTCGGCATATGATGCCGGAATATCAGACAAATTCCTCGACCATATACATATCACTGACAAAATCGTCAACAATCTGTTCCAGGTTTTCGCAGGCTTCGTCAGGCGTTTCACCGTAGGCGCTGCACAACACATTATTCATAAAATAAGCGTAAAAACCACCGCCGGCTGCCGCCTCTACGGTATAGTCATTTCTGTTCAGTTTCATATTCGGGCCTCCTTTCTTTTTTTACGCTGCAAAAATGAGGGAAAGTTGTTACGAGGAGATGTGAAGGAGGTTACAATAGTATGTAGATTGGTTGGCTTTGATGCAGTGGAAAATAAATGGATTGAATATTAGGAGTTTTCATTTATTCAGTTTACCTTTGATTAAAAATAAAAGCAATGGGTAAAATTAAACCATATAAAGAGCAGGACTCTTCCAAACAAACGGCACAAGAACCGATGATGGCAACTTATCATCAATCAGCCATACCGATGGACGACTTTATCAACAGTATTCCCCGAGATGCTTTGGCTGAAGCCCTTCTATTTGCCTTAGAAGAGAATAAAGCAGGACACTGTATATCAAACTCCCAAATAGAGAGTATGATAAATGAACGCATGGGATGGAAATAGTCTGGTCTAAGTTGGCTTATGAGCACTTTTTAGAGATACTTATTTATGTAGAGAATAATTTTGGCATGTTGACGGCACAGAAAACACGTCAAAAGATACAAGACAAAGTAAATCTTTTAGCAAAACATCCGTATATAGGAATTATAGACAGTGATTTTTCTACTCTATTTAACAACATTACTGTCCGTCATTTAAAACTTTCCCCTAACGTGATATATTATTTGATTGATGAGAATAGGATTGTCATTGCAGCAATGCTTCATTCAAAACAATCTCCGGAAACTGTACGCAAAACAATCTCAGAATTTCTGAAGCAATATAAATAGCTGTTCATCAATTCATGATGAGAGATAACTCTATAAATTTAAAACCGAGAGGACGTATCAAGATATACAATCACCCCGGATTACGCGGAATAGCACAGATAAAAGTTTCTGATTATCAGAACTCCTAAAATCATCTGTGTTAATCCGCGTAATCCGGGGTGGGTATTATTAATAGGAACGTGCAAAAATCACGCGGCAGGCAGAAGGCTTGCCGGTAACCATACACTTGCCCGGTTCCTTGTCACCCGGAACAAATGAATCGAAAGGAATGCAACGGATGGTTGCTTTGGTCTCTTCCTTGATTTTCTCTTCGGTTTCGGTAGTCCCGTCCCAATGAGCCAGAATGAAGCCGCCTTCTTCAATCTTTTCCTTGAATTCCTCGTAGCTGTCCACGCTGGTGATGCGGCTGTTGCGGTAATCGAGCGCTTTCTTGTAGACATTTGCCTGAATATCCTCGAGCAAATTCTTCACGTACTCTTCGATACCCTCGCAGGAACGCGTCTCCTTCTCCAGTGTATCGCGACGCATGATTTCCATTGTATTGTTCTCCAGGTCGCGGCCACCCATCCCCAGACGAACAGGGACACCTTTCAATTCATAATCTGCGAATTTGAAGCCCGGACGTTTGTTGTCGGCATTGTCGTACTTCACGGAAATACCCATTGACTTCAGCTTGGCAACAATGCCTGCCACTTTCTCGTCAATCTTAGCCAGCATCTCCGCATTCTTGTAGATAGGTACGATGACTACTTGTATCGGAGCCAGGTGCGGAGGAAGTACCAGACCGTTGTCATCGGAATGCGTCATGATAAGCGCTCCCATCAGACGGGTGGAAACACCCCAGGAGGTAGCCCAAACATACTCCAGCTTGTTCTCCTTATTGACGAACTGTACATCGAACGCCTTGGCGAAGTTCTGTCCCAAGAAGTGGGAAGTACCGCTCTGCAAAGCCTTTCCGTCCTGCATCATCGCTTCGATGGTGTAGGTGTTGAGGGCACCGGCAAAACGCTCGTTGGCAGACTTCACGCCCTTTACCACGGGCACCGCCATGTATTTTTCGGCAAACTCGGCATATACATTCAGCATCTTTACCGCTTCTTCTTCGGCTTCCTCGCGGGTGGCATGTGCCGTGTGTCCTTCCTGCCAGAGGAATTCGGCGGTACGGAGGAACAGACGGGTACGCATTTCCCAACGGAACACGTTTGCCCACTGGTTGCACAAGATAGGCAGGTCGCGGTATGAATTGATCCAGTTCTTGTAGGTGTTCCAGATGATGGTTTCGGAAGTGGGGCGGATAATCAGCTCTTCTTCCAGTTTTGCAGCAGGGTCCACCACCACACCGCCGCCATTCGGATCGTTCTTCAAACGATAGTGCGTCACGACGGCACACTCTTTGGCAAAGCCTTCCACATGTTCCGCCTCGCGGCTGAGGAATGATTTCGGAATAAGCAAGGGGAAATAAGCGTTGACGTGTCCCGTTTCCTTGAACATATCGTCCAACTGACGTTGCATCTTCTCCCAGATAGCGTATCCGTAAGGCTTGATCACCATACAGCCGCGTACAGCCGATTGTTCTGCCAAATCGGCTTTTACCACCAACTCGTTGTACCACTGAGAATAGTTCTCACTACGTTTGGTAAGGTCTTTCAATTCTACTGCCATTCTATTTCGTTTTTTAAAGTTTTTCCTACGTTTAAAATGGCTTGACCCGAACATTTTCCTTGATATTTAAAAAAAGGCAGCCGCTGTGATGCAACTGCCTAACTCTAAATGGAGGAGCGGCAAGCGAGACTCGAACTCGTGACCCTCAGCTTGGGAAGCTGATGCTCTACCAACTGAGCTACTGCCGCATAAACATTTCCAAGGTCATGCCTTAAAAACGGTGGCAAAGTTAATAAATTACTTCCTAAAAAAACAAACGTTTCGTCAAATATTTCTTATTTTTGCTCGGGAAAACAAAGATATTCTTTCAAAATACAGACTAAATACCAATGAAACGAATCATACTCATCACCGGAGGAGCACGTTCCGGCAAAAGCACCTATGCGGAAAAGCTGGCACTCGAGCTCTCTCCCACTCCCGTTTATCTTGCCACAGCACGCATCTGGGACGAAGAATTCCGCCAGAGGGTAATCCGGCATCAGGAACGCCGAGGGCCGGAATGGACAAACATCGAAGAGGAGAAAGAACTCAGCCGCCACCGGCTGGAGGGGCGGGTCGTCCTGATAGACTGCATCACCTTATGGTGTACCAACTTTTTCTTCGACCTGCATTCAGATACCGACCGGGCACTTGCCGCAGTAAAGGCAGAGTTCGACCGCTTCACGGCACAAGACGCAACCTTCATCTTTGTAACCAATGAAATAGGTATGGGAGGAACTTCCGAGAACGAACTGCAACGAAAGTTCACGGACATGCAAGGCTGGATGAACCAATATGTAGCCGCCCGTGCCGACGAAGTGATACTGATGGTATCCGGCATCCCACTTACCGTAAAAAACACTCATTCATAAAACAACAAACAATTAAAATTCAACAGACTGATGAAAACATTTCATATCACCCGCCCGGATGAGTCAATCCGTCCCGCATTGATTGACAAAATCAACAACCTGACCAAACCCAAAGGTTCATTGGGCATTTTAGAAGAACTGGCACTCCAAATCGGACTCATACAACAGACATTATCCCCCGCCTTGAAACATCCGCAAAACATTATCTTCGCCGCCGACCACGGCATTGTAGAAGAAGGTGTCAGTCTCTCTCCAAAGGAAATCACCTGGCAGCAAATCAGCAACTTCCTTCATGGAGGGGCAGGTGTCAATTTCCTCTGCCGGCAGCACGGCTTTACCCTGAAAATAGTAGATGCAGGAGTAGACTACGACCTCCCCTACGAGAAAGGCATCATCAATATGAAAGTGCGCAAAAGTACCAGAAATTATCTGCACGAGGCAGCCATGACGGAAGAGGAAATGGAGATGTGTCTGGAACGGGGTGCCGAGGTGGTGCGCCAATGCCATGAAGAAGGCAGCAATGTCCTCAGCTTCGGTGAAATGGGTATCGGAAACACCTCTTCATCCTCCCTGTGGATGACCTGCTTTACCGGTATTCCTCTGGAACAATGTGTCGGCGCAGGCAGCGGACTCGACAGCGCGGGCATCCGCCACAAATACGAAGTGCTGAAACAGTCTATGGAGAATTACAAAGGCGACGGCTCTCCCCGGGACATCATCCGCTACTTTGGTGGACTGGAAATGGTAATGGCCATAGGCGCCATGCTGCAAGCTGCCGAGCTGAAGATGATTATCCTTGTTGACGGATTCATCATGACCAACTGCCTGCTTGCTGCCGCCAGGCTCTACCCGGAAGTGACGGATTACGCCATCTTCGGACACTGCGGAGACGAGTCGGGCCACAAACTGGTACTCGACGCCCTGCATGCCCGTCCGCTGCTGAATCTGGGGCTGCGTTTGGGAGAAGGAACAGGGGCCATCTGTGCATATCCCATTGTCGACTCGGCCGTGCGGATGCTCAATGAAATGGATAACTTTGCACATGCCTCCATCACTAAATACTTTTAACATGAACAATGTCTTGGCTGCATTCATAATGCTCACCCGACTGCCCTTCTGGAAAATCAAGGAAGTACCGGCAGAGTGTTTCAAGCATGTGGTTCCCTATTGGCCGCTTGTAGGCTGGCTGACGGGAGGCGTGATGGCGGCAGTGCTGTGGCTTGCCGGACAGATTATGCCGGTGTCATTGGCATGGATTCTTGCCCTCATCGCACGCCTGCTTGTCACCGGTTGCCTGCACGAAGACGGACTGGCAGACTTTTTCGACGGTTTCGGTGGCGGTACCACCCGAGAACGGACTCTTGCCATCATGAAGGATTCCCACATCGGAAGCTACGGTGTCATCGGATTGATATGCTATTTCCTGCTGTTGCTCCAACTTCATCACCTGCCACTGGGACTTCTCTGCATCCTTGTGCTCAGCGGTGACTGCTGGTCCAAGTTCTGTGCCTCCCAGATTGTCAACTACCTGCCCTATGCCCGGAAAGAGGAAGACAGCAAAAGCAAGACCGTCTACAACCGCATGAGCTGGCACGAGTTACTGGCCGGATTTCTTTGCGGTCTGCTTCCTTTCGTACTGCTGCTGCCTATAAAACTGTGGATTGCCACCCTCTTCCCACTGCTCACCTTCTTCCTGCTCTACCGATTGATGAAGCGGCGCCTACAAGGATATACGGGTGACTGCTGCGGGGCCACTTTCCTGCTATGCGAACTGTCCTTCTACTTGGGAAGCCTTATTCTAATTATAAATTAACAACTGAAAATTAAAGATGGAAGTAATACTCATTCGACACACTTCGGTAGATGTTCCTCCGGGGATGTGCTACGGTCAGACCGATGTTCCCCTGAAACCCACGTTTGAAGCGGAAGCCGCCGTGACAGCAGAAAACCTGAAGGCATACCTTCCGTTCGACCACGTCTACACTAGTCCCCTGACCCGTTGCGTGCGCCTCGCCACCTATTGCGGCTATCCCGATGCAGAACGGGACAAACGGATTATGGAAATCAATTTTGGCGACTGGGAGATGAAGCCGTTCGAGCAGAATGAGGACCCACGCCTGCAGGAATGGTATGCCGACTACATGAACGTGGCAGCTACCGGTGGAGAATCTTTTACCATGCAATACCGGCGTGTCAGCCAGTTTTTGGACGAATTAAAGAAGAAGCCCTATACACGCGTTGCCATCTTCGCACACGGAGGCGTATTAATCTGCGCACAACTCTATGCCGGAATCCTTAAAGCCGAAGAAGCCTTCGACGCATTGACGCCCTACGGCGGCATCGTCCGCATCAATCTCGACAAGGAATAGTGAACGAAATAGTAGGGCCTTCCTCCGCTTCGGTTTGCACCTTGTAGATACCTCCAAAATAATGAATAAAATGGGCATTGATTTCATGGCGAATCAAGCTCGTTTTATTCTCAAAATGTACCTTTGCAAACGGGGCGTTGACCACGTCGAAATAGAGGGCCGACCTAGTGCGGTCCCGTCTGATGCGGATAATCGCCTCATAACGGGCAGTGTCATTCTCTGACGGAGTCAGCATGCTGACAAGCAATGTATCGAACCACCTTCGGTCTGTCCTCGCAAGCTGTTCCTTGAGGTCGGTCTGCAGGCTGACAGACACAGTGCTCTCCTCACGGCCGTTCACTTTATCCAGCACCTCACTGCACAACTGAATAATGTCACACTCCTCGTCCTCATACTGAATCTTGCCGGACTCCAAGCGGGACAATTCCAGAATGCTGTTGACATAATTCAGCAGACTTTCCGCATTGGTCTGAATCATCTGCCCGTATTCCCTCTTAGTCTCCTTATCCAGCTCCTCCTTTCCGGTCAGCAATTCGGCAAAGCCCACCACCACATTCAGCGGAGTACGTATATCATGGCTGATTTCCGATTTCAGACGTTCCTTCGCGATGTTGTCCGTCTCTGCCTGCAAAGCGGCTTCAGCCGTCTTCTTCTCTACGACAGCAATCTTTCCGGAGACATAGCGCGTATACAAGTAGAAAAGCAGCATCAGCAGCAGGCAGACGCCCAGGAATATAAATCCTATACGGTAATTCATGTCCTGAATCTTCTGCTTCTCCAACAACAGCTCGTCAATGTGGTAAATCTCCTTCACCTGCTTCAACTGGTTGGCCGAGAAGGCATTGTTCAGCGAATCCTGCTTGCGTATGAGGTAGCGCCGGGTCTCGATGGCCCCGTCAATGTCCCCCTTGTCATATTGCGTACTCGCCTTGTAGTTTATCAAAGTGGCAAAGGTGGAGACGTAGTTGTTCAGTACCGTAGGGGTCACCTCGTCTATCAATGCGATGCTTTTGTCATACTCATCGGTCTTGGCATAGTATTGAAGCTGTATCAACTGGACATTCAGCCAGAAGACGGGATCTACATGCGGCTCAAGCAGTTTTTTTACTTTCTCGATATGCTCATGCGCCACTGTAAAGTTCTTCTGGTTCATGTAGTGCAGGATATACTTCACTTCGCAGTCAATCTCGAAATTGCTCCAGTTCTTCCTTGTCTCGGGTTCTTTGGAAATAACCGTCTGCAACGTCATGTCCATTTCATGCAAATAGGGCAGCTTCAAGCTGTCTTTACCGCCATTGCCGTATACCTGGGCAATACGCGACAGTATATCCACCTTCAGGCTGGCCTTTGTCTGGGGAGAGAAATTCCGGTAAGCCTCCAAGAAAGAGTCCAGTGCCTCATTCGGGCGGCTGGACACTCCGTAGGCACATCCCAGACTGTTATACGCCGCTATCATTCCATTATTGCTGTGGCAGAGTTTTGATTCCTCCAACGTCTCCTTAGCCACATACACCGCTTTCTCTATCTGTCTCTTGGAAGCCAGGGCGCGGCTGATGGCAGCCTTCTGCTCCAGATAATAATCGTAAGTGCCTACCTGGGAGACAAAATCCTTCAGCACATCCACCCAATACGACAGACTGTCCGGGTCGTGTTTCTTGTCATAACATGCCGCCAGATAGTAAGCGCCCATATTCTCATAGAAAGCGTTCTTCTGCCGCCGCGCCTCCTCGTACAGACGGGTGGAAAAAGTCATGTTATAGGGAGCATACTGGTGCTTGTAGGCCATGTCACGGAGATACGTCAGCCGGACAAGGGTGGCCGGCAGGGCATCGGCAACCTTCAGGATGCTGTCCTGATACCGGGCAGCCCCCGTGTCTTCTGCCAGCAGCGGACAGATATATCCGCAAAACAAAACGTGGATGAGAATCAGTATTCGTTTCATTGCGCCGTTCCTCCGTGTAATGCGGGATTATACTTCAAAGGATGCGTAAAACAGAAACGCGCGCCACGGGTGTACCCACTGTCCACCCACAGCTTGCCGTTCATATATTTCACAATCAGTTGGCAGATGGAAAGGCCCAGTCCGCTTCCCTGCACAAAATCATTCAGCTTTTCAAAGCGTTCAAAAATCAAGTGCTGCTTCTCCGGTGGAATGCCGCATCCGGTATCCGTCACGGAGAAAAGTGCCGTATCGGCATCGGCCATCTTCAGTTCCAGCACGATGGAGCCTTGTTCCGTAAACTTGGCGGCATTCACCAGCAGGTTTATCAAGACTTGGCGGAGACGCGCATCGTCCGTATCCAGCATCAGGACAGACAAATCCGTGTCAAAACGCATTTCAACCTCCAGCTTGCGCGAGGCCATCACGGTCTCCACGACCTCATTACACAACTTCACGGCATCATGCGTGCGGATGTTGAAGGTTATATTGTCATTCTCGAAATCCGAGAAATCCAGAATGTCATTGATAAGTTTCAGCAACTGAAAGGAATTCACCTTGATAATTTCGGAGAACTCCCGGCGCGATTCGTCATCGAACGACTCGTCCTCATCCGTCAGTACCGCTGAGAATCCGACAATGGCATTCAGCGGTGTACGTACCTCATGACTCATGTTCGAAAGAAACATATTCTTCCGTTGTATGGCTTGCACCGCTTTCTCCTTCATCGCCTCCTGCCGCATTTGGGAATGCTTCAAACGGAATATCTTCTTCCAGCCCAGCACCAGGAGGAATATCAGAAACAGTACGGACACAATGATGCCTGCCAGATAGAAACGCATGGATACAATGCGGTCGCGTTCGTTCTGGTAGGCCAGTTGGTCGGCCTGGAAACGGGTACAGAGCCGGTCTATCTCCTTGGGATAGTTCTTCTCGAACGAAGTCTTGATATACGAAAAGACCTTGTCGTACTGTCCGTAGGCTTCTTCCTTGTTTCCCATCTTCACCAGTAAATCCGCTTTTTCGAGCAGAGCTTCCTTGTAGATGTTATGGTTTATCCGGGCATATTCGGTTTGAAGGAAATCATTGTAGGCGGTCAAGGCTGCCTCATGCTCTCCGGTGGCCACCAGATAACGGGCATCTATAATCAGAAGGTATTGCCGTATCTCCGGAATCAGTTGCGTTTCAAGCTGGCCTATCTGCACCAGACAATGGCTGGCAGCTTTCAAGTCACCCTTGAATAATTGGCAGGAAGCATTGGAGATGTGACGCATGGCCAGCTCCAGCGGAGAAAGCCGGTCTTCCGGATAGAGGTTCAGACGTGCAAGATAACGCGAGGCACCGTTTACATTCCGTATGCGCAGGTTATAATCTATCAGTTCCACCAGGAGCATGCGGATATGCACATCCTCCCCGTCCATCCCATCCAGCAGTCTCAAGGACTCTTCATAAGCGGCACCGGCTTCCCGGAGCCTGCCGGTATAGCTGTACACCTCTCCCATGGCATTCAGCGCAAGGGCATTGCCGAAGGGGTAGGTAAGCGCGCGGGCTTTGGAGTACATCTGGTCGCTCTGGGCAATAGCCATACGGATTTCTCCACGGAAAAGGGAGGATTTTATAAGTATTCTTTCCAGTTCGAAATAGGTGTAATAGCGCTGGGATTCATCCAATTGGGACAAAAGGCCGTCGGCATTCAGCGAGTCACACTCCTCCCGGGTCAGATAGTCGAAACCGAGGCTGTTGTGAAAAGTGGAGATGACCTCATGGACTATACTTTCCTTTTCTTTAGTCCAAGAATCCGCTTTATCTGTTGTCGATGCAATTATTGTGCTCCCGAACCAAATAAAGAAAAGGAATATATATAGTTGCTTTATCCTCATTTATAAGACTTTGTCTGCTTTAAAAGTTACATTTTTAATGCAACGCGGTCTTGCAAAGATATTATATCTTTTTGGAACGGACAAAGAATCAGTTAAAATAACAACATTTTAAAAACAAAAGGAAGCCAAGGTCGATGTCACTATTACGGCAACTACCATCCACCACTCCACACGCCGGTTGATGCGGACAGCCACACGCATATCTTCTGTCTTCAGAGGCCGTTCATTAGAACCGATATAAGGTTTCCATACCTCCTCGCCGAAATAGTTGTGCGGCCCCCCGAAACGGCAATTCAAAATACCGGCAAGGGCGGCTTCCGGATAACCGGAATTGGGACTGGCATGCTGGCTGCCATATCTGCCCACAAAAGCAAACAAGGAAAGGCGACCGGAAACCAGTACCATCAGAAAGGCTGTCAGACGAGCAGGAATATAATTGGCAACATCATCGATCCGGGCCGCTATACAGCCGAATTGACGGTAACGCTCATTGCGGTAACCGATCATAGAGTCAAGTGTATTCACCATCTTGTACGCCATCATGCCGGGCACTCCCAACACTGCATACCAAAAAAGTGGTGCAATTACCCCATCACTCAGATTTTCGGCTAAAGTCTCCAAAGCTGCGGTACGCACCTCTTGTGCAGATAGTGCAGAGGTATCCCGTCCCACAATGCGGGCCACTTGTTTACGCCCCTCGTCCAATGAACGGTCTACGGCTTCGAAGACCATCCGGACCTCACGTATCAGGGTTGTACCTGCCAGGCAACAAAAGATCAGCAGTGTTTGTATCAGCGCTGTCAGTATGATGGAATACTCTCCGATCACTTTAAAAAAGAGGAAGGTAAAAAAGTAGACTCCCACAATCAATGCTACCGACATCATTCCCCCTTTCCAAACGCGGGCTCTCCCCGCATTCAGACACTTCTCTCCCCAA
>ERZ779762.1781-NODE-1781-length-11274-cov-4.819681_pt1 | contig 11274 bp, 11 predicted proteins | sample MGYA00511887_ERZ779762 | MGnify/ENA primary metagenome ERZ779762 (study PRJEB29588, sample SAMEA2163052) | human gut metagenome | biome: human gut; feature: human-associated habitat; material: faeces | place: Denmark | collected 2008/2010 ...
GGAATCGGACCCGTGACCTCCGCACTACCAATGCGACGCTCTACCGACTGAGCCATGCCAGCAATTCTGTCGGAACTAATCCCGACTTGTAATACTATACTATAGAGAGCTATGATTGTCAATACTTTTCTACAGCATAATGTCAGATTTTTCTTTGCTATGCTCAATCTTCATATTTAACTTCCGGAACGGAATTGCAATTACAAGTCCAATCAGAAGTGAGATTATAATATAGATGCCCAAGATGCCGAGGCATTTCCAATAAGTCATTCCATACATACCACCGATGGTCTCCCGGAGTGCATCCATTCCATAAGGGAATGGGAAGAAACGGTAAATCCGCTGATAGATTGCCGGCAGTACTTCAATTGGGAAGGAACCGCCTGCTCCTGCTACCTGGATAACCATAATGACTACCGCCAAAGCCTCTCCGACATTTTCAAAGGCTACCGTTAATGCGTACATAAATAAGGTAAATACAAAGCTGCAGCATGCGCAGGCAAGCCAGAATAAGAATGGGTTATGGCATTGTATCTTAATATAAAACAAATCTCCCAGTGCAGTAATCAATGCCTGCACCTGTCCAATCAGGAAGAATGTAATATATCTTCCAAAGAATTTCTGGTAAGGTTTTGCATTCGGTATTTTCTCATCCGGAAGTACCTTTACATGAATGATTGCCACCAGAATCAACGCACCTACCCACAATGCCAGTACCGTATAGAACGGTGACATTGCCGAACCATAATTGGAAATCGGATAAATCTCTTTCGTCTCCATATTGACCGGAGAAGATAAGAAATCTCCTAACAAAGTCGGGTCGGTCTCTAAGATTTTCATCAAAGCCTGATACTGGTCACTGATTTCCAGAGCACTGAGACTTGTAATCACACTGTCAAGTCCGGTCTTCATTTCCTGTGCTGCTGCCAGTGAATCACTTAAGCTTTCATTTCCCTTATCGAGGGTTTCACTATAAGCATCCAATACTTCCGATACTTCATCAAAATCTCCATCGACACCATTTAAAATTGCCTGTGTCTGATTCAGTGACCCCTGCATGGACTGAATGGTTGTCTCCAGCTGACCTTTTACCGAATAGTCAAACGTATCTTTTAAAGCTTTTATTTTGGTCTTACAGGAAGTTATTTCGGTAGATATTTCAGTGTTTAAAGTATCCTTTGCAGTAGTTAAATCTGTGATATTATTCTGGACACTGTTTAAATCTGCTTCAATTTTATCTAACTGTGCTTCGATTTCTGCAATCTGACCGGAAACACTTTCATCATCCTTCCAGTCTGCCACACTGTTTTCAAATAACTGACGGATCAGCGGCATCATATTAATTGCGCTCTGTAGTCCGCCGGAAGATAAATCACCATAGTTATCCAACTGATCTAAGGCATTCTGTATCAGCGTATTGATGTTGTCAAGGCTGTCGGCTGCTGTATTAAGATTTGCTGAAATAACCTCAGCCAAAGCACTGGCATTAAGGCTGCCGGAATTCAATGCTCCCTGCATGGTATTTACCGTATTCGAGCCATCATCTACCATCGTATTCAGATTCGGTAGCATAACCTGTGTCGTATCAATCAGGCTGGATGCCGAATTGGTAATGCTGACAAAAGAATTCAGCAATGCAATATAGCCGTCCAAATCTCCGCTTAAATCATTAAGCTGTGTCAGAAAAAGATTTATCATAGAGCCGGAATCCATTCCATTTTCTACCATGACATCATTTACCTTTAACATGACTTCTGCCAGAGTGCTGACAAAGGTTGCATTTACCTGTTCCTGCACTGCCGTTTTTGCCTTGGATGTAATCTTTGGTGCAATGGCATTTTTCTTCTCATTTTCATAATAAATAATCTGCGGATTCTGTACTTCTCCGTTAAGGAAGCTTATCATTTTCTTGGAGAAATCCTCGGGAATAATCAGTGCCGCATAATATTCACTGCTATATACACCATCCGTTGCTTCATCCATGGTATCAGTAAACTGCCAGCCCATAGTCTGGTTGGCTTTCAGGGCATCAATGACGCTGTCTCCGATATTTAAAGGCAGACCTCCCATGTCAATTCCCTCATCTGCGGAATATACTGCTATCTTAAGATTTGATGTAGATTCCGGTCCATACGGGTCCCAGTTGGACAATATATTAAACCATGCGTACAGTGATGGAATAATGGAAAGACCTATTACAATAACCACTGCTACCACATTGGTGCTGACTCTCTTAAAATCCCGGTAAAAGATTCTAAAAATATTTTTCATGTGTTATCCCTCTGCTACTCCTTTGTGCTATCCGTTAAAAGTTCCTGCTCTGCCGTCTGAAGTACGGTACGAATCCGTTCTTCTACCTGGGCAATTCCATCGCCAATCAGTGCATCTCTCTCCTGCTGCTCCCGGTTGGAAATCTCATTTAATTTTTCCTGTAATTTATAATCTGAATATTCTACAAAGATTAAATATCCTGCCAGAATAAACAGCGATACAATCCACAGAATCAAAAATACAATTTTTGAGCTTTCTGTCCAAAATAACAATGCCAGGAAAATCAGTGGAATAATGATAAGGCACCGCAATCCGATGCGGATACGTTTCTGGTTCTTCTTATGAATCTCCTGCTCATAGCCTAAAAGCATGTCATAAAGCTTTTCATAATCTTCTTTCTTTTCCATCTGCTCTTCACCTGCTCTCTTACATCATCTTCGTATCTTTCATTCGCTTTTCTACGAAATGATTGATACCCATAAATGGTACGCGAATCAGCAGTCCGATTAACAATGCCGCTGCTGCGAAAATCAGAAGCTCTGCCAGATTCTTCTCATAGGCTCCACCATACATGCCGCCAATGGTTTCACGCATGGCATTAATAGCATATGGAAATGGGAAGAAAATATATACCCGCCGGTAAAATTCCGGCAATATCTCAATCGGATATGTTCCACCGGAACCTGCAATCTGGATAACGACCATTACAACCACCAGTGCTTTTCCGATATCGCCAAAGGAAAGTGTCAGCGCATAGATTAATAAGGTAAAGGTAAAGCTCGTCAGCGACGCCGCAAACCAGAACAATACCGGATTCTTCACCTGACAATGCAGCAGATAAATATTACCCAGCACAATAATCAATGCCTGTATCTGTCCCATCACAAAGAAAATGAGATATCTTCCAAGAAAAAGCTGATAACGCTTCGGATTCGTCAAATCCTTTTCGGATGCCTTTACCTTAATCAGTGCCACCAGTACAATACCGCCTACCCAGAGTGCCAGTGTTGTATAAAATGGTGCAACCGCAGAACCATAATTTTTAATCTCATAAACCTGCTTTGTCTCCACTTTTACCGGCTGTGCAAAGAATTTACCATAGGATTCCGGATCGCCGCCCAAAAGTTCCATGATAATCTGCATCTGTTCATCTTCCGATGCTTCATCCAGCTTGCTGATTGCCTCTTCTATCTTTGTATCACAGGTCTGCAGCAATGTCTGAATCTGTGTAAAGCTTTCATCTGTAGCATCTACCATATCTAAGGTTCCATCGAAAATGGTTTCCATGTCACCTAATGTATTATTCAGATTATTCAAAAGATTGGTTACATTGACCAGTATCTGGGATGCCGTATCCAATATTCCGGATACTCCAGGCACCAGATTATTGGTGTATACATTCTTCATATTTTCAATGGTCTTGCTGCAGGTAGACAATGCTGTATTCATTCCGCCTGTCACAGTATCTACCGCATCTTTTACTGCATCTGATGCATTGTCCGGCATCAGTGTCTCTAAAAGCTTCTGCATTTCTTCTGCATCCTGCTTCAACGCATCAATCTGTGACATCACATCATCCATATCCGTTTTCTGCTCGTCCGTAAAGCTCTCATCTGTCTTGAGTCCACTGATTGCTCCATAAAGCAACTGCAACTGGTCATTTAAAGTCTTGATATCATTCGTTGTTGTCTCAATACTTTCAGTTGTCTTCTTGGCAGAATCTCCCAGTCCGGCATTGGTAATATCCGTTGAAATCTTATTCAAAGAATTCTCAATATCCGTTAAGGTTGTCTCCACATTCTTGGAAAAATCTGAAAGTGTAGTATCCGTACTGTCTAATTGTGTCTTTGTTCCATTCAGGGAATTTACAGCTGAATCAATTTTATCTTCCACCTTTGACACACTGGAATTGGCTTCATCAATCCCTGCGCTCAGTTCTTCATTTCCGGACAGGAAGCTGTCTATCATGGCATCATAGTCCTTTAAATTCTGGCTGAGCTGCTCTAATTTCTGGCGGAATCCATCCACACCGCCATCTTCACTTATTTTCTCAGAAAGATTATCCATCTGGGCAAACATGGCACTTGCCGCTGTCTCAAGAAATGTCTCATTGATACTGGACTTTAATGTGCTCACTGCAGTATCGGTAATTTTCGTTGCAATGGCATTTTTCTTCTCATTCTCATAATATGTAATGGTCGGATTCTCCAGTCCTTTAGAAAAGATGCTGAACATGCTCTCGGAAAAGCGGTCACCAATAACTACTGCCGCATAATATTTTCCACTTTCTACTCCGTTGATTGCTTCATCAGAGCTGTCTACAAACTGCCAGCCTATGGACTTATTCTCCTTCAACTGCTCAATCACCTGAGCACCCATGTTGACGGTTGTGCCATCCTCTAATTTCATTCCTTCATCTTCAGATGCCACTGCAATATAGATATTTCCGGTGTTGGCATAAGGATCCTCGTTGGAATAAATATTAAACCATGCATACAAAGATGGAATAAAACACAATCCGATTGCAATGACCAGTGCGAAAAAATTCCTGCAAAGTCCTCTTACGTCCTTACGAAAAATGTGAATGATATTTTTCATGCTGTTACTTCCCTTTCAACTTCTTCTTTAAACGCTGCAACGCATTATCCACAGCCTTCGGCTCTTTTCCCATAGCTTCTGCAATCTGCTCATAGCGAAAGCCCTGCAGATAATACGACAACACTTCCTGTTCCATTTTGCTTAAAGTTTCATTTACTTTCCGCTTGAAATCTTCCCGGTCTTCCTGACTGATAAATAAATTCTCCGGATTCGCCTCATCTATAGTCTCTAACACATCCGCCAGATTCCTGCCTTCCGAATCCTCACTATCTGCATAAAGTGGTACATACGAATTGAGCGGTGCATGCTTTTTCCGATTGGAAGCCTCCACCGCTGTATACATCTGCCTTGCAATACAAAGGTCTGCGAAATGAAAAAAGCTGCTGTCTTTATCCGGCTGATAATCCCGGACAGCTTTAAACAGACCAATCATTCCCTCCTGAATCAAATCGTCCGTCTCACCACCAATGAGATAAAGTGCTTTTGCTTTTTTCTTAACCAGACTCTTGTATTTGTCCATCAGATAATCTGTAATTTCTTTTTCACCACTACGAAGTGCTGCAATTAATTCCTCATCACTCATGTTCTGATAAGATTGCATCTCTCTCTCCTGTTAACTTAATCTCTGTCTTACAATTTCATAAGCTAAAACACCTGTTGCTACCGATGCATTTAAGGAGTCAATATCTCCTTTCATTGGAATCGATGCCACAAAGTCACAGTTTTCTTTTACTAATTTGCTGACACCTTCTCCTTCATTTCCGATAACCAGTCCGATAGAACCTTTTAAATCCAGATCATACATGGTTGTGCCACCCATATCTGCACAGACAAACCACATGCCCTGCTCCTTTAATTCCCGGATGGTATTGGTAAGATTGGTTACCTTTGCTACCGGTGTATAATAAATGGCTCCTGCGGATGCCTTTGCTACGGTAGCGGTCAGTCCCACTGCACGGCGCTTTGGAATAATGACGCCATGGGCACCTGCCAGATTGGCAGTACGGATAATTGCGCCCAAATTGTGCGGATCTTCAATATTATCCAGCAAAATGACAAATGGTGCTTCATTTTTCTTTCTGGCATTTTCTAAAATATCTTCTACCGTTGCATAAGAAAATGCTGCTGCCATGGCAATGACACCCTGATGCTTCTTCGTCTCTGACAACTGCTCTAAACGCTCTTTTGCCACAAACTGTACCAGCGTATCATGTTTTTTCGCTTCTCTTAAAATGGTCTGAATGGGACCGTCTTTACAGCCATCTAATACAAACAGCTTGTCTATGGTTTTTCCGGAACGAAATGCTTCTAAAACTGCATTTCTTCCTTCTATCTTCGTACTTTCCGCCTGTGTGTTTTCCATCTGCATTTCTTCCATTCTACTTTCCTCCTGCCAGATCATTCTTTCCGGTCTTCACATTATAGTGTCTGATTGCTTCTTTCGCCAGTTCCAAAATCCGCTCAAACTGATCCGTCAGATATAAATAGCCCATCAATGCTTCAAAGCCGGTGGCACGGCGATAATCTGACATAGTTGCGTTTTTTGCCATGGTCGGAGACTTGGCATTTCTGCCTCTGCGGTAAATTTCCGTTTCGTCTTCCGTAAGCATCGGAGTCAGTGTCTCCATCATCGTTGCCTGCGCATGTGCTTTCACCAGATGGCTGGTGGTCTGATGCAGACGGTATGCCTTGGTATTGCCTTTTCCAACTACAATGCTTCTTATGACAAGGTCATAAATGCCATCTCCTATGTAGGCAAGTGCCAAAGGGGAGTAGGTTGCTACATCCACCTTTGGCAGGTCAAAATATTCTTTGATATGGGAATCTATGCCTTTTTCCATTTTACACCCTCTCTGGTATCTTCTAAGACAATTCCTTTTTCCAAAAGTTCATTACGAATTGCGTCTGCTTTGGCAAAATCTTTTTCCTTCTTTGCAGCCTTACGCTCTTCGATTTTTTCTAATACATATGCTTCTAAATCTGCATCGATCTCATCGGCAGGATTTGCTGCTTCTCCCGCTGCTAAATCAAGTGATAATACATAATCAAAATCTTTTACCAGTGCAAGCTTGGTTGCATCGGTCATATCGGCTTTCAATACTTCATATACTACAGTCAGTGCCATGGAAGTATTTAAATCATCCTCTAATGCCTGCAGGAATTTCTCTTTGTATGCATCAAATTTATCCTGCTCTACTTCTGTAGACGCATCCAGTTTTGCAATGGTCTTACGAAGCTTTACATAGGAATTTTCCATATTATCCATTACTTCATAAGAGAATTCCAATGGCTTTCTGTAATGGGACTGCAGACAGAACATACGATATACCAGCGGCAGATAACCTTTTTCTTCCAACAAGGAAACGGTCAGGAAATCTCCCTTGGATTTACTCATTTTTCCTGATTTATCATTCAGATGATGCACATGGAACCAGTAATTACACCATTTGTGTCCAAGATATGCTTCACTCTGTGCAATCTCATTGGTATGATGTGGAAAAATATTATCCACACCACCACAGTGAATATCCATATATTCGCCTAAATGCTTCATGCTGATGCAGGAGCACTCGATATGCCAGCCCGGATAACCAACGCCCCATGGACTATCCCATTTCAGTTCCTGGTTATCGAATTTGGACTTGGTAAACCACAATACAAAATCACTCTTGTTGCGCTTATTTTCATCCTCAGATACGTCATCACGGACACCTACCATCAGCTCTTTTTCGCTCTGGCTGGAGAATACATAATAATCATCTAATTTTGATGTATCAAAATATACATTTTCTCCGGCAATATATGCATAGCCTTTCTCTAAAAGTACCTCTATCATATGAATAAATTCCGGGATACAATTGGTTGCCGGCTCTACCACATCCGGACGTTTGATATTTAATTTGGAGCAATCGGAAAAGAATGCATCGGTATAATACTTTGCAATCTCCATAACGGTCTTGTGCTCACGCTTTGCGCCCTTTAACATTTTATCCTCACCGGTATCTGCATCACTGGAAAGATGTCCTACGTCTGTTATATTCATGACACGCTTTACATCATAACCTGCATAGCGAAGTGTTTTCTCTAATACATCTTCCATAATATAGCTGCGCAGATTTCCGATATGTGCAAAATGATATACGGTTGGTCCGCAGGTATACATTTTCACTTTGCCATCTTCGTTTGGCACAAAGGTCTCTACTTTTCTTGTAAGGGTATTAAAAATCTTTACGTTGTTCTCCATGTTATCCTCCATCGTTCCTGGAATTACTTATTTAATTCTTTTCTACTTCCTGCTTTAATGCCTTTATCTCTTTTTCCATATCAATGATACGGTTGCATAATTCTGAATTTTCCCGCTGCAATACATTGATGTCTTCCTGTACCGGGTCCGGCAGATTGCACTGATCCATATCACTGCGCGGAATTTTTACATTGTTACGTTTTACGATTCGTCCCGGAACTCCTACTACGGTACAATTTGGCGGCACCTCTTCAATTACCACACTTCCGGCACCGATTTTCGAATTCTCTCCTACCGTAAAGGAGCCGATGATTTTCGCTCCGGCACTTACCATTACATTATCCTCTAAGGTCGGATGACGCTTTCCGGTCTCTTTACCGGTTCCGCCCAAAGTTACACCCTGATATAAGGTTACGTTATCTCCGATAATTGATGTCTCTCCGATGATAACGCCGGTACCATGGTCGATAAAGAATCCTTTTCCAATTACTGCGCCCGGATGTATCTCAATTCCGGTTTTTCTTGCTGCTTTCTGTGAAATATATCTTGCCCGGAAGAAATGTCCCTTCAGGTAATGCTTATGTGCACGCCTATAACTAAGCATAACACGAAATGACGGATAAAGCAAAACCTCCATTGGAGATTTTAATGCCGGATCACGCTCCTTGATAATCTCAAATTCCTCTTTTAATTCTTTTATAAAACCCATGATTACAGCCTCCTGTTCACTGTATAGATTCTTTCCTTTATGCATGCATGCCTGTAATTTTTCTCGCGGAGCGATTTTTTACTTTACAGGAAAGCAATTTCCTATAAAGTAAAAAATCGTCTCTATATAAATATAGAGACGAAGTTATTCCGCGGTTCCACTCTAAGTAAAGCATTGCTGCTTTCCCTCAATACACGTAACGTGTGCTATTCGTTCCTGGATACTTGCTTTCACCGGGACTGCTTCCGGATGCACTTCATATACTTTGGAATCAAGACTGCTTTCAGCCGATGACAGTCTCTCTCTTTTATTCACGCATGTATACTACTCTTTCCGTTCACTGCATTTATCAATTCATTTCTGAATCATTTTTAAATTCTTTTTACGCTACTAGTTTATGCACGAATTGCCATTTTGTCAATAGAAAAGTTATTTTCCGCATCCCGGGCAGCCTGCACAATTCCGTTCACTGCCTCCCACTGCTATGCTGTTTTCATAGATACTTGAGATAGCACAGATTGCCTGGGAGCTGATTCCATCTTCGCTTCCGGTAAAGCCAAGCCCTTCCTCTGTGGTTGCCTTTACATTTACCTGACTGACGTCTATCTTCAATGCCTGTGCAATATTTTCTTCCATCTTCTCAATGTGTGGACGCATCTTTGGCTTCTGGGCAATAATCGTAGCATCGATATTATCAATGACATAATTCTCTTTCTCTAAAAGCTGTCCCACTTCTTCCAATAATTTTATACTGGAAATCCCCTCATATGCCTGGTCTGTATCCGGAAAATGCTTTCCGATATCTCCTAAAGCCGCTGCCCCCAGCAACGCATCCATGATGGCATGTAACAATACATCTGCATCCGAATGTCCCAGCAAGCCAAGACTGTGCGGTATCTCCACTCCGCCTATGATTAATTTTCTTCCTTCTACTAATTTATGAACATCATATCCCATTCCTACTCGCATGTGATTACCTGCTTTCTTTTTTTCTTTTCAACTTTCCGGCTCTCTGCTTCCGCCCTATCTCGGTCCAGCTCCGCAGTGCACGCGGGAAGCTGCAAAGCACCTTCCCGCTCTCGGGCTTTCGCCCTATCTCGATCCAACTTCGCAGTGCCACGCAGGAAGCTGCTTTGCATCTTCCTGCTCTCGGGCTTTCGCCCTATCAAAAACAAGGAAAATCCAGCTTTGTCTGCAAGCAGCCAATCTGGATTTTTCCTGTTTTTGGCACTGCTCAATGCTTACGGACATTATACCACACTGGAGGTATTTTCTGATAGCTGTTTATAGATTTCTTTTTTCATATTATTTCCTGTTTTGCATCATACTATTGTATCAGGAGGTATTTTATGAATTCTAAAAAACTTTTTATCTGGGGTTTTCTCTTTATGTCCGTAATTGGAACCCTATTACATTTTGTCTATGAATGGTCCGGTAACAATTCCATCGTACGACTTTTTGCACCATGGAATGAATCCACCTGGGAGCACATGAAGCTTCTGTTCTTTCCAATGCTGGTTCTTGTGCTTTTTCTCTTTTTCAAACTGCCGGAACAAAGTCCGATTCCAGTAGCACTCTCCATTGGGACGCTGGTTGGGTTGGCATTGATTCCAATTCTCTTCTACACATACACCGGTGTGCTGGGCTTCTCTGTCATGGCGATTGATATTGCAATTTTCTACATCAGTGTTCTGGGTATCTTTCTTACCGGATGGTTTCTGAAAGATAACCGCAAACTTGCCAACCGCAATGGACTGCTACTTACCTGCCTTGTAATTCTTGCAATTCTGTTTTTTATCTTTAGTTACTATCCGCCTGAGATTGGACTTTTTCAGGAGCCATAAGCTATTTTTAAATATAGAAGCAGGTAGGTAAGGGCTTTACAAGAAATTGGGTAAGAAACACTCTGTTTGCAGTGTTTCTTACCCAATTTACTACGGTGCAACGCTTCTGGCTTCCCGGAATTGCGACTTTACTGAGCTAGATTGGGCAAAATAAAGACTGTTTCCAGCTTTTTTGCCCAATTTGCTACAATACGGTGCTTTCCGCTTCTGAAAATTGCGACTTTGCTAAGCTAGATTGGGCAAAATAAAGATTGTTTCCAGCTTTTTTGCCCAATCACAACTGTTCTATACGGGAACTAGACCAGAAGCTCTCTTCGCCGCCCACGCACTACCAAAATCCACCACTGACAGATTCCACGCACCGACAGAATTCACCACCTGCAGTTCTTTCCAGACCCCCAGGCCTTTTCTTGCTACTCGCAAAAAAAGAATCCTGCATCTGCAAGATTCTTTTTCAGTAGCGGAAGGGAGATTTGAACTCTCGACACCACGGGTATGAACCGTGTGCTCTAGCCAACTGAGCTATTCCGCCATATTCAATTATTTGTTTTGGAATGGGACCTACAGGGCTCGAACCTGTGACCCTCTGCTTGTAAGGCAGATGCTCT
>ERZ779762.1782-NODE-1782-length-11272-cov-2.818490_pt1 | contig 11272 bp, 10 predicted proteins | sample MGYA00511887_ERZ779762 | MGnify/ENA primary metagenome ERZ779762 (study PRJEB29588, sample SAMEA2163052) | human gut metagenome | biome: human gut; feature: human-associated habitat; material: faeces | place: Denmark | collected 2008/2010 ...
GCGCAGTGAGCGCCGCTACAGACGCAATTGATCCGTGCATTTTATCGACGCCCTGTACGAACTGCAAGTGCCTTCCCGAGATTGCACCCCAAGGGCACTTCCTCGCGCTTCGCGCTCAGGGCGCCACGTCGGCCTTTGGCCTCCTCGCAATGACAATTCGGGGGCGTTTGCCATTTTAACGGCAGCCTGTTTCTTGCACAGGTGCAGCGCCGGGCCCGGCTGTCCCCTCCCCTACAATGGCGTGTGCGGTCGGCGGAGTGCCACCAAACCTACAAGTCTGCAAGGCGGTCACTGACCGCCGCTACAATTAAACCTTAACATTACGGTGGTACACCGTTAAAACAGTTCCGGGTGCATTCGGCTGTAGTGAAAAATGTACTGCTGGGCGATGCCTGCGTACTGACCGAAATCGTCGCCGTTCATATTCGGGAACAGCTTTTCCATTGCCCGTTTCATCCACACATCAATCGGAAAAGCCTCAATTCTGTGCATACCGAAAAGAAGTGTGCAGTCGGCAACCTTTTTGCCGACACCAGTAATTTTCATAAGCTCCGCTCTTGCGTCTTCATAGTCAAGCGTGAAACAGCTGTCAAGATTCACCTCGCCGTTTGCAACCTTTTGTGCCGCATCAACAATGTAACGGTTGCGAAATCCTGCTCTCAGCGGTGCAAGGTCATCGGGCGAAAGTTTTGCAAGTGTTTCGGCTGTCGGGAACGCAAATTCTCCGTCACCAAGCAATGTGCCGAAGTTCTCACACAAACGCTCAACAATGCCTTTGATTCGCTTTATATTGTTGTTCTGCGAAATGATGAATGTGCAGAGTGCCTCAAAAGGCTCTTGCCTTAAAATCCTTATGCCCGGGGCGTACTTTGCCGCCTCGTTCAGAACGGGATGTATTGTGCTGATTTCTTCACGGATTTTTCCGTAATCAAGCGAAAAGTCAAAGTAGCTGTACCAGATGTTTTTGAAATCATCAGCCGTTGCATTTTCAATGTACATATCCGTTTTGTCAAGGCTGACGGTTACGCTTTTGCCGTAGGCGACACCGTGAAAAGAACCGTTGTCCTGCAACTTCCAACGAAAGCTCTGACCGCAGTCGAGAGTCTGCGCAAGGTCAAGGTCATGCACATCGGTTATTTTGATTTTGTTGTCGAGTTCAATACATTCCATGATTTTCACCGCCGAAATTTTCTTAATAAAGTATATCACATTCGGGGAAATTATGATATACTTTATTTAAAATTGAAAATGGAAAATGGAAAATTGAAAATGAATGTTGGGAAGATAGTTTGTTTGTAAAACAGATTTCAGTCCCGACTGTATTTCAGACAGGAACTCATTGAACGCAAGCCTTGATGAAATATTTTGTTTAAACACATATGTTTTGATATGATGAAAACGGTGTGTTATAACCACTACATTAACTCAAAAGGAGGATTATTGTGAAAGAAACTATCTGCACAATTCCGATTAACGATATATTTATGCCGAAATGCGGTTGTCCGTTTTGCCGAATGGAGAGTATGCTTGAGGAGCAGTATGTAAAATTCATTACGGGCGATGCGATGATGGAGCCTAATATCAGGATTGAAACCAACAAAAAAGGCTTTTGTCACCGCCATTTTTCGCAGATGTTTGAAAAAGGACAAAAACTGCCGAATGCGCTTATTCTTGAAAGTCATCTTCAGGAAATTATTGATAACGATATGCCGAAAAAGCTGAAGGGCAAGCCTGATAAGAAACAGCTTGAAGTCATTAAAAAGCGACTTGATTCGTGTTATGTATGCGACAGAATCGAGTGGGATATGCACCATTTTTGCGACACGATTTTTGTTGAGTGGGCAAAGGGAGAGGAGTTTTATAAGCTGTACAACGAACAGCCGTTTATCTGCTTTAAACACTACGATTTTATTATGAATGTTGCAACCCAAAAGAGCAAGCTGCCGTCAAAGCTTTTACCGCAGTTCTATGCCGAAACGGCAGGTCTTACAAAAAAATATCTGCTGTCGCTTAAAGAAGATATCACATATTTTTGCTCAATGTTTGATTACCGCAACCACGGTAAAGATTGGGGCAATTCCAAGGATTCAATTGAGAGAAGTATTGAATTTTTGACAGGTGAAAAGCCGTAAACGGCGAGCCGACTTTTTATGTTCGTGAAGACAGTTTGTAATGTAAAAAACAAATTATACCCGAGCGAAAGGTTTAATTAATGTAAAATTGAAAATTGAAAATGGAAAATTAATGTCGGGAAGACAGTTTGCAAAATAAAATGCAATGCCTTCCCGACTGTTTTGTTAATATGAAATTTACTGTTTATTTATGGCGAACACGGTTCGCCGCTACTGACAAATTTTTGATATGAACAAAGATTGCATCAGAACCTTACTCGGGTGTCTGATGCAATTTTTTTATCCGACTGTCTTTTCGAATAGACTGCGGTGGCACACCGCCGACCGCAATTTTCCATTTTCAACTTTCAATTTGAATCATTCACTGCCATACTGCCATAACGGCGTTGTAGTATTCGTCAGACAAGACTTTTCTTATCTGTTCTCTGCCTGATTCATCATTCATATATGCGTTGCGGATGTTTCCGCCGACCTGCATTTCTTCACCGTTAAAGGTCAAAAACTGCTGTCTGAGTACCGACACGCTGTCCGTTGTGAGCATATCGAGTGTGATTTTTTCTTTAAGTTCCATTTTTTATACCTCCGTTATTTTTATATTTTGTAAATAAAAGAAAAGTTTACCTGCTCATCAGCGACGAAATTATAAGCCTGTTTATTGAGCGGAGTAAACTGCAACCAAGCCGATTTATTTACACTTCCTCTGAACATTCCGCCGTTTTTGCTTATGCCGATATCATGAACAATCACATCCGATTTGTTTGAAAAAGGCATATTGAGCAAAGCTATTGCAGATGTTGCTCCTAAAGAAGTTTCATTCATGACAACGGTAACATTTGTTATAACAATATCACCAATCTTTTCATAGACGCATGTTGCAGATTTTATTTTATCAATCTGAGTAGAGTACGGTGTAAGAGTAGCTGTACCAAGTTCGATATTTGATGAGTCATATTTACCGTCAAGCGAAGTTTGGGTTGTCTTTTCAAATGCCAAAATTTCGTCTGCAACCTCTGGGACGCCCTCTGCAACTTCATTCGGTAAGTAGATTGATTCTTTTTCGGCAATCATAATTTCGGACACTTTGAAGAATCCTACCCCGTAATAATCAAACCGAATCAAAATATAGGTTGTATCCTCTGCCGTTGTAAATGAACCAAAGCCCGATTTTAATAAAAAGCGAGTAGTGCTTGTATTAACTCCATTTAAAAACACATACACTCCGCAGTTTGTAGAGGACGGTAACCACGAAAATAAATATTTCGTGTTCGGCTTAACTGCTATTCTCATAGATTTAGGTGCATTCGGAGTCCATCCAGATGTGAATGCAACAATTTCAGTGGTTGTGAAGGAAATTGATTTTTCGTTATAATCCACTTTATCAAGTGTACCGTTTGCAACTGGATTAGTAAGACTCTGTAACCCTTTCGCCCAGACATCGAAATCGAAAATATTCAAGCTGTTAACAAGGTTAGCTTTGTTTGCCAGTAAAGCATCAACATCTACCTTATCAGCTTTTTCGCCGAGCGAATTATCGGTTTCAGTCTTAGAATAAACGGAATTGACATCGGCTTTGTTTCCGAGAAGCTCGTCCGTTTCTTCTGATGAGTAGATTTCGTTCGCACTGTAATAATAATCGTCAAGATATTTAACGCTCGGATAATTAGTGCTGCTGTCTGTAATGTCCCTTTTGGAGCTTACCTTGTTCGAGTTGTCCTCTTTTTTTGTAATGTCGGATTGTTCAATTAGCTTTTTGGCTTTGTCAATTTCAGTCCGACAAAGCTTTGTTTCGTCAAGAAGCTTTTGCGTTTCTTCACGAAGCTTCAGCGTTTCTGAGTTCGGATTAAGGTACTCTTTGTCCTCAATCGGAATACTCTCGTCTGCATAAAGCGTGACGATCTGAGTTTGGAAAACATAGCCGTTTTCGCCTCTGCCTTCAAGCTGAAGTTCAAAATAGCCGTGCATGAAAATGTCGTTTTTTCTGACCTTCCACACAAGTTTTGTGCCTGTTTCATCAATTGCGGTGCTGTCGGGAATTACCGAATTTACACTGCCGTCGGCAAAACGCAGATGAATTGTGTAGTCAACCGTAATGTCGCACATTCCCCGAATTAAAAATTCCTGTGTTTCGGCAAGATTTTCACCCGTGATGCCGACGCAGTTTGCACCGTCAAAAGTTTTTGGTTTTCGTTTGTCATAGATAATCATTGTTACACCTCCACTTAAAGAGGCAAAAACACGAAAAAATGCATTGTTTTATGCAATTTTCAGAAAAATTTTTGAAATTTTTTTAATTTCCCGTCACGAGGGGAAAACGGTTGCAATTGCAATGCTTTGTGATATAATCTAATTTGTGAATAATTTGAACAAAGGGGGGGGACGGCAACACGCCGTGATATAAAATGAGAAAATATGTAGAAGTTTTTACTCGTGATCATTTGCCAAAGCTGAGGGATCAGCTGTTGTTTTCGGGATTGACGGATCACGAAATTTTTATGTTCATACAATATGCAAAGCCGTACTATCTGTCGCTGAACCGTGGCGAAACGGCAAGGGTTGAAAACAAGTTCAGCCATATGACGGGACTTGTGTTTTCGGGAACTGCATATCTTTATTCTGTGGACTACAACGGCAACAAAAGTCTGCTCAAAACAATTCGCAGCGGCGAGTCAAGCGGAACGCTTTACGCAATGTTTGACTACTACAATACTCTTGTTGAGATTATGGCAGGGGAGGACTGCGAAATTCTTTTTATTCCCCCGGAGCCGATGTTTATAACCGAGGATTCGCTTGCTTCGATTCAGCAGAAAATCCTCGTCAATATGCTTGCGTCACAAAGACAGGTGTTTTTGCAGATTTCGGAACACCTTGCCTGTCTTTCAAAGCGAAGTATCAAGGGCAAATTTATGCACCTTCTTCAAATCTATTGCAGGCGTGAGCGTAGCTGTGAGGTTGATCTGCCGTTCTCCCGTGACGAGCTTGCAAACTATCTTGCGGTTGACAGAGCGTCACTTTCAAGAGCACTCGGTGAACTGAAAAAAGCAGGAATTATTGAATTTAAAAAGAGCCATTTCAAACTGATTGAAACAGCTGAATATCATTTTGATTAAATAACGGTCGGCAAACGGTGTTCTGTTTCCTTTCACCGCCGACTAAAATATAACGGAGGATAATATTATGAGTTTTGTGGAATTACTGCTGTTCGGCATCGGCTTGTCTATGGATGCATTTGCGGTTTCAATTTGCAAGGGGCTCTCTGTGCGTAAGTTAAGACCTAAACACGCAATTACTGTCGGATTGTGGTTTGGCGGATTTCAGGCGCTTATGCCGCTTATCGGTTATCTTCTCGGAAAGCAGTTTGAGTGGCTCATCACAAGCATTGACCATTGGATTGCATTCATCCTGCTTGCACTTATCGGTGCAAATATGATAAGAGAAGCTTTCGGTGAGGAAGAACAGCTTGACGATTCGTTTTCGGTCAAAACAATGCTGCCCCTTGCCGTTGCAACAAGTATTGACGCACTTGCGGTAGGCGTTTCGTTTGCGTGTATTGATGTTGATATCGTACCTGCAATCGCAATTATAGGCACAACAACATTCGTACTTTCGGCTGTCGGCATCAAAATAGGCAATGTATTCGGTGCAAAGTATAAGTCAAAGGCAGAATTTTTAGGCGGTGCAGTATTGATTTTGCTTGGACTCAAGATTTTGCTTGAAGATTTAGGGCTTTTGCCGTTCTGACGAATTTCAAATTGAAAGTTGAAAATGTAAAATGGAAAATTATGGTCGGGAAGACAGTTTGTGAATGTCAAAAAACATATTATGCCCGAGCGTAGTATTGCAATTGTTCGCACAAATCTGTAGGGGCGGATATCATCCGCCCGCAAGTAAAGGCACAAATATTGTGATAGAAATAAACTATATAAATATCACAAAGTTACTGCTGTTTTGTAGGGGCGAACCGTGTGTGCAGTGTAGTAACATAGTATACAACAGTGCAAAGACATAGTATACAGTTTTATGATAAAATAAATGGCAAGAAAATAGCAAATGAAGGAGCTGTTTTTATGCCGTGGGAGTGTAAAACTGTGGAAAAACAAAGATTAGAATTTGTTACAAAAGCATTAGAAACAAATAATTTTAGTGCTCTATGTCGGGAATATGAAATCACACGCAAAACCGGTCGCAAGTGGGTTGATAGATTTAAACAGGGACTGCCCTTAACTGATATGTCACGCAGACCACTATGTTCTCCTAACAAAACGCCTGACGACATTGAAGAATTAATCGTTTCTGTTCGTTTCGATAACCCGGGTTGGGGTGATGATAAAATTAAAATTTTTCTTGAAAATCAAGGGTATAAAAACATTCCTTGTCCAAGAACCATTACTAACATTCTTCATAAACACCAACTCATTTCTGAAGAGGAATCTCTCAAAAGAAAGCCTTTTAAACGCTTTCAGAAAGAACATTGCAATGATATGTGGCAAACTGATTTCAAGGGAGAGTTTTTAACTGCCGATAATCGTTATTGCTATCCATTGACTATTCTCGATGACAGCTCACGATACTCAATCAAAATAGCATGCTTTCCTAACACCAAAAATGTCGTTATTAACGCTTTTAAGCAAGCTTTTTATGAGTTTGGTATGCCATCAAGCGTACTTTCTGACAATGGTTCTCAGTTTGCAGGTTTTAAACATGGATTTACTATGTTTGAAAAATTCCTTATGAACAATGACATTCTTCCCATACATTGCAGAATTAAACATCCGCAAACACAAGGAAAAATTGAACGGTTTCATGGCAGTATGAAAAGAGAACTTTTAAATCATAATCTATTCAAGAACTTGGATTACGCTGACAAGGCTCTGCAAGAGTGGCGAACTAAGTATAATTGCCTGCGACCTCATGAAGCACTTGGGAACAAATGTCCTGCCGATATCTATACTCACAGCGAAAGGATTTTTGCTGACAAGGTGGAGCCGTTTGAATATGAACCCGGCTTTAAAGTCATAAAAGTAAATTCGTGGGGATATGTCCGTTTTCAGAATTTTCAATTATATCTTAGTGAAACTTTCATCAATGATTATGTTCAATTCAGACCTAATCCAAACAATGATTCATTTCTTGTTTGCTATCGCAATTTTGTTATTGCTGAGTATGACTCGTCATCCGGTAAGCGTATTCACCGCAAGATTTCAAGATTGTGAATTTGTATACCATGTCCTTGCACAGGTGGTTACCATGTTGCACTTGACACCGTGTTCGCCCGTTCGTGTGCATTGCACACGATTGCACGCATTGCGTGCAAAATTGAATACACATTTTCCATCACATCAAAACATTTTTATTAAACATAAAATTTCATCAAGCGGGCGGATATTATTCCCCCTACAGACAATACAGGTTTTTTATAATTTCAATTTCTTAAAGTTGTCATTCAGAATTGTGCAGGAGTTATCTAACTTTTGCAATTCCTGTTCGGTTAATTTAAGTTCCAGAATGCGTTTTGCACCGTTTGCGCTTACTATGCACGGGTTGCCGATAAACACATCTTTCTTGCCGCCGTATTCGCCACGCAGACGAACCGATACTGTCAGAACACTGTTTTCGTCTTGAAGAATTGCTCGGACGATACGGACGATTGACATACCGATGCCGTAGTAGGTTGCGCCCTTTGCCTCAATGATTTTGTGGGCGGCACAACGCACATCATCGCTTATCTGCTCAAGCTCCTCCATGTAGTACGATTTTGGGTTATCACGCATGACATCCTTTAGCGGTTTGGCGGCAAGGAGTGCCTGACTCCACGGAACAAATTCGCTGTCTCCGTGTTCGCCGATTACATATGCGTGAATGTTGCGTGGATCAACCTCAAAATATTCGCCGAGAAGATATCTGAGCCGTGCCGTGTCAAGTGTAGTTCCCGTGCCGATGATTTTTGACGCATTGAATCCAGAAAGTTCATAGGTCACCCGTGTCATAATGTCAACGGGATTTGTCGCAACAAGGAAAATTCCCTCAAAACCGCTTTGCACAATCTTTGGCACAATTGAAGAAAATACAACTGCGTTTTTCTGCAAAAGCTGAAGCCTGCTTTCGGTGGGCTTTTGATTTGCACCTGCGCAGATTACAACAATGTCGGCGTCGGCACATTCACCGTAACCTCCGCAACGGATTTTCATGCTTGAATGTGAAAATGCAAGCCCGTGGTTCAAATCCATTGCCTCACCCTCGGCACGCTTTTCGTTGAGGTCAATCATAATGAGCTCATCACACACATTTTGATTGAGTGCCGCATAGGCAAAGCTCATTCCGACCATTCCCGTTCCCACAAGTACAACCTTTCTTTTGTTTCCCGACATATGACCGTCCCTTTCATTTGTATTCTTTTTTTAGGGTTTTCATATGTGCAAAAATTATTCTTAGGTTCAAAAAATTGATTGAATTGTGCTTTTTTGGGGGTTGTGAAAAAAATAATGGCAGAATCGGCTGTTTGTTTGGTGAAATGGCAAAGATTATATGTAAAAATCATCAAAATTCACTTGAAACGCAGATATAATTGTGCTAAAATTAATTTGACAAGGTGTTCGGAATACATTAGGCATATTCCGATTTTTATTTTATAGGAAAATATCAATTGCGAGATTCTTGTTTTTGAAAACTGTCAAATTTTGCCGAGTTGTGCTTTAGCATAAAATCCTTGCAAGGCTACGCTCGGGCATTAAAAGTTTTTGAAAAGCAAGACTGTCTGCACGAATAGGGTGCGAGGCACTCGCAGAAAGGAAAAGAGGTAAAAGAGAATGTACAAGATAGTTAAGAAAAAATCTCTGAATCCAACCGTTACACTTATGGAAATTGACGCTCCGCTTATTGCCAAAAAGGCAGAGCCGGGACAGTTCATCATTCTCCGTGTTGACGAGAACGGTGAGCGTATTCCGCTTACGGTTGCAGGCTATGACAGAGAGGCCGGCACAGTTCGTATTATCTTCCAGATTGTCGGTGCAACAACAGAAAAGCTCAATCACCTTAACGAAGGCGATTATATTCACGATTTTGTAGGCCCTCTCGGTGTTCCCACACATACAGACGGTCTTAAAAAGGTTTGTGTTGTAGGCGGCGGCGTTGGCTGTGCAATTGCACTTCCTGTTGCCGAAAAGCTCCACGAAATCGGCTGTGAGGTTCACTCAATTGTCGGCTTCAGAAACAAGGATCTTGTTATTCTTGAAGATGAATTCAAGGCTTGCTCAGACAAGTTTATTCTTATGACAGATGACGGTTCATACGGTCAAAAGGGCGTTGTTACAGCTCCTCTCGAGGAGATGATTAAGGCAGGCGAGGACTATGACCTCGTTATTACAATCGGTCCGCTTATCATGATGAAGTTTGTTGTTAAAACAACAAAGCCTTACAATATTCCCACAACAGTTTCCATGAACCCGATTATGATTGACGGCACAGGTATGTGCGGCGGCTGTCGTCTTACAGTTGACGGACAGACAAAGTTTGCCTGTGTTGACGGCCCCGACTTTGACGGCTTTAAGGTTGATTTTGACGAGGCTATGAAGCGTGGCGCAATGTACAAGCCGTTTGAGCGTCATGCATACGAAGAAACATGTAATCTGTTCAAGAAGGAGGTTGAGTAATCATGCCAAATATGTCACCAAAAAAGGCTCCTATGCCATCACAGGATCCTAATGTAAGAAATAAAAACTTTCTTGAGGTAGCAACAGGCTACACGGAAGAAGTTGCAATTGAGGAGGCACAGCGTTGCCTCAACTGTAAGCACAGACCTTGTGTAAACGGTTGTCCGGTACATATCGCAATCCCTGATTTTATCAAAGAGGTTGCCCAGGGCAACTTTGCAGGCGCTTATGATGTAATTTCGCAGTCAAGCTCACTTCCTGCTGTTTGCGGTCGTGTTTGTCCGCAGGAGTCACAGTGTGAGTCAAAGTGCGTAAGGGGCATCAAGACTGAGCCTGTCGGAATCGGCAGACTTGAGAGATTTGTTGCCGACTGGCACAACGCTCAGACAGATGTTAAGGTAAATAAGCCTGAGTCAAACGGTCACAAGGTTGCTATCGTCGGTTCAGGTCCTGCAGGTCTTACCTGTGCAGGCGACCTTGCAAAGAAGGGTTACGATGTAACAGTATTTGAGGCTCTCCACCTTGCAGGCGGTGTTCTCGTTTACGGTATCCCTGAGTTCAGACTTCCAAAGTCAATCGTTCAGAAGGAAGTTGACACACTCAAAGAGCTCGGTGTTAAGGTTGAAACAAATATGGTTATCGGCAGAGTTCTCTCAATTGACGAGCTTATGGACGATTACGGCTTTGAGTCAGTATTTATCGGTTCGGGCGCAGGTCTTCCGAGATTTATGAATATCCCCGGTGAGAACCTTTGCGGTGTTTACTCGGCAAATGAGTTCCTCACAAGAACAAACCTTATGAAGGCTTATAAGGATGACAGCACAACTCCGATTATGCACGCAAAAAAGGTTGCAGTTGTCGGCGGCGGTAATGTTGCAATGGATGCCGCTCGTTGTGCAAAGCGTCTTGGCGCAGAAGAGGTTTATATTGTTTACAGAAGAAGCGAAGAAGAGCTTCCTGCCCGTAAGGAAGAAGTTGAGCATGCAAAGGAAGAGGGAATTATCTTCAAGCTACTCAATAACCCTGTTGAAATTCTCGGCAACGAAGATGAGTTCGTAACGGGTATGAAGTGCATTAAAATGGAACTCGGTGAGCCTGACGCAAGCGGCAGAAGAAGACCTGTTGAAATCCCCGGCAGTGAGTTCGTTCTTGATGTTGACGCTGTTGTTATTTCAATCGGTACATCACCTAACCCGCTTATCAAGGCTACAACAAAGGGACTTGACACTCAGAAGTGGGGTGGAATCATTGTCAACGAAGAGACAATGGAGACAAGCAAAGATGGTGTGTACGCAGGTGGAGATACAGTAACTGGAGCAGCAACAGTTATCCTTGCCATGGGAGCAGGAAAGAAAGCAGCAGCAGCAATCGATCAGAAATTACAGGGTAAATAAAAGGAGGATTCCAAATGGGAAAAGCAATATTTCAGACTGAGATTATCGAACTGGGAGAACAGGTAGATGCTTTTTTTGAGGAAGGTATGTTTGTATTATT
>ERZ779762.1786-NODE-1786-length-11247-cov-2.891530_pt1 | contig 11247 bp, 9 predicted proteins | sample MGYA00511887_ERZ779762 | MGnify/ENA primary metagenome ERZ779762 (study PRJEB29588, sample SAMEA2163052) | human gut metagenome | biome: human gut; feature: human-associated habitat; material: faeces | place: Denmark | collected 2008/2010 ...
TTGCCTGGGGATTGGCGATACGCGGCATTGCTGTCATCCGCTATGAAAAACGGACAAAGGCATATGGTGCGGCTTGCGTTCCTGCCGGTCGCGAACTCGATTATGATACTGAGGCCGTGGACGATGCCGTTGCCATAGTGGAGCAGGTAAGGGCTTTGCCCGAGCTGGCTCCTGACAGTGTGTATGTGTTGGGGCACAGCCTGGGAGGTACATTGGCTCCCCGTATTGCCGGGCGTTCGAAAGGTTTGGCAGGTATCATTATCCTTGCCGGACTGGCAAGACCGCTTGAAGATGCTCTTGAGGAACAGTTTTATTATACCTCTTCTTTGACGGATTCTTCAGTCAATGTAAAGGCTCAACTTGATGAACTGAAACAACAGTTGGTGAATGTCAAAAAGCTTGGTACCGAAGAGTTCGATGAGGCAATTCCCTTACCGTTGGGGCAGCCTCGCTCATATTGGCTGTTTGCCAACGCTTACAAACCGGTGGAGGTTGCCGCTAAACTAAAGCTGCCCATATTTGTTCTTCAAGGGGAGAGAGATTATCAAGTGACTATGGAAGACTTCGGTTTATGGCGTTCCGGTCTGTTGCGTTGTAAGAATGCGTACTTCAAATCTTATCCGAAATTGAATCACTTGTTGCAGGAAGGCAGCGGCAAGGCGACTCCGTTTGAGTATAGCCATGCTTCGCCCGTCCCGGCATATGTTATGGATGACATTGCCTTCTTCGTGCGGGGCAAGCAGAATACTCTTTGATTGGTACTTGGTTATATCAAAGTAACTTCAATCATAAATCGTAAATTGTTAAATAGTAAATAAATAGTGGCTAAAAAAGAAACTTCAACCAAAAGCTTTGTCCTCCGTGTGGATGCTGCAACGATGGATGCCATTGAAAAATGGGCAGCCGACGAGTTTCGTAGTACCAATGGACAGCTTCAGTGGATTATCGCTGAAGCATTGCGGAAGAGTGGGCGGATGAAGAAGTCCAAGAATCCTCCTCCGTCTGAAGAGAAAGCAAAGGAGGATTAGTGATAACAGATTCTAAATCGTAGATAATATGATTAATCTTGGTCCTTATTCCGGCAAGAATTGCCCTAATGTCCGTTTCCAACCCACTGTGCTTGACCGTATTCTGGAAGGTACGGCCCTGCTTATCGTGCTCGTTACGTGGATTAGCATTTTAATAGTTCTTTTACCATTTATCCTCCTTTTTCATCTTTATTTGTTGTTATAAATCTGCCATTACCTACTAATGGTTACTCTTTCTCTTCTTTTCGCAATTTTTAGGTATTGTTCTCCTTTTTAACTACCTCTACCTTTGCTCCCAACAAAATTTAAGATAAAAGATGAGAAAATTAACTGGCTTATTCGTTTTATGTTTTTTGCTTTCTGCCAATGCTTTGCAGGCTGCTGAACCTGAAAAAGTTACTTCTGCAGCAGAGAGTACGGAGATTTCAACAGACAAAGAGAAAAAGGAAAAAGTAGCGAATGATGGCGACAACTACAAGAAATTCCGTTTCGGTGGATACGGAGAAATGGTTGCAAGTTTTAAGGATTATGGTATTAACCGTTTCTATGGTGCGCCTGAAGGCAATCCAGACAAACATAGGAATACAATTTCTATACCCCGTTTCGTGTTGGCTCTGGATTACAAGTTCAATTCCAAATGGATACTCGGTGCTGAAATCGAGTTTGAATCCGGTGGTACGGGTACTGCTTATGAACTTGAGAATACGGAAAACGGTGAGTATGAAACGGAGGTGGAAAAGGGTGGCGAAGTGGCTATCGAGCAATTCCACATTACCCGTTTAATTGTTCCACAATTCAACATACGTGCCGGTCACATCATTGTCCCGGTAGGATTGACCAACGCCCATCATGAACCAATCAATTTCTTTGGAACTTATCGGCCGGAAGGAGAGACAACCATCCTTCCTTCTACGTGGCATGAAAACGGACTCGAGTTTTTTGGTTCTTTTGGAAAAGGATATGCCAGCTTTGATTATCAGGCCATGATAGTGGCCGGTCTGAATGCCAATGGCTTTGACCGTAACACCTGGATAGCAAGTGGCAAACAAGGCATCTTTGAAGAAGACAATTTTACTTCACCGGGCTATGTGGCTCGTCTGGACTACAAGGGGGTTCCGGGGTTGCGTATAGGTGCTTCGTTCTATTACTGCGCTGATGCCGGTTCCAATTCTGACAAAGCGGATACTTATTCGTCTACCGGTAAGATTCCGGTAAGAATCTATACGGCAGATGCCCAATACCGTAATAAATATGTGGTTGCTCGTGCCAATATGGTATACGGAAATTTGGGTAATTCAGCGAAGCTTAGTGAGGCAAATACCAAATTGTCGAATAAATCTCCTTACAGCCGTATAACCCCCATTGCAAAGAATGTAGTCAGTTATGCAGCCGAGGCCGGTTTGAATATCAGCGCTTTCTTCAAAGGAAACAAGAAAGTTCCGGTTATCTACCCCTTTGCACGTTATGAATATTATAATCCGCAAGAAAAGGGAGAGGCCAGCCAGATAATGGAGAAACGTTGTCAGGTAAGCATGTGGACTGCCGGATTGAATTGGTATGCCTTGCCTAATCTGGTGGTAAAGGCTGATTACACTACCCGCCAAATCGGAACAAACAAGGTTTTTGGAACTGGCAAGTATAATAGTGAAAATGAGTTTTCAATCGGTATTGCCTATATCGGTTGGTTTGTCACGAAGTAGATGAATAGTAATCAATTAATTTTATACAGATGAGGAAAAATTTCTTTTATGCGACAGCTTTGGTATTAGGGCTGGCATTTACGGCTACTGCTTGTAGCGATGATGATGACAACAGTACAGTTAATCCTGCTGACATTGAGTATAATTCGGAGAATGCGGCAAGTTGGCACAACTACATGAGAAATGTGGCGGCTTTGTTGAAGACAGATGCCACCAATCTTTATGATTCTTGGAATACGAGTTATAAGGGTGGGGCAAGTTTTGCAACTTCCTTCAAAGCTCATAATGGTGCCTATAACTTTTCAAGTGCCTGGAACTGTATAGAGCAGGTTATCGACGGTTGTGTTGAAATCTCCAATGAGGTAGGTGAGACGAAGATTGGTGATCCATATAATAAATATATGGCAAACAATGTTACAGAGGCCCTCTATGCTGTTGAGTCATGGTATAGCTGGCATTCCCGTGATGATTATACCAATAATATTTACTCAATCCGCAATGCCTATTACGGCTCCTTGGACGGTAAGGTGAGCGACAAGTCAATTTCAAAATTGGTGGCTGGAGTCAATGCGGAGTTGGATACGAAAGTGTCGGCAGCTATCACTACGGCAGCATCGGCTATTCAGGCTATTCCCCAACCTTTCCGTAATAATATCAACAGTCAGGAAACGGTAGCGGCTATCAAGGCTTGTGAAGAACTGGAAAGTGTATTGGATAAGGAGTTGAAACCTTATATCAGGGACAATAGCACCATTAACAGCAATGAAGCACTTGACCCGATTGTTGAAAATTATGTCAATGTTGTGGTTTTGCCTACCTATAAGGATTTGAAGGAGAAGAATAGTACGCTGTATGACGCTGTGGTGGCTCTTGCCAACAATCCCTCTAACAGTGCTTTTGAGACGGCATGCAATGCTTGGATAACAGCCCGTGAACCTTGGGAGGAAAGTGAGGCGTTCCTATTTGGGCCGGTGGATGAGCTGGGACTTGACCCGAATATGGATAGTTGGCCTTTGGACCAGAACGCCATTGTCCAGATTCTGAATTCCCAGAAATGGGGCGATTTGGAATGGAGCGAGGGTGATGATGATGCAAAAGTTGAATCTGCCCAAAATGTACGCGGATTCCATACTTTAGAATTCCTGCTTTTCAAGGATGGCAAGCCTCGTACAGTTAAATAAGAATTATTTATAAACAATACTCAAGAAGTAAAGGGGAGGATTTGGAGAATCCTGCCTTTACTTCTTTGGCATGTTTGGATATGCCATTATTAAAAAGTAGATAAAGATGATGAATCGTTTAATGAGATATTCATGTCTTCTCCTTTGTTTGTCGGCAGGTTTGACTGCTTGTGATGATGATGGGATTGACGTGTTGGATATAGAGATTCCTGAAGGATACGCTCTGTCTGCCGGAACGTCCACAATCTTCATGAATTCATCCAAGGCCTATGATTCACCGGCAGACTGGGTGTCGGGTGTTTACAACAGTCGCTTTAATGATGGTGACGGGCTTTACGATGATGTGCGTACGAGTAGCAATGGCATGGGAGGTGGTCTTGGCCCGGTCTATGCGGGGTATTCTTGTGGCAGTTGTCATCGTAATGCCGGCCGTACCAAACCGACGCTGTGGAGTGAAGGTGGATCGGGTAGTTACGGGTTTTCCTCGATGCTGGTTTATATAAGCCGCAAGAATGGTGCGTTTTTTCAGGATTATGGTCGTGTCCTCCATGACCAGGCAATTTATGGAGTGAAACCGGAGGGGAAGCTTTCTGTGGAGTATACTTATGAGACTTTTACCTTTCCCGATGGAGAGAAGTATGAACTTTGCAGACCGGCTTATTCCATATCCGAATGGTATGCTGACAGTATAAAGCCTGAAGATATGTTCTGTACGGTGCGTATCCCGTTGAGACATGTCGGTATGGGGCAAATGATGGCTTTGGAACCTACGGAGATTGAAGCGCTTGCTGCAAAAAGTAATTATCCGGAGTATGGTATAAGTGGCCGTTGCAATTACATTACCGAACGTGGTGTGAGAAGCTTGGGGCTGTCGGGAAATAAGGCTCAACATGCGGATTTGACTGTTGAACTTGGTTTTTCAAGTGATATGGGTGCTACCAATAGCCGCTATCCGGAAGAGATATGCGAGGGGCAGTCCCAGGTGAATCAAGGCAGCATGATGGGGCTTTCTTATGCCCAGTTGGATGTTTCTACAGAAGATATGGAAGATGTTGACTTGTATATGCAGAGTCTTGGTGTTCCTGCACGGCGTAATGTGAATGACCCGCAGGTGATAAGGGGAGAACAGAATTTCTATAAAGCCAAGTGCCATCTTTGCCATGTCACCACGTTGCATACCAAGCCTCGGGGCTCCGTGCTGTTGAACGGTACCCGTTTGCCATGGTTGGGAAGTCAGACAATTCACCCCTATTCGGATTTTTTGCTGCATGATATGGGCTCCGAAATTATGGGAGTCGGTCTGAATGACAACTATGTAAGTGGGTTGGCGCGTGGCAATGAATGGCGCACTACTCCGCTTTGGGGTATCGGGCTTCAGGAAAAGGTAAACGGACATACCTACTTCTTGCACGATGGTCGTGCTCGCAATCTTGTTGAAGCCATAATGTGGCATGGGGGAGAGGGAGAAGCATCGAAAAATCTCTTTAAGAACATGAGTAAGGATGACCGTGATGCCCTGATTGTATTTTTAAATTCACTTTAGAACTAATAAGCTTTATATAAAAAGTAATTATGAAGAAATTTTTATATGTCGCCATGCTGGCTGTTTTGCCTTTGACCGCTATGGCGCAACATGAGGAAGATACGGAGAATGGTGTAGTGTCATTGGCCGGAAGAGAAGGTTTTACCATTGAAACAAAGAAAGGTGATTTTGTTTTCAAGCCTTATCTGTTGGTACAAACGAGTGCTAATTTCAATTGGTATGATGATGAAGGCTTGGATAAGGCTTATAACCAAGATAATATTGCCAATTCGGGTTTTTCCATTCCTTATGCCGTACTTGGCTTTACTGGCAAGGCTTTTGGAAAAGTAGCTTTCAATCTGTCCATCAATGCTGCTGCAAGTGGAGGAGCGCTGTTACAGCAGGCGTGGTTTGATGTACAGCTGAAAAAACAATTTGCGATTCGTGTCGGAAAGTTCAAGACTCCATTTTCGCATGCCTATCTGACAACTCTTGGCGAAACACTGCTTCCCCAGTTGCCGGTTTCTCTGACGTCTTCTGTAATTTTGCCTTATTCGTTGAATGCCGTGACGCCTAATATCGGTACGGGATTTGACCTGGGTGTTGAAATTCACGGTCTGGTGGCAGATAAGTTCGGTTATGAAGTCGGCTTGTTCAATGGAACCGGAGCTTCCGTGAATACAGCTTCAAAGACGATGAGTGATGACTGGCATATCCCTTCATTGCTGTATGCCGGACGTCTGACTTATATGCCCAAGGGGGTGATGCCTTCCACACAAGGTAATCCTAACCGTTTGAACGAGGATAAGATATTATTCGGTCTTTCGGGTTCTATCAATGTGGAGAGTGAAAATGAGAGTACCAATGATACCCGTGTGGGGTTGGAATTTGCCATGTTGAAGAACAAGCTCTATCTGGCGGCTGAAGCTTATTATATGAATGTAGGTTTCACCAAACGGCAAAAGATAAATGAATCGTATAGCTTTTTAGGCGGTTATGTGCAAGGTGGTTACTTTGTCGCTCCCCGCCTACAGCTTGCCGCACGCTACGATATCTTCAATCGTAACGGTACGGATGACGACGGTTTCCTGAATATGCCTGCTGTAGGTATGAATTACTTTTTCAGAGGATGCAACCTGAAATTGCAGGCAATGTATCAGTATGTAGCCCGTTGGGGACACGACACGCAGCTCGACCGTGATAATGATAATTTAGGTCTGGCCACTCACTCTGCCACGGTGATGCTTCAATATACATTCTAAATGAAGTCAGGAAAGGATTCGTCTATGAAAAAATACATTCTTTTCTTTTTTCTGCCCGTGCTTCTTATAGGTCTGCATGCATGCGATGAGGGGAGAATTTATGAGAATGCCGTAGTGGCCACGGGTGAAGGACGCACAGTGAAGATGACAGGCCGGATTAGTGGTGTGGATAAGTGGTCGGGCGACTATAGTGTGGTAGTGGCAGGATTTGATGATGAAAGCGATTATGCCATTGTTTCAAAGGTTGTTCCGGCATCCGAATCGGATAATGATGAAATCCAGTTGACAATGTCCGGCATAACGGATGAGGTGACAACTGTCGAGCTATGTGTAATCAATAAGTTGAGGAAGCGCATTGTCAGTTTGGTGGCAATGGAATGTACTGAAATCGCTGATACTATACTTATGGATGCAGGAACAGTTGATGCAAGTATGTACAATGCCATTCAACAAAAAATATTCAATGCCACTTGTACGGCTTGCCATGGTCTTAGCACCACTCCGGGTGGTGGCTTGAATCTGCTGGAAGGACATAGCCATGCTGATCTGGTCAACCGGGCTTCAACGACGGTGGACGGTAAAATGAGGGTTATGCCCGGCAATGCGTCAGAAAGTGTCTTGCATCTCATATTGGGTACGGACATCAGCTCGGATTGGCGTATAGACCATTCTCAGATGATAACCTCATCTGATATGCAGTCTTTGATTGGCAACTGGATTGACGATGGTGCACAGCCGTAATAATGATGGGCCTTACTGGTAATACCGGTACTTTTTTGAACAACAACGACTAATTGATATTTAATATGAAAAATAAACAACAACAAACTAATCAATTGGAGAATACCTTAACCGAAATCTTTAAATATGAGGTAGAAGCGGGTGTTTCGGAATATCATGTAATGATTCATGCCACCAGACCGGAAGCGACTTATGAAGAACAGCTGAATGCGGTGGTCGACACTTACTGCCAACTACGTGAAAGTGAGCTACAAGGTGCTGTTGCCATCTTTAAACGCTACTTTCTAAGTGACGCCGCCAATCAGGCAGATATGCTACTGGCGCTTTCGGCAGAATGTTCGGATTGTGCACTCTCCGTGGTAGAGCAGCCGCCGTTGAACGGTACAAAGATTGCACTGTGGGTCTATCTGCAGAAAGGTGTAGAAACACAGGTGCTTCATAACGGATTGTTCGAAGTGAGACATGGCGCCTACCGTCACCTTTGGGGAGGCGGCTCTTTCAATCGTGCCGCCAATTCGGAATACCAGACCCGTCTGCTGTTGAATGACTATGTGATGCAGCTGATGGAACAGGGCTGCAAGCTGGCTGATAATTGCATACGTACCTGGTTCTTTGTACAGAACGTGGATGTGAATTATACCGGAGTGGTGAAGGCGCGTAATGAGGTGTTTGTTACCCAGGACTTGACGGAGAAGACTCATTATATTTCCAGTACCGGTATCGGTGGCCGTCATGCCGACCCAAAAGTGACGGTTCAGATGGATACTTATGCTGTAGATGGTTTGAAATCTGAACAAATTCACTACCTTTACGCACCGACACATCTGAATCCCACATACGAATACGGTGTGAGTTTCGAGCGAGGTACGTATGTGGATTATGGCGACCGTCGCCAGGTGTTTATTTCGGGTACTGCGAGCATCAATAATAAAGGTGAGGTGGTATGTCCCGGAGACATTCGCAAGCAGACGGAACGTATGTGGGAGAATGTGGAGGCTTTGTTGAAAGAGGCTGGCTGTACGTTTGATGATTTAGGACAGATGATTGTTTATCTGCGGGATGTTGCTGACTATACCGTGGTCAAAGGAATGTATGACGAGCGTTTTCCGGATACTCCGAGAGTGTTTGTATATGCTCCCGTATGTCGTCCGGGTTGGCTGATAGAGATGGAATGTATGGGAGTCAAGTCTTTAGAAAACAAGGAGTTTGCTCCATATTGATTTTTTACTTTTAATTGATAGCTCTTAATTGAAAAAGTTTCTCATAGCTGTTTATGGTTGTTTGCTGCTCTTACTTGCTGCAACTACGTTTGTAGAGCAGACATACAGTACGGATTTTGTAGAAAAGCATGTTTATCATACGATTTGGTTCTGTTGTTTGTGGGGAGCCCTTGCTGCGATGACTGTTGTTGTGCTTGTAAGACAGCGGTTGTGGCGGCGTCTCCCGACGTTGTTGTTGCATGGCTCCTTCCCCGTGTTTTTGGCGGGAGCCATGACTACGTTTCTTTGTGGCCGAAAAGGATATGTGCATCTTACTGTCGGCAGTGAGGTGAACTGCTTTTTGGAACAAGACGGCAGGCAGGTTGTAGAGTTACCGTTCACCTTACGTCTGGACAGTTTCCGGATTGAGTACTATCCGGGTACGGATGCTCCTGCAGATTATATCAGCTATATTCACGGTGAGACGCCCGTCTCCATGAACCGTATTCTTTCACGGCAGGGGTTCCGCTTTTATCAGTCTTCCTTTGATGAGGATATGCAGGGGAGCTGGCTGACAGTGAATTATGACCCGTGGGGGATAGGGATTACCTATAGTGGATACCTCTTGTTAGGTGTCTCCATGCTCTGGATGCTGGTCAGCCGGGGCGGAGAGTTCCGCAGGCTGCTGAGGCATCCGTTGTTGAAGAAGGGAGGAATGTTTGTTCTATTGTTGCTGTGTCTGGGAAGTGGGGTACATGCGCAGAAGAGAAGCCTTCCGGCACTGGCACGCAAGCAGGCGGATAGTCTCGCCCGTAAGCAGGTGATTTATAATGACCGTGTGGTTCCTTTCAATACCCTTGCGCGCGATTTTGTACTGAAACTGACGGGAAAACCGTCTTATGGAGGCATGACGCCGGAGCAGGTGATTGGCGGATGGCTTCTGCGTCCGGAGGTTTGGCAGAATGAGCCGATGATTTATATCAAAAACGAGGCACTCCGTCGCCTGCTTCATTTGGAGACACCCTATGCATGTCTGGCTGATTTGTTCGACGGTGAGAAGTATCGCTTGCAGAAGTTCTGGAAGGGGAAGCAAGACCATCATCAGAAAATGACTTCTCTGGAAAAGGCCATTGTAGAGGCGGATGAAAAGGTGGGACTGATTTTGATGCTCCAAAATGGTACATTGATTCGTCCTTTGCCGGAAGACGGGAGTGTGGAGCCTGTTTCCGATACTAAAATACAAGCCGAATTGCTGTATAACCGTATTCCTTTCAGCAAATTGCTGTTCATGTTCAACCTTACGGTGGGGATGCTGGCTTTCTTCCGTCTGCTGTATCGCGGCCTGCGCCGTTCGTCGGCATTGTCAGACTCTTCCGGTAGGATTGTAGCGCTCTCTTTCTCTTCGCGTTTGGCAGATACTTTTTTCCCGTTTTCTCTTTATGCGGCGTTTCTCTTTCAGCTCTTCGGGTATGGTCTGAGGTGGTACATCGGCGGGCGTATCCCGTTGGGTAATGGATACGAAACGATGCAGTTCATGGCATTGTGTGCGCTGTTCCTGGCTTGTCTGTTTCGGCGGCGCTTCCCGTTTATGGTGCCTTTCGGTTTTTTGCTGTCCGGTTTTGCCTTACTGGTGTCCTATTTGGGACAGATGAATCCCCAAATCACTCCCTTGATGCCCGTGCTCGTTTCTCCGTGGCTCAGTACGCATGTGTCGTTGATAATGATGTCTTATGCTTTGTTTGCCTTTATGATGCTGAACGGCATACTGGCATTGTGTCTTCGCCGTTCAGCCCGGATGTTGATGCTGCTCAGCCGATTGCTGCTTTATCCCGCCGTTTTCTTTTTGGGAGCCGGTATTTTTCTGGGTGCGGTTTGGGCCAATGCTTCTTGGGGGCGATATTGGGCTTGGGACCCGAAGGAAGTATGGGCGCTGATTACCTTTATGGTTTATGGAGCGGCGTTCCATGCGCGCAGCCTGCGCATTTTCCGCAGTCCGTTATTCTTCCATATCTATATGATTGTTGCCTTTCTGACAGTCCTGATGACCTATTTCGGGGTGAACTACATCCTTGGAGGAATGCACAGCTATGCCAATGCCTGATTTTCGGGTGGTTCTACCTATTTATGATGACAGACTTGTTTTATTATACCTAATTTAAGTGATTGCGTACTGTCTGCCGATGCCTTATCTTTGCAACATCAGATTTGAATGAATTAGTTAGTCATAATTACGTAACCACTTTTATGAAGATAAAAGGATCCCCACTTTCCGATGTGATATCGTGAAGTGGGGATTTGTGTATGGCGTGGCGGATACTGTGGGCAAGGTTGGTTAAGGCTACTTGTCAGACTGCTTGAGCCATAGCATGGGGAGGGCTGACATAGGGGATGAGCTTTGTCTTCAGCCTGAAGATGCACATCTCTATGCTGAAGATATACATCTTTACGCTAAAGATGTATATCGCCAGTCACAAGATAAACCTTAATCAATAGCCAGAGGCCTTTTCCCGTATGGGGGAGAATACTTTTGCAAGGGATTCATCCGTTTTTTCCCTATAGGCCGTAGTGGGTAGGGAAACAGTTGCCGGAAGAACCTTATAGAGAGTCCTTGATG
>ERZ779762.1795-NODE-1795-length-11207-cov-3.147507_pt1 | contig 11207 bp, 8 predicted proteins | sample MGYA00511887_ERZ779762 | MGnify/ENA primary metagenome ERZ779762 (study PRJEB29588, sample SAMEA2163052) | human gut metagenome | biome: human gut; feature: human-associated habitat; material: faeces | place: Denmark | collected 2008/2010 ...
TTCCACTCAATGAAAATGGAAGAAAAATGGCGCGGGAAGCGGGGAAACGGTATCGGGAGATTCATTTTGACATCTGCTACTGTTCACCGTTAATACGGGCAAAAGAAACGGCAGAACTGGTGCTTGAAGGAAGAGCTGTTCCGATTGTAACGGACGACCATCTTATGGAAATGTGCTTTGGCGAATATGAAGGGATTGAAAACAGCTTTGCATTGCCGGACTGCCCAATCAATCTGGCATTTCAGGCACCGGAGCGTTTTGTGGCGGATAAGGGTGCGGAAAGCTTTGAAGAACTGTTTGCCCGTACCGGCGATTTTCTTGAAAAGGTTGTAAAGCCGCAGCTTGCACAGGAAAAGGATATAGAACTTATTGGAGAATGTACGGATGTGACGATGATAGGAAGTGATATCCTCATTTACAGGATGTTATACAATCTTGTTGAGAATGCTATAAAATATAATCATTCTGGGGGACGGGTTACAGTGACCGCATATCAAAAGGAAAAACATATTTACCTGTCAATAGAGGATACCGGAAATGGAATCCCGGAGGAACTCAGGCAGCGTGTGTTTGAACCGTTCTTTCGTGTGGATAAATCCAGAAGCCGGGAACTTGGTGGTGTCGGACTTGGACTTGCGCTTGTTCATGAAATCGTAAGTGCGCATGATGGGACAATTACAGTCCGGTCTAATCCATCCGGAGGTACGATTTTTGATGTGAGTTTTACCCAGTGATCATTCCTGAAATGTGTGTGAAAAAATAAAAAAATAATTAGCACTCACCTCTTGACAGTGCTAACAAAAAGTGTTATGTTAACTACTGTAATGAAAGTGTATCTTGAATTACAGTAGTTTTTATATGTCAGGAGGTAAATGATTATGGATATGGACAAATACACAAGAAAGTCGCTTGAAGTAATAGAAAAAGCGAAAGATAAAGCCCTGGAATATGATAATCAGGAGCTTGCACAGATTCATTTACTTGCAGGATTGCTTGAGATAGACGAAAGCCTTATTTCGAAGATTTTTGAAAAACTCGATATAGATGTAACAGCAGCGGTAAATAGGGTGGAAGATAAGCTTGCATCACTGCCAAAAGTAAGTGGCGGAAATCTGTACGCCGGAAATAATTTTTCAAAGGCGCTCATTCAGGCTGAAAAGGAAGCAAAGCAGATGGGAGACAGCTTTGTATCGGTTGAGCATTTGTTCCTTGGACTGATCGAAAAAGCCGATTCCGATGTGAAGCCATTGCTTAAAACATGGGCGATCGATCGGAACACATTTTTAAAGGCTCTGGCAGATATCAGAGGAAATAAAAAGGTAGACAGTGAGAATCCGGAAGATTCCTATGAAGCAATGGAGAAGTTCGGATACGATCTGGTGGAACGGGCAAGAGAGCAGAAGATCGATCCGGTTATCGGACGAGATGCTGAGATACGAAACGTGATCCGGATCCTTTCCCGTAAGACCAAGAATAACCCGGTTCTGATCGGTGAACCTGGTGTAGGTAAGACAGCGGTTGCAGAAGGTCTGGCACAGCGTATTGTCAGAGGTGATGTGCCGGAAGGCTTGAAGAATAAGAAGATATTCGCACTGGATATGGGTGCGCTGGTTGCCGGCGCCAAGTATCGTGGTGAATTTGAGGAACGTCTGAAGACAGTTCTGGATGAAGTAAAGAAATCAGAAGGTGAGATAATCCTCTTTATTGATGAGCTGCATACGATCGTTGGAGCCGGTAAGACAGATGGCGCAATGGATGCAGGCAATATGTTAAAGCCTATGCTTGCCCGTGGCGAACTGCATTGTATCGGTGCAACGACACTTGACGAATACAGACAGTACATTGAAAAGGATGCCGCTCTGGAACGTCGTTTCCAACCGGTACAGATCGATGAGCCGACGGTAGAAGATACGATCTCCATTCTTCGTGGTATCAAGGAAAGATATGAGGTGTTCCATGGAGTTAAGATCTCGGATGGTGCATTGGTAAGTGCAGCGGTACTTTCCAATCGGTACATTACAGATCGTTTCCTTCCGGATAAAGCGATCGACCTTGTCGATGAAGCCTGTGCGATGATCAAGACGGAGTTGGATTCCATGCCGGCCGAAGTCGATGAGATCACAAGAAAGATCATGCAGCTTGAGATCGAGGAAGCCGCACTGAAGAAAGAGGAAGACCACCTGAGCAAGCAGAGACTGGCGGATATACAGTTAGAGCTTGCAGAGTTAAAGGATAAAGCAAATAATCTGAAAGCCAAATGGGAGAATGAAAAGGCAGGCGTTGAGAAGATTCGTAACCTGAAAGAGGAGATCGAGAAGATCAAGAATGATATTCAGGTTGCCCAGAGAAATTACGATCTGAACAAAGCAGCCGAATTGCAGTATGGCAAACTTCCGGCAGCTCAGAAAGAGCTGGAACTGGCAGAGCAGTCCGCATCGGAGAAAGAACGAAAGCTGGTACATGAGGTCGTATCAGAAGAAGAAATTTCGGAGATTGTATCCAAGTGGACCGGTATTCCGGTAGCCAAACTGACGGCGAGTGAAAAGAGTAAGACACTGAATCTTGCAGATGAACTTCATAAGAGGGTTGTCGGTCAGGATGAAGCTGTTGAATATGTCAGCGATGCGATCATCCGTTCCAAAGCAGGAATCAAGGATCCAAGCAAGCCAATCGGCTCATTCCTGTTCCTTGGACCAACCGGTGTAGGTAAGACAGAGCTTGCAAAGACACTGGCAGAAGCTTTATTTGATAATGAACAGAACATGGTTCGTATCGATATGAGTGAATATATGGAGAAATACAGTGTATCCAGACTGATCGGAGCGCCTCCTGGATATGTAGGCTACGATGAAGGCGGACAGCTTACCGAGGCAGTTCGTAGGAAACCATATTCGGTTGTCTTATTCGATGAAGTTGAGAAGGCACATCCGGATGTATTCAATGTATTATTACAGGTATTGGATGATGGACGTATCACGGACTCACAGGGTAGAACGGTAGACTTTAAGAATACGATCATCATTATGACATCGAATATCGGTGGTGTGGATATCGCAGAAGGCGGTGGCGAGATTACTGATGAGATACGGGAGACAGTTATGAATAAACTGAAACAGCACTTCCGTCCGGAGTTCCTGAACCGTATCGATGAGACGATCATCTTTAAGTCATTAAGCAAAGAGAACATCGGCAGTATCGTTGATCTTATGGTCAAGGATCTGAACAAACGTCTGGCCGGACAGGAGATTACGATCAAGCTTACAGATGAGGCCAAGAGTGCGATCATCGATCAGGGCTATGATCCGGTCTATGGTGCAAGACCATTGAAGCGTTTTATTCAGAAGAATGTCGAGACGCTGGTTGCCCGTATGATCCTCGCGGGTGAAGTGTCCACCCAGTCAGCGATCATCATTGACTATGACGGTCAGAAATTGACAGCGAGAAATGAGAAGTAAATGAGATCATAATGGCTATAGATGCACGCTGCGGACTTCTATCATATGAAGTCCGTGGCGTGCTTTTTACTTTATAGGAAAGTTTGTCCTATAAAGTAAAAAACGTTATAAATCTGTGAAGTGTATCGTAAAAAGTAAAGCAGGATGTTATACTGAACAGGTAAATTACAGATGCTATTTGCCTCTATGTATGAGAAGCCGACAGGACGCATATCAGAAAATACATTATCTGGCAGAAAGAATAAGATTATGAATAAGGTAGAAAAGAACAAGAAAAAAAGGCATATTCACAGAATCCTTCTTCTTACAGGAGTGCTTCCGGTCATAGTGATAAATGCAGCAGCGTGGGCTGCTCCGTGGATCAGTGAAAAGGCGGGATGGGGAAACTGGTGTGACTGGTATGCCGAATATGTGAATCCGGTTATCGTTGCAATATTTGCAAGATTTGGCAATCTGTTTTCCTTTTCGCTCGGAGAGGTTATGATCGTTACGGCGATCCTGCTGATCCTTGCATTCCTGATTCTGAATATTCTGTTGATCTTTTTAAGAAAACATAAGAAATATCGGAGATTTTGCAGGATCTATGACCTTGTTGTTGCATATATAACGGTTGTGGTCTGTCTTATTATGACCGGAAACTGTACGATCTACTATCACTGTTCAGCGATTTCTGTAAACGGGGAAACAGAGGAACGGCAGTATAAGGTAGAAGAATTGCAGGAGCTTCGCAATTATATCGTAAAGCAGTGTAACGAATACAGTACAAAAGTAGAGCGGGATGAAAACGGACACATAACATATGACGGAGATATGCAGGAACAGGCACGAAATGCACTTCGGAAACTGTCCGGCCGGTATCCACGGTTATCCGGGTACTATCCGAATGTCAAGCATATGATGTTCTCCGGGCTGATGAGCCAGAGCTATATGGCGGGATATTATTTCCCATTTTCGATGGAAGCAAACTGTAATGCAAATATGTATATCACAAATTATCCGGCAACCTATTGCCATGAGCTGGCGCATCTGCATGGGTATATCTATGAGGATGAGGCAAACTTTATATCTTATCTTGCCTGTATCGGCAGCGAAGATCCATTCTTTATTTATTCCGGGTATCTGAGTGTATTATCTTATGTAGATAATGCCTATTATGAGGCTATCGGGGAGGACGCGGAGCTATATCTGGCAAATGAGAGGATATCCGAACAGGTGCTGTCAGATGATATCTTTCTACTTCCGGAGACATGGGAAAAGGTGGAGGATAAGGCCATTCTATCGACGGATACCGTCAATCAGGCATCCAATACCTTCACTGAAACAAGTCTGAACCTGAACGGTGTCTCAGACGGTTTCGCAGCCTATGACCGCGTGACCGGACTGTTATTACGATACTATGATGAAGAGTTGTATTAAATGGTATGTTCATAAGAATTCGGCAATCTCTAACAGGATCATAGAAAAAGATTAACAGGTATCCGGTTTTATATACCTTTATGTAACAGACCTTTTTTCACGTCGGTCCTTAGCGAACTGCTAAAGGCAGTGAGGTTAGTACCGTTACGTGAAAAATAGAGCGCGAGCGTTCTGTGAAATAAAGGGTATATAAAACCGGATACCTGTTAATCTTTTTGCTAAATAGAACGAAAGTGATTTGCGAAATGAATGATAGCCTCCAGCTTCTTCCGTACGGTACATTATAATGCCAGCAGCTTCCTGCAAAGGGCAACATGCGCGTCCCCGTCAGTCGTACAGCTGTTATAGATCTCGACTGTTCCATCTCCGGTAGAATCTGATTTTAAGCCTGCTGCGATCAGGCGGCGACGCAGTTCTACGGCAGTTCCGTGGCTCCCGACAAAAATCTTGATGTCCGGACCGACAACGGTTCGGATCATTTTTTCCACAAACGGATAGTGTGTACAGCCAAGCACGATCGCATCAATTCCCTTTTCCAGATAAGGCGAGAGAACCTCTTGCAGATAATCATGAAGCTTCGGACTGTCCAGATCTCCGTTTTCCACAAAGCCAACCAGCTTTGGACATGGTACACGGTAGATTACGGATCGGTCTTCATATGTATGCATCAGTGACAGAAACTTATCCTGTTTTAATGTCATAGGGGTAGCCATAACCGCGATCCGGTCATGTTCCTTCCAGAGAACGGCTGGTTTTAATGCCGGTTCAATACCGATTACCGGGATATCGGGATGGTCGGTACGGAGCATGGTGGCAGCGGCACTGGTTGCTGTATTGCAGGCAATCACGATCGCTTTTGCATCATGTTCAAGCAGAAATTCTACACAGCTCCGACTTAGGTTCTGAATGTCGGTGACTGAACGTGTACCATATGGAGCATGTGCAGAATCACCATAATATATATAATTTTCCTCCGGCATCAGTGCAATGATTTCTTTTAAGACGCTGATACCGCCAATGCCGGAATCAAATATACCGATTGGACGGGAATTATCTTTCATTTGTAAAACCTCCTAAAAATACCTGCATTCGAAAATTATACTACTATATGAAAAGAAAAGACAACCTATAAGTAAAAAACGATATAAAACATTTTAATAAGGCAAAAGAATAAGGTGAAAATCTTCAGAATCGGAAGAAACCGGAAAAAAAGTTGCGTATTCTGCAGTTGCCATATATAATCGGGGAGTGAACAGAGATATAAAATAAATAAAAAGACAGTAAACGGTCGGATCATATAATTCAAAACAGTCGGCAGACAGTCAGGAGGAAAAGAATGGAAGCAGAACACATAATCCCTATAAGCCGGGATTTGGAATCTCGGGTTAAAGAAAAAATGATCGAATATTATACAGGAGATGCCAGACGGATCCATCATTTTCTGAAGGTTCATTCTTTTGCCAAGCTGATCGGTGAGATGGAAGGCATTGCAGGAAAAGAGATGGAAATACTGGAAGTAGCCGCACTTGTGCATGATATAGGAATAAAGAATTCAGAAAAGAAATATGGATACAATACAGGGAAAACGCAGGAGAAGGAAGGACCGCCGGAAGCAGAAAAGCTGCTTTTGTCTTTGACGGATGATACTGCATTTATTGAAAGAGTATGCTATCTGGTCGGTCATCACCATACTTATTCGAATATTGACGGAACGGATTATCAGATACTGGTAGAAGCAGATTTTCTTGTTAATCTGTATGAGGATAAAGAACATATTAAGGCAGTCTGGTCTGCCTATGAGAAGATTTTCCGGACACGGTCGGGAAGAAAGCTTTGCAGGGAGATTTTTGAACTGTCATAAATATAAGAAAATCTTAACCGATTTTTAATTATTGCCGTAGTTCATGTGCTTGCAGGAATGGGATAAATTATATATAATGAGATGATGTGCTGAATGTTACAGGAAAAGGTAATATTCATATGACCGGAAATATTGAGAAAAGATATGGATACAGAAGCCTGAAACAGATTATAAAACACAGAAGATATATGGTTATTAGGAGGACGTAATGAGTAAATACAAGATTAATACAACATGTGTACAGGGAGGTTATGAACCGGGAAATGGAGAACCACGACAGGTTCCGATCTACCAGAGCACGACATTCAAATATGCAACAAGTGAGGATATGGGTAAATTATTCGATCTGGAGGCAGACGGATATTTTTATTCCCGACTTCAGAATCCTACAAATGATCTGGTTGCAAAGAAGATCTGTCAGTTAGAGGGTGGTGCAGCTGCAATGCTTACCGGTTCTGGTCAGGCTGCAAACTTCTATGCAGTATTCAATATTGCAAATTGCGGCGATCATGTTGTTGCATCGAATTCTATCTATGGCGGAACCTACAACTTATTTGCTGTAACCATGAAGAAGATGGGAATCGATTTCACATTTGTTGATCCGGATGCATCCGAAGATGAGATCCGCGCAGCCTTCCGTCCGAATACCAAGGCGTTATTTGGTGAGATCATAGCAAATCCGGCTCTGACTGTATTAGATATTGAGAAGTTCGCAAAGGTAGCTCACGAGCAAGGCGTACCGCTTATCGTAGATAATACATTCCCGACTCCGATCAACTGTCGTCCGATCGAATGGGGAGCAGATATCGTAACCCATTCCACAACCAAATACATGGACGGACATGGAGCAGCTGTCGGTGGATGTATCGTAGATGCCGGAAAGTTCGACTGGATGAAATATGCAGACAAATTCCCGGGACTTACCACACCGGATGACAGTTATCATGGAATTACATATGCAGAGAAGTTCGGAAAAGAGGGCGCATTTATCACAAAGGCAACTGCACAGCTGATGCGTGATTTCGGTTCTGTACAGTCTCCGCAGAGTGCATTTATCCTGAATCTCGGACTGGAGAGTCTGCATGTCAGAGTAAAGCGTCATTGTGAGAATGCACTCGCAGTTGCAAAATATCTGGAACAGAATGATAAACATAGCAAAGATAATACCCAAAACAAAACGATACGTATTATCGTATCGGGCGGTCAGGGACCGGGAGAGGATATATCCGAAGCACAGGCGATGAAAGACTATCTGTGCGCACATGGCATAGAAGCTTCACGGATTTTTATGGAAGCTCAGTCCACGGATACGGAAAAAAACATTGCCTATTCGGCACGTTTTATTCCGGATAAAAATGCGAAAATCGGGGTGGTTTCCAATGACTTTCATCTGTTCCGTGCCGGAATGCTTGTCCGTGCGAAGGGTTTTCACAATGTCAGCACGATTGCGGCGCGGTCAGATGAAGTATTGTTTTTAAATTACAGAGTACGCGAATATTTTGGTGTATTAAAAGATTTATTTGGTGTAAAATTCTTTCACTTTATCGGAGAATAACAGACCCTTTGTGTAGCCGTCATGGTATAAGGCTTTGATTTTCTCCTTGTCTTTTTGAAAAGCCGTCGGTGTTATCCGGACGGATTACAATGACCTTCTTTTCCTTTTCAAGCTGTTCGAGCTTCTTTAAAGAACGGTTGTAGCAGTCAGCACGGGAAAGGAGGTCTTTCCCGAGTTCCGGATACTTCCAGAAAGCATGCGCCAGAGCCTTTGTGGTGGCGCCGGTTTTCTTTTTGTATCCCTTCTGGCGGGTTAAGACGACAACAACGCGGTCACAGCCGTCTGCGAAAGCCCGCTCATATGGAATCGAATCGCTCAATCCGCCGTCTAAGTACGGAGTATCATTTAAGTAAATATATGGGAAAAGGGCAGGGAGCGCACAGCTTGCCTGAAGCAGCTTGTTGGTGCGGTCCTCGGTTGTATAGCGCATATATTCCGGTTTTCCGGTTAAAACATTGGTAACGACTGCGTAAAATTCGCCGCCCCACGCATTAAAGGTATCGTAGTCAAACGGAACCAGTTTATTCGGAATCGTGTCATAGGCAAATTCCAGTCCATAGACACTTCGGTTTGTCTTATCGGTCATATTGTGCATACTCATGTAGCGTTTATCGTCACGGTAATCTAAAAGAATCTGTAAATTTCTTCTTTTTTGTCTGGAAGCGTAGGAAACACCGTAGGCTGCACCGGCAGATACACCAATCATATAATCCGGCATAATATCCCGATCTAAAAATGCATCCATAACACCGCAGGAAAAAATTGTGCGGAATGCGCCGCCCTCAAATACAATTCCAGTTTTCATAATTGTCCTCATTTCTAAATGAATTTATTGTAATGTTTTTTGCCATCAGGCTGTAATTCCTGAAATTACAGTAACATTTTAGTACATTTGATGTGAAATTTCCATATGAAAATACAGATAAATATGATATGATGATGTAAAAGTTGAAAGAATGAGGAAACTATGACACAGGAGATAAGGACACGCCTGCTTTTGATGGCAGATGCACAGTACGGGAGTTTTTCCAAAAGTCTGATTCCCGAATGTAAGCCGCTGTTAGGTGTGCGGCTTCCGGCACTTAGAAAAATGGCGCAGGAATTTGTAAAAAATAAAGAATGGAAAGAACTCGTACAAACAGACGGCGCAGACGATGTTTATTTTGAAGAAGCCATGCTGCGCGGTATGCTGATCGGTTACGGCACGGCAAAAGAGCAGGATAATGAAGAAGCAATGCGGATGTTTGATAAATTTGTGCCGTTTGTTGATAACTGGTCGGTGTGCGACAGCTTTTGTAACAGCATGACAATTGTTTCGGCATACCGGGAAGAATGGTGGGAACATTTACAATCCTTTTTAGCTTCCCAAAAAGAATTTGAAGTCCGCCTGTCTTTGGTCTTATTGCTGTCGCAGTTTTTAAAATGGGACGATGCGGGCAGAAAAATCCCCAGCAGGCGCGTGATTACAGAGGCGGATATTATGCAGAATATTGCATGGAAATCAAAAAAACAGGCACAGAATGACAGCCCGGAGGATTCAGGCAATCCATATCTGGAAAAAATTTTTTCAGTGCTTGACAGACCGTTTACACAGGGGTATTATGCACAAATGGCGGCGGCGTGGCTGACGGCGGAATGTTTTGTCATGTTTCCGGCACAGACCATGCGGTTTCTTATAAAATCCGGCATGGATGATTTTACATATAATAAGGCACTGTCTAAAATATGTGAATCCAGGAATCCGGCGCCGGAAGTAAAGGCACGGATAAAGAGCATGAAAAGATGATGTAAAAAGGAAATGGAGAAAAAGATGAGTACATCAACGACAAAAACAAAAGATATGGTAACAACGGCAATGTTTGTGGCAATTATTCTTGCAATGTCGTTTGTGCCGTATTTAGGCTATATCCCGCTGGGATTTATGAATGCAACAATTATTCACATTCCGGTTATTATCGGAGCGATACTGTTAGGACCGGCGCGCGGTGCATTTTTAGGCGGTATTTTCGGACTAACCAGCATGATTAACAACACATTTAACCCGAACCTGACTTCTTTCGTATTTTCACCGTTTTACAGCCTTGGAAATGTGCATGCAAATTTTAAGAGTCTGATGATCTGCTTTGTGCCGCGAATTCTGATTGGCGTTGTGGCATATTATGTATATACAGGGATTGTAAAGCTTGTAAAGAAGAAGAAAAACGACGGAAAAGGCAGTGCTGCTGCACTGGCGGGAGCCGGTGCGGCAGGAGCACTTACGAATACACTGCTCGTTATGAACGGCATTTACTTTTTGTTTGGAAGCAGTTATGCCAATGCAAAGGGAATTGCCACAGATGCCCTGTATGGTGTGATTCTTGGTGTGATCGGAACACAGGGCGTACCGGAAGCGATTGTGGCGGCGGTGCTGACTGCGGCAATCGGAAAAGCACTGCTTCATATCAGACGGGAAAAGAAAAGGTAATATTTCTGAAGAAATGATTAGTTTGGTTGGGGAATTAGATGATATAAACGAAGAAATTTTAAGAAATAAAACAAAAGGAAAAGAAAATGAAAAGACAAAATCAAAAAGGCATGATTCTTGCGATTGATATGGGGAATACTAATATTGTAATCGGCTGTGTAGACGATGAAAAGATTTATTTTGAAGAACGGCTCTGTACGGATTATTCAAAGACGGAATTAGAGTATGCAATCGGTTTTAAGACCGTTTTGGAGTTATATAATATTGAAAGTGAACAGATTCACGGTGCAATCATTTCATCGGTCGTACCGCAGCTTGTAAACGTTATCAAGTCAGCAGTTGAAAAAATCATCGGCATTACGCCGTTAATTGTAGGACCGGGTGTGAAGACGGGATTGAATCTGTTAATGGATCAGCCAAAGCAGGTCGGTACGGATATGGTTGTAGATGCAGTTG
>ERZ779762.1802-NODE-1802-length-11179-cov-1.762855_pt1 | contig 11179 bp, 10 predicted proteins | sample MGYA00511887_ERZ779762 | MGnify/ENA primary metagenome ERZ779762 (study PRJEB29588, sample SAMEA2163052) | human gut metagenome | biome: human gut; feature: human-associated habitat; material: faeces | place: Denmark | collected 2008/2010 ...
TACAGGATATAGAACCACAGAGGTTTAATAATCAATATAGTAACAGGAGAGAACCAGAGGATCACGATATGGTTCTCTCTTTTTCTGAGAAAATGATATTTGCGAAAGTTATGGATAATGAGAACCTGCTTGGGTTTATGACGTATGGAGAACTGCAGAAAATAACCGGATGCGATAGGAAAATAGGGGATCTGGTTTATCTCTTTTCAATAGATGATACTGCATATTTTCTGTGGAATGGAGATAACCGACTGACAGCTCCGGGATATGATTACCGAAGCATGTATAAGACAAGGGCGTGCCAACCGAAGGCTGCGGTGCTTGCGGCGGCTGGCATCTGTCACTGTGGTACAGAACCAACAGGTTCTGCGGCGCCTGTGGAGAGAGAACTGTACATGATGAAAAAGAGAGGATGCTCAGATGTCCGTCCTGTGGCAGGCTGATATTTCCTGTCATAGCCCCGGCTGTTATAGTGGGTGTGATCGACGGCGACAGGATAATACTTACCACATATGCTGGAAGAGAATACAAGAGATATGCCCTGATTGCGGGATTTACCGAGATAGGAGAGAGCGCTGAGCAGACAGTCAGACGAGAAGTCATGGAAGAGGTCGGCATCAGCGTTAAGAATATCACTTATTACAAGTCACAGCCATGGGGCTATGACAGCAATCTTCTCATGGGTTATTTCTGTCAGGCAGACATACCGGAGGGCGGAGACGGACATCTGACTATAGACAGACAGGAGCTTGCAACCGGAGAGTGGGTGAACCGTGATGATATTCCAGACTATCCGGAGCACCTGAGTCTCACACATGAGATGATGGTATACTTTAAAGAGTACGGACAGGAAGTGTTTAAGTGACAAGTAGAGCTAAGATGTAATATCCATTGAATATCCGGACGGGTGGTCATTGTCGTTTTCAAGTTACACACGGAGTTAAGATCGCTGTTTATTGCAGGACTCACTACAAATACCCTACGGGCAGAAAAAAGATTATTTAAGTTTTACACGGTTGTGTAAATGTATGGAGTTATTGTATTATAGACAAATCGAGGATATGGATACTTGAGAAAAATATGGGAGAATGTTTTTTTATATAATAAGACATTAAAAATGGGCTTATATCGAGAAAAAAGGGGTAAATGGAATATGAAAAAGACAGGAATTGTGATATGTGTGCTTGCGGCACTGGTGGGACTTGCGGGATGTTCATCAGTGGTAAGCAGTGATAAAACAGATAGAACCAAATCGGGTATAGAGAGTCAAGGAAAGTTCAAGGTCAATACACCGGATGAGGAGTGGTTCAAGGAGACTGCCCTAGATGTGGCGGCTTCGGTGAACGAACTTGCAAATGATGAAGCTTATATAAAGATAATGGGCGGAAGTGACGAGGTTGCTGAAGTCGCAAGTGACTGGGGGGATAATATAGCCGACACAAGTGGCAAGATTGCAGTTGTGATAATCTCGGATAAAGCAGCAAAATTCATTATGGGGCAGACTGATGGTGAAACGTCCCTGTCCGATACGGCCAGAGACCGTGTTGAAAAAAATGCGTGCTTGGCATTTGGAAATTATGTGACCGCCAGCGCTGGGGGAGCGAGTGCATTGGCGGCCTCATCAATACTTAGGTATGATCAGGCGTATGTAGTAAGTGAACCGGTGCTGGATCAGGTGTGGGTGATCCCAGCTGGGGAGAAATGTGCACTGTGGATAGCCTATAGTAACTGTGGTGATGGAATAGTGAGCGTGAGTGGAAGTTATATGGCACTCCCTGATGGTCAGACTGTGGAGGAGGCTGCGGATTCACTGTTCAGCACGTGGGGGTTAGAAGTAGAGGTGCACGAGTGGTAAAGTCACTTTGATATATGTGTTTTAAATAAACGGCGGAGACAATGACTCCGCCGTTTATTTTGTTTATATTCCGGAGTGCTCCGGCATTTGCAAGAAAATAAAATATGATAAAAAAATAAGCAGCAATACGGAGTTGACTTTTAAGTTTACTTATATACAATAGAAATGTGCCTTTTTATGCTGAAAATTTATATAAAGGGAGATAAAGAAAAACGAGAGACAGGAAAAATTACACATTTGTTACCAGGTTGAAGCGATTGGTTATTGCGGGGAGTGTTGCGGCGATGGTGACAGCATCTATGGGAAGTGTATGGGGAGATGGAGTTGTAACTGCAAGCGCAGCTACAGCCAAGGTCAAGATTGATAAGAAGGCATTCCCGGACAGCAAGTTCAGGCAACAAGATAACCAGACTTGATGTGAGTAAGAATAAAAAGCTTACAGCGAAGGGCGGCATTATTGATGCAGATAAGGGCGTAAAAATTATAAAAAAGTAAATAATATAGCTCTCATAGACGGATTCAGGATGATTTTATAGATATAAAATACAATTATCCATATCATTTTGTTAAATATAGTTGTAAAATAACAATAATGATGTACATGGTATATGGACGGCGATAATAAAGGGCGATAAGCCCTTTATTTCGTGTTATACGGGATTGTTGTATGGTGGTGGTAATAGCGAAGAGAAAGATCTTTCGCCAAGTCACGTAAGGAGGAAAATGAAATGAAACTGAAAAAGATAAAGAGGATGGTTGCAGTGGGAACAGCCATTCTGATGACACTTTCCCTTGCCGGGTGTGGCATCGGCAGTGATTCCGTGAAGCTGGGAGCCGCGGGAGTTGGCGGCGGATACTATGCGTTCTCCAACGCATTTGCGCAGATAGCATCCTCGGAGGATGAGGATCTTGATTTTGAGGTAAAGGCTACTGCAGGCTCCACGGCGAATATCAGGCTTCTGTCCGACGGATATGTGGATATGGCGATAGCCCAGGCGGATCTGGTGGATGCGGCCTACAACGGAACAGGCGCCACGGACAAGAAGAGGTACAGAGGGTACTCGGCAGTTGCCAGCCTGTACACTGAGGCGTGTCAGATCGTGGTGAGATCTGACTCGGGAATAGACAGCTTGGATGATCTTCAGGGCAAGAAGATTTCTGTGGGTGAGGAGGAGTCCGGTACCCAGAGAAATGCAGAGCAGATACTTAAGATGACCGGACTTGTGGAATCCCTTGTGGACACGGTTAATCTCGATTATGTGGATGCGGCAAATGAACTCAAATCAGGACAGATAGATGCATTCTTTTGTACAGCAGGTATACAGACCTCGGTGATCGAGGAGCTGTCTAAGGAATGTGACGTAAAGCTCATCGGAATAGATGACAAATGCAGGGACAGACTAAAATCCGTGTACGGCTTCTATACGGATTACACCATACCAGCGGGAACCTACGAGGGACAGACTCAGGATGTTGTGACACTCGGTGTCAGAGCAGTGCTCCTCGCCAGGGATGATATGGATGAGAAGATAGTGGAGGAGCTCACAGGACTTCTCTTTGAACATGCGCAGGATATCCAGTATTCAATAGCACTCACCTTCCAGATAGATGAGAGTGAGGCTGTGAAGAACGTGACCATTCCATTTCATGATGGTGCGAAAGCTTATTATCAGAAAAAAGGAATAGAGATCCCGGCTGAACAGTAGTTGTCAGCTGCTGATAATAAATATACTGAATGCGGAAAAGAATATATGCAGATGATATTGGGTAAAATGGTATCTGATCACGGATGTCTGCATGTGTATATAATATAGATAAGAGAGGTCTTACATGGAGATACAGATAGATATGTATCAGACACTGGCGGTGTCAGTTCTGGTACTTATATTGGGACAGTTTTTGAAGAAAAGAATTAATTTCCTGGAGAAATTCTGCATACCGGCGCCGTTCATAGGAGGTCTGCTTTTCGCAGTCCTGACCTGTGTGTGTTACAGTCTTGGCATAGCAGAATTTACATTTGACGATACGCTGAGAGAGGTGTGCATGGTATTCTTCTTCACATCCGTTGGATTCCAGGCGAATCTCAAGGTTTTAAAGAGCGGAGGAAAGTCGTTGTTCATATTCCTTGGACTGGTTGTGGTGCTTATAGTGTCCCAGAATTTTCTGGCACTCGGGGTGAGTAAGCTGCTGCATCTTGATCCGCTTGTTGGACTCTGCACGGGATCTATACCTATGGTAGGTGGTCATGGAACTGCAGGAGCGTTTGGCCCGGTGCTGGAGGATTTTGATGTCAAGGGGGCAACAACTATATGCACGGCTGCGGCAACATTTGGACTTATCGCAGGAAGTCTTATAGGTGGACCTATTGGCAAGAGACTCATAGACAGGAAGAAGCTTCTGGACACTGCAGTTGCCGAGGACGACAGTATACTGGTTGAGGATGAGAAGAAACACGAGCGCCATACCAATATGTATGCGGCAGCTGTGTTCCAGCTCATCATAGCCGTAGGAATAGGAACCATCATATCGGAACTTCTCACAAAGACAGGACTTACATTTCCTATATATATAGGTGCGATGATCGCGGCTGCGGTCATCAGAAATATCGGAGAGTATTCCGGTAAGTTTGATATATACATGGGTGAGATCAACAACCTTGGTGGTATCTGCCTGTCACTGTTCCTTGGAATGGCGATGATCACACTGAAGCTGTGGCAGCTTGCAGAACTTGCACTTCCGCTGATCATACTGCTCTCGGCGCAGCTCATACTCATGATGCTATTCACATATTTTGTTGTGTTCAACGTGATGGGCAGGGATTACGATGCGGCGGTTCTGTCCGCCGGAACATGCGGATTCGGTATGGGAGCAACGCCAAATGCCATGGCGAACATGCAGGCTATATGCGACCGCTATGTTCCTTCGGTCAAGGCATATCTGATAATACCGCTTATAGGAAGTTTATTTGCTGACTTCCTGAACAGCCTGGTAATTACATTTTTCATAAACATACTTTAGGGGGTATAACCAACTATGAGAGAAAAAAATAAAGAACAGCATAAAAAGCATCACAGATTCAACATGTCATTTGACAATCTGGCTATTCCTGAGGTGAACACAAAGAGCCATGATGACAATGAGGATAATGTGGGTGAGGATGACTCGTCTGTGACATATGACACGGTGGCAATCCCGGAGATCCACATAAGGAAAAAGAAAGACAAATAGTGATTAAAATCGTCCGGTTGTGTTAGAATACAGTCGGGCGATTTTTATATTAAGATTATTTTATTATTGACAGGTTAATCGATATTGCTGCGAAATTGACTTGTTATTGTATATATGGGGGTTGTATATGGGTGACAGCAAGGTGAAAAATGAGAATATGATTTTGGATTTTACTCACGTATATCGTGATGAGGATATAAAAGATATAGATAGATTCAGATACATAGATTGCTCTGATATACAAGAGACAGATATGTATTGTTCAAAAAATGCGTATGAAAAAATATGGGGCAGGATAGAGCCGTACGGAATCCAGGGTATACATTATATCGATTCGGGAAATTATCATTATATAACGAAGATTATAACAGATCATATAACCGAACCGTTTGGGCTGGTTATGTATGATCATCATACAGACATGCAGATACCTATGGTTCCAGAAATGATGAGCTGCGGAGACTGGGCGGGACAGACTCTTATACAGAATGAAAATCTAAGACAGCTGGTGGTTGTAGGTCCGCCGGAGTCAGATATAGAGCAGACTTTGGAAAGTTATAAAGGTTCCAAGGGGAGACAAGAAAATGTGGAAAGCTATAAATGTGGGTATAATGTACAAGAAGCTGAGTACGATGATTCGTATGATATTTCCCGGGATATCTCAAGCGGAAGACTGTTGATATTTTCTGCCAAAGACCTGCATGGTGGACTGCCTGAGGATAAGCTGAACCATATCAGAACAGATCTGCCTTTGTACATATCTATAGACAAAGACGTCCTCGGAACAGAATACACGGAGACAAACTGGAGTCAGGGGGATATGTCAATCGGTGGACTTGAACACCTGCTCGGTGTCTTTCTTGGCGGTCAGGGTGAAGAAAAAAATACAGACGCTTGTCGTAATGATGAAAGATATGCCGGTGGTATAAGACATTCAAGAATATTGGGTGTTGATGTATGCGGAGAGGTTCAGACAGATATTTCAGTGCCTGAATATCTTGAGGCGGAGGAGAAGAATGAGAAGGTCAATATCGAACTGTTTCGGTTTATATCGGAGCATGTGAAGAAATTCAGATAGTATTAGATATAATAGTTGTATACAATTATGGGTTAGAATAGAAAAATGTAGAAAATGGAAAACTAACAACGAGAAAATTAGAAAGCGTAAGGTGAAAATATGGAGGAGATTCAAAAGCATCTGTTTGAACTTCAGGATATAAAGTACAGAGATTTTCATAGCAGGCTTATGCCTGACACCGACAAGGAGACTGTCATAGGCATAAGAGTTCCAGTGCTCAGAAAGTATGCGAAGAGTATAGCTGGAACAGAACTGTCAGAAAAGTTTATAAAAGAACTTCCACACCATTATTACGAGGAAAATAATCTCCACATGATGCTCATAACCAGGATAAAGGATTATGACAGATGTATCTCGGAGATAGAAAGATTTCTTCCATATATAGATAACTGGGCGACATGTGATTTTCCTGCGCCGAAGTGTTTTGAAAAGCACAAGGAAGAACTGCTACCGGTCATCAAGTGCTGGATTGCCTCAAGCGAGACCTATACTATAAGGTACGGAATAGGAATGCTCATGAGACTTTATCTTGACGAGGATTTTGAGCCTGAGTATGTGAAGCTTGTGGCGGGAGTTGAGTCTGATGAGTATTATGTCAACATGATGATAGCGTGGTACATGGCTACAGCCCTGGCAAAGCAGTGGGATGCGGTCGTTCCGTACATAGAAGAACACCGCATGTCCGACTGGGTTCACCGAAAGACGATACAGAAGGCAGTGGAGAGTTACCGTATAACGGATGAGCAGAAGAGATATCTTAAGGGATACAGATAATTACATAATCGCAACACAAGAAAGGAAAAATACACATGACAACAAGAGAGGAAGTTCTGGCATATGGTCTCTCATTTCCGGACACTTACCAGGAGGCTCCATTTCACGATCAGAACTGGCAGCTTGTGAGAGTCAAGGGAAGTAAGAAAGCATTTCTATGGACTTATGAGAGGAATGGATATATCAATCTGAACGTTAAAGCTGATTCAGAGTCGCTGGATTTCTGGAGGCAGGCATTTGAATCAGTTATACCTGGATGGCACCAGAACAAGGAGCACTGGAATACGATCATACTTGATGGAAGTGTGCCCGATGATGCGGTGAAGCAGATGATAGCGGATAGCTATGACATAGTAACCTACAGTCCGACAAAGAGGATCTACGATGCGGTGAAGAAGATTCCGAAGGGATGTGTTGCAACATACGGCCAGGTTGCGGAGATGGCAGGTGACAGGAAGATGGCGAGAGCCGTGGGCAATGCACTTCATAAGAATCCTGATCCTGAGAATATACCGTGTTACCGCGTGGTGAATTCCAAGGGTGAGCTTGCGGGAGCATTTGCGTTCGGTGGAGCAAATGTCCAGGCGGACCGCCTGAGGGCAGACGGCATAGAGGTTGAAAATGACCGGGTAGACCTGAAGAAATATGGAATGAAAAACTGAGTCGCAATACAGACAGAAAGGCAATACAGAATCATGACATCTGATAACACAAAGACAAATGAAAATCAGAACAATCCCCTTGGATATGAGAATGAGGCACATCTGCTCACAACCTTTGCCATACCGTGTATCATATCCATGCTGGTGACAGCACTTTATAATATAGTTGACCAGATATTTATAGGACACGGAGTGGGAATGCTTGGAAATGCTGCGACAAATATAGCATTTCCTCTTTCAACGGCATGTACTGCGATATCGCTTCTTCTTGGCATAGGAAGTGCGACCAGCTTTTCTTTGAAGCTTGGTGCCGGAAATGAGAAGAAGTCGGCTGAGGCAGCAGGAAATGGAATCTGTCTCATGGCGATGTTTGGCGTGGCACTTTTCCTTGTGACGACAATATTCCTGACACCTATGCTAAAGGCATTCGGCGCAACTGACAAGGTTCTGCCATTTGCACAGGAGTACACAAGGATAACAGCGATAGGTTTCCCATTCCTGATAGCGAATACCGGAATGAGCAAGCTGATCATGGCTGATGGAAGTCCGAGGTATTCAATGATATCCATGCTGACAGGTGCCATCATCAACACTATACTTGATCCGATACTTATATTCGGGCTCGATATGGGTATGCGCGGTGCGGCGCTGGCAACTATCACAGGACAGATCATATCATTTGCCATAAGCCTCAGATATATGTTCCATTTCAAGACAATACATCTTACCAGGGAAAGTTTTGTTATGCGAGGAGAGCCCTGCGGCAATATATTCAGATTCGGTGCGTCGGCGTGTTTCAATCAGATAGCCATGGCGATAGTCCAGGTTGTCATGAACAATACTTTGTCAAGATACGGAGCACAGTCGGTGTATGGAGGCGACATACCACTTGCGTGTTCAGGAATAATAAGCAAGGTAAACATGATATTCATGGCGATCGTTATAGGAATATCACAGGGAACCCAGCCGATAATAGGCTTCAACTATGGCGCAGGAAAGTACAGGAGGGTGAGAAAGACTTATCTTCTGGCGCTGGCAGCAGCATCGGCTCTGTCGGTGGTGGCATTTGCAGCATTCCAGATATTCCCCAGACAGATCATCAGCGCATTTGGAGAGGGAAGCGAGCTGTACTTCCAGTTTTCAGAGAGATACTTCAGGATATATATGTTTCTTACCATCGTAAATGGAATCCAGCCGGTGACATCAAACTTCTTCAACTCTATAGGAAAGGCGAGACTTGGTGTGTTCATGTCACTCACAAGACAGATACTATTTCTGCTTCCTCTCATCATCATATTCCCTATATTCATGGGAATCGATGGTGTCATGTATGCGGGACCGATAGCGGACGGCATTACCGCAGTTGTCTGCGGCGTGTTCACGGTGAGGGAACTTAAGGAACTGATTTCTATAGACAGAGATGCACATGAAAAAGCCGTGAAAATATAGACGATAATCAGGATCTATATATTGCGCATACAACGCATCGTGTTATAATTGAGAAAAAATATCAATAGACATAAATAGACGGCATTCGACAGACGATTTTGTGGTACTGAAAGACTGCGTGGATGAATCTGGACGAATGATGAAAGAAGGATAATCAATTATGACACTGAGAGATTTGAAGGTGGGACAGAGTGCCAGAATAAAGGCAGTTGGCGGTGAAGGAGAGCTAAGACAGCATTTCCTTGACATGGGTGTTATCCCCGGTGCGGAGCTCACCCTTGTGAAGCTTGCTCCTATGGGCGATCCTATGGAGTTTCAGATCCATGGATATGAACTTACACTCAGACTGGCAGATGCAGAGCAGATAGATGCAGAGCAGATAGAGACAAGATCCAGAGCTCACACCAGGGTTGAGACAATAGAGGAGAAGGAACATCCGGGACTTGGCGAGGAAGGAAAATATCACGTCAAAGGGGACGGCGATCCGCTTCCGGAAGGAACAAGACTTACATTTGCCCTGGTTGGAAACCAGAACTGTGGAAAGACGACACTGTTCAATCAGCTCACCGGATCAAATCAGCATATAGGCAATTTCCCCGGAGTAACTGTCGACAGAAAGGATGGTCCGATAAGGGGCAGGGAAAATACTTCCGTGACAGATCTTCCTGGAATATATTCGATGTCTCCTTATAGCAGCGAGGAGATCGTGTCCAGAAACTTCGTGCTTGACGATCACCCAAAGGCTATCATCAATATAGTAGACGCTACTAATATAGAGCGAAATATGTATCTCACGATGCAGCTTCTCGAGATGGAGATACCGGTTGTCGTTGCACTCAACATGATGGATGAGGTCACAGGCAATTCAGGCTCCATAGATGTAAATGGGATGGAGGCCATGCTTGGAACCCCGGTTGTTCCTATATCTGCGGCAAAGAACGAGGGTGTGGATGAGCTTGTAAGACACGCCATACATATAGCCAAGTATCAGGAAAAGCCTGGAAGACAGGACTTCTGTGATGAGAATGAGTTTGGCGGAGCTGTTCACAGATGTCTTCATGGAATTATGCATCTCATTGAGGATCATGCACAGCAGGCAGATATTCCGGTACGTTTTGCAGCCAGTAAGCTTGCAGAAGGGGATGAACTGATCCTGGAAAAGCTTGGACTGGATCAGAATGAAAAAGAAACCTTGGAGCATATTGTAAAGCAGATGGAGACAGAGCGTGGGCTTGACCGGTCCGCGGCGATTGCCCATATGCGCTTTGATTTTATTGAAAAAGTCTGTGCTGAGACCGTGATTAAGCCTCATGAGAGCAAGGAGCATCTGCGCAGTCAGAAGATGGATAAAATACTTACAGGCAAATATACAGCCATTCCATGCTTCGCAGGAATTATGGCTCTGGTTTTCTGGCTGACCTTTGGCGTGATCGGAAAGGGTCTTTCGGATCTTCTGGATATGGGAATTACCTGGCTGACTGCAGTGGTGGATCAGGCAATGACTGCATGGAACGTAAATAATGTGCTTCATTCTCTTGTAATTGACGGCATTTTCAATGGAGTTGGAAGTGTGCTCAGCTTTCTGCCGATTATCGTCACCCTGTTTTTCTTCCTGTCACTTCTGGAAGACAGTGGCTACATGGCCAGAGTGGCATTTGTAATGGATAAGCTGCTTCGAAAGATTGGACTTTCCGGACGAAGCATTGTCCCAATGCTTGTAGGCTTTGGATGCACAGTTCCCGGCGTTCTGAGCGTGACCGTAAGATGACTATCCTCCTTACTCCTTTTATGAGCTGTTCGGCAAAGCTTCCGATTTATGCTTTCTTTACAGCTGCCTTTTTCCCGAAATACGGTGCACTGGTAATGATAGCACTTTATTTCGGCGGAATTATTATGGGAATCCTGATGGCACTGATTTTTGGAAAAACCATGTTTAAGGGAGAAGCAGTTCCCTTTGTAATGGAGCTTCCTAATTATCGTCTTCCAGGTGCAAAAAACGTTGGCCAGCTTCTTTGGGAAAAAGCAAAGGATTTTCTTCAGAGAGCCTTTACTGTTATTTTTGTGGCAACCATTGTGATCTGGTTTTTACAGACCTTTGATCTGCATCTGAATATTGTGACAGATTCCAAGGAC
>ERZ779762.1806-NODE-1806-length-11144-cov-2.107584_pt1 | contig 11144 bp, 4 predicted proteins | sample MGYA00511887_ERZ779762 | MGnify/ENA primary metagenome ERZ779762 (study PRJEB29588, sample SAMEA2163052) | human gut metagenome | biome: human gut; feature: human-associated habitat; material: faeces | place: Denmark | collected 2008/2010 ...
GGTAAGGTAGCTGGCGGTCAGTCCCCAGCAGTCCTCGCCGTAACCTTTGTATTGTTTGGGATTCTCCACGCAGTAGCGGTAGTTGGAGAGGGCATGGTTGCGCACCACGTTCCAGTAGTTGGCATAGCGGTCGCTCAGGTTGCGCGGGTCCAGACCGATGTGCGAGTATTGTGCCCAGAACAAGGGACCGCCCAGTTTCTCGGCTCCGTTGTGTTTCAATTCCAAAGGCAGGCCGTAGGGGGCAGAGTCGGACTTGATGCCGCCGCCGCGTGCCCAGCCGTTGTGGTAGGCTGAAGCCGGAACGGGATAAGTGGGGGAGGAGGCTGCGAGCACATACACAATCAATGCTTCGTTGTAGCCTTCCAGCGGGAAGTTCATTTCCCAGTTGTATTCGGGAGACCAGTGCCAGTAGATGACATCCTTGCCATTCTGATACCAGCTGAACTCCATCTCTTTCCACAATTGGTCAATCTTCTCTGCCAGCGCCTTTTCCTGCTCGTTGCCGTCGCGGAAGTATTGGCGTACGCAAAGCAAGCTTTGCATCAGGAAGCAGCTTTCCACCAAGTCTCCGCCGTTATCTTTTTGTCCGAAAGGTTTCACCTTGCCGGTAGGGCCGTACAACCAATGGGGCCATACGCCGTGGAAGCGGTCGGCGCGTTTCAGGTAATCGGCAATCTTGGTCAGGCGCTTCACGCCTTCTTCCCTGGGGATGAAGCCGCGTTCGATGCCTACCAGCAGTCCGGCTATACCAAGTCCGCTGCCGCCGGTGGTGACAACATTCTGGTCCTTTTCGGGATAATCCCCATCCAGGTGGATGCGTTCGCGTGCCAGTCCGGAGGTCGGTTCCGCACCGTCCCACATGTAGTTCAAATGTACCTTCTGGATGTAATCAAGCATTTCGTCATCCGAAGCGAATGATTCGGGACGTACTTCCTCTGTGTCGGGCTTTTCCTCTTTTCCGTTCTCTTTCCCGTTTTCCTTCAAGTCGGAAGAGCAGGATGCACAGCCCGCCAATGTGGAAATCAGGAACAAAGCCAGCACATGTATCATTATTGGTTTTTTCATATCTTTATTTCTTGTGTTTAATTTTTTGTCGTCTTGCACAATGGCGAGCGGCCGTTTTCGTTCAGCGCCTCGATAGTGAAGTAATAGTCCGTGTCCGCATCCAGTCCGCGGAAGTCATATTCCGTCTGTCCCAGTACCGTGATGGCATTGTACATCTTGCCTTCGGCGGTGCCGTAGTAGATGTTGTAGCCATAGGCGCTTGCTTCGGGTTGCCAGGAGATAAGGGCATTCCGGCGGTCTTTCCTGTCACGTTTCACAGTCAGTCCTTTCACGGCTTGCGGGACATCGCCGTCACCGTTCCCGAAGACGCGGAAGCCGGACAAGGCGACATTTCCCGTAGGCATGTGCACATTCTCGTATTTCAGATAACGGGCACGCAACGGCTCGTTGAGCTCGATGTAGTCGTGCGGACAATCCTTGTCACTGTCGCTCTTGTCTATGACCAATGTCCATTCTTTTCCGTCTTCGGAAGCAAAAATACGGTATTGGTGATAAATATCCATGGCACGGTTGTATTGAACCGCTTTATGGTCGTAGAAGTTCAACTGCACGGCACGTACATTCTTTGTACTGCCCAGGTCTATCCCGGCCCATTCGCCGGGGTTGCCGGAACGGGCTGCCCAGTAGGTGCGCATACTTTCGTCCGTCAGGTTGGAAGCTGCATGGATGCTATCCGTAGATGATACCTCCACCGGTTTGCCGTAGGACAGAAGCATCCATCCCGTGAAACGCTCTGCAGGGTTCTTTACGTCCATCGGTTCTGCCCAGTTGGGATAATCGCCGAAGGCAGTGGACGAATACATGACACCATCCTTGTCGAAAGCCACCGGATAAAGACCGATGCGGCGTTCGAACTTGTACTTCAGGGAGAGCATGCAGGTGGCCACGTGCCAGTAATTGCCTTTCACGTCGCAGAACGTGCCTCCATGACCGGCACCTTGCACATAACCGCCCGGCTTGTAGCACATCGGGTTATGCTTCTGGTAGACAAACGGGCCCAGCGGGGAATCCGAAACATATACGCCATCGGCATAGACTTTGAATTCAGTGCCCGGAGCACCATATTGGAAATAATATTTGTCATTGTGTTTGGTCATGTAAGCGCCCTCTGTGAATGGGCGGAGTGTCACTTCATCGTCATTGTTCATGCCGAAACGTTCCCAGCCGTGTTCTTCGGGGCGGAGCATCATGACATCGTGAATCTTGCTGATGGGGTAGAAATCATTCCGGTCCAGTTCTACCGCTTTCAAGGGATATTCATTGCTGGAGCCATAGTACAGATACAATCTGCCGTCGTCGTCCAGAAACAGACAAGGATCCCATGAAGGAAGTACGTTCTTTTCGATGGCACGTTTGAAACGTCCCGTTTTGGGATGCGTGCTGTACCACACGGCCAGACCTTCGTAGGTGGAGCCGGTATAGAACAGCGTGTCGCCGCTTACATAGGCGGCCGGCGCACACTGGTCATCGTCCGTAGGCTTGCGCTGGAAGCTGGCAGGAACGAAATCCCAATCCACCAGGTTCTTGGAATAATGAAAACCGCCCTGGTTGGTGGAGAACAGAAAATATTCTCCTTTGTATTCCACAGCCATCGGGTCGGCAGAGGAACGGAACGAACCGTTGGGACGCACATTGTTGTTGAAAGGCTCGAAGTTGTAACTGATGTTCATCGGATTGCAGAAGGTGCGCGACAGAGGCGCCTGTGGGTCATACCACCGGGTCGCCTGGGCGGGGCGGCAGATTGCGGTTGCCTTGTGTACCTCTTTTTCCATCACTACCTCAATATCGGTTTCATCCAGTGCCAGGATTCTGTTCACTATCTTTTTCCCGGGATAGTAGACATACAGGTGCACGTCGTTCTTCGCTCCTTTGATGGCAAAGCTGCCGTCGTGGGCAGTGGTATTGTGCATGGGACTTGCGAAGAACATGACTGTGGCGCCTGCGAGTGGCTGGCGGTTGGTGTCCAGTACGTGTCCTTTTACGATACGGTCTTGGGTTACAGTGATGTAATAGTCACTGACTTGCCCCTTCACCACTTTGATGGAATCGTCAGGGGTTGCCTTTGCCGCCAGAGCGGCAAAGGCTATTCCACAACTGATTAGGAATCTTTTTACCATATTGGAACGGATTTATTCGGCAATTCCGTCAATGGGTTCCAGCTTCAAATCAGGAAGGTCGTCCAACTGGTTGGCCGGTATGGGCCAATAAGTCTTTTCTGCTGTCCATCCTTTGGGACCGAGTACGGTGGCGGCATCGCCGGTACGCACCAAGTCCACATAACGGGCACACCATTCGCCGCAAAGTTCCATCCGGCGTTCGTCCATCACGTCTTTCAGGGTAACACCGGTTTTGGTGCTCATGCCTGCACGCCGGCGCACTTCGTTGTAGCCTGCGTCTCCATCCTTGCCCAGTCTGACTTTGGCTTCGGAGTTCATCAGCAGTACTTCGGCATAGCGGATGATACGCACATTATTGTTGGCTCCGTAGGTTGTACGTGGAAGAGTCATCTGATTGTAGGGAAGGTAACCTTTGCCGTTCCAACAGTCGGTCTTGGTGGCCGATGTGGGACCTACCTGCCAACCCTCGCGCGTCTTGCTCAGGGCTTTCAGGAAAGAAGTTTCGGCACGCACACCTTCGCCACGGGCTTCGGCCCATGCCACGAACTCGGGTTCATAGCCTATGAAATTCCAGCCGCCTATGGACTTGGTGCCTTCGGCTTGCTTGTAGCTGATGGTACCGTCTGCGTTCACTACTTCATCATACCTCTCTGCCATGTTCGGACCCTGGAAATTGAACCATTGGTCTACGCCCAGGTAATCGCCGGAACCATTGCCGTAGTCTGTTACCTGGCATTCGAACAAAGATTCGTCACACAACTTTCCGGGAATTTTGAACAGCTGGTAGAAGTCGTCGTAGAGACGGAATCCACCGTTCTTGATGATGTCATCGGTCAGTGTCTCCACTTGTGCATAGTCTCCTTTCAGCAGATAGATGCGGGCGGCCAATGCTTGGGCGGTGAAGGCTGTCACGGCTCCCTTGTGTTCCATCTGGTTGGGACGCATGCGGGGCAGTTTGTCGATGGCGTAGTTCAAATCTTCCAGCATATAATTATATACGGCCTCTACGGTAGAACGGCGAAAATCGGTCTGCAGGTTGTCACGGTAGATGACGGTGGGACCGAAATTGGTCACCAGACAATAGTAGGCCCATGCACGGATGGTACGTACTTCGCCGCAATAGGATTCGTAGGTTTTGTAATCTTCGCTTCCTGCAGCAAGATATTCGGCATAACCGTCGAGGCTTTGCAGGGCGGCATTGGTGATGCGGATGATGTCGTAGAAGTTCATCCATACCTGGTTCAGTGCCCAGAATGAGTTGTTGTAGTTGAACTTGCGTCCGAAGGCCACGGCATCGCCCTGGTCATCGGTACGGCCCGACCACACGTCACCGTCGCGGGTGAACATCAATAGTGCGTTGCACCAGTGCATGCCCTGTGTGCGTACTTTGGAGTAGGCACCCACTACGGGTTGGTACATATTGTTCTTGTTGGTAAAGTCCACGCCTTGTTCGGGAACTTTGTTCTCCGGATCGATTTCTATGAAATCGGTGCAAGCGGTAGCTCCTCCCAGTACCATCATGGCCGGAAGTATATATGCGAATGTTTTCTTTAAGAATTTCATTGTTTTACGTTTTAGGGTTTAGAAATCTATTTGCACTCCGAAAGTATAGGTTGAAGTCAGAGGGTATACTTCGGTATCCCAACCTTCGGCATCCGACACTTCAGGTGTGAAGCTGTTGGCCTTGAAGGTAGTGAAGGGGCGGTCGGCCGTCAATGAGAGGCGGAGTCCCGGCATCACGTAGCTGCCTATCTTCAAGTTCTTGAACGAGTAGCCCAGCGTGATGTTCTGGATGCGGAAGTAATCGGAGCTTTCTACGAAATAGGAAGCGTTGTTACTGTCTGATTTGTTCCAGGTTTTGAGAAGAGCCTTGGCCGACGGATGTTCGTTGGTAGAGCCTGCACCCGTCCAGCGGTTCTCATACTGTGCACGGTCAAAGTTATAGTAGTCGGCTGCATAGCGCAGGGCACGCTTACGGTTCCACAGTTCGCCGCCTGCTTGTCCGTAGGTAGTGAGGCTGAAGTCGAAGTTCTTATAAGAGAATCCGGCATTGAAGCCATAAGTAAAGCTGGGCACGTATGAGCCCACCGCCTGCTTGTCGTTTCCGTCTATCACATGGTCGCCGTTCACGTCCTCGTAGATGAAGTCGCCGGGTTCCAGTCCGTTGGCCACGGCGATGGGGTCGGCAGCACATTGTTCAGGAGTCTGGTAGATGCCGATGACCTTGTAGCCATAGAATGAGTTCATCGTCTCGCCCACCATATTCACGGTCTTTCCGCCTTTGATGATTTTCATGTTTCCTTTTAGGCTTTTCACTTCGTTATGCAGATAAGAGAGATTGACGCCGATGTTGTAATTGAAGTCCTGGCCAATCTTGTCGTTCCAGTTCAAGGAGAGGTCGATACCGGTATTCAGAATCTGTCCGTTGTTGCCGGCCAGCAGCTCGCCACTCATCGGGAGCTTGGGTGAAATCACGGCGTTGTCAGTCAGACGGTAGTACCAGTCGATGTCGGCGTTCAAGCGGTTCTTCAGTGTACTGAAGTTGACGCCCACGTTGGTTTCGTTCACTACTTCCCAACCCAGCCAGCTGAAGTTGGTGGTGTTGATGAATCCGTCGATGGCGGTATTGGGACCGAATACGGACTGTACGTTCTGTATGCTTGCGAAGCCTGCACTGGCAGCAATCTTGTCGTTACCCAGCTTACCCCAGCTGGCACGCAGCTTCATGTAGTCGAAGATATTCTGGTTCTTCATAAACGGTTCTTGGGAGATGACCCATGCGGCACCGATGGAGGGGAAGTAGCCCCATTTGTCGTTGTACTTGGACGAGCCGTCGGCACGGAAGGTGAACATCAACATGTACTTGTCGTTGTAGTTGTAATTCAGTCGGGTGAAATAGGAGAGACCGCGGTATTTCCAGCCGTCGTCTTTCACCGTAGCGCCTTCCTTGTTGCCCAGTGCGATGTATTTCCACACGTCCTCACCTTCGGGCACGTTGGTGGCGGTACCTTCGAGCAGGCGGTATTGCTCTTGACGCATGGATGCACCCAGCATACCGGTAAAGGAGTGTTTGCCCCACTTGTCAGTATAAGTGGCCACGTTGTCCCATATATATTTGTAGTAGTTAGTGTTCTTTTTAGTGAGTTCGGTAACCTCTTTCTTCTGGTTGGTGCCTACATAGTAGGTAGGAGTGAACTCAGAACCGCGAATCATTGAGTAGTCGTAGCTGTAGCTACTGCGTATATTCAGCTTGTCGGGGATGAGGTTGAGCTGTGCATAGAAGTTGGTCAGCACTTGGTAGGTCTCGTTCCGGTTGTCGTAATAGTTGGCAGTGGCTACCGGATTGTTGAAGTTGTTGGTCAAGCCCACCTGCTCGGGCGATGTGTACTTCTTAGGGAACACGGCATCGTCGCGGCGGTCATCATACACCGGGATGATAGACGGTGTGTTGTATGCCTGTTGCCATGCGGCATTCTTGGGAAGCTGCTGCTGCGAGTTGCTGAATACGCCGTTGAAGCCTACTTTCAGCCATTTGCGGGCTTCGTAGTCAAGGGCGGCACGGAAGTTCAAGCGGCGGTAGTAGTTTTCCACGTCCATGATACCGTCTTGTGCCAGATAGCTCATGCCGGCAGAGTAGGTCGCTTTTTCCGTACCACCGGAGATATTCAAGCTGTGATTGGTCATCATGGCTGTGCGCAACAGTTCGTCATACCAGTTGGTATCGGCATTGAATTGCAGGTTTTCCATATTGCCTCCGAATTCGGCTACTGACTTTTCGAAAATCGACCGGTAAGCTTCCGGGTTGGCTTCCAACATCATGGTGGCATACTCGTGAGAGTTACACATCTCCAGCAGGTTGGTGGCTTTCTGAATACCTACATAACCGTTATAGGTAATCTTGGCATCCTGGTTGCGGCTTCCTTTCTTGGTGGTGATGATTACAACACCGTTGGCGGCGCGTACACCGTAGATGGCAGATGCGGATGCGTCTTTCAAGATGGTCATGTCCTGAATGTCGGAATTGTTCAGGAAGTTGATGTTGTCGTAGAACATTCCGTCCACTACATAGAGAGGAGAGGTGTCACCGAAGGAACCCATACCACGGATGGTCACTTTAGGACCTTCGCCCGGCGTTCCCGAATTGATGATGTTAACACCCGGTACCTTTCCCTGCAATGCTGCCATCGGGGAGGAGGTAGGAACATTGATAAGTTCTTTCTCTTTGACAACGTCAATCGGGGCCGTCAGGTCTTTCGCCTTGGCCGAACCGTAACCGATAACAACAACTTCTTCCAGTAGTTGTGCATCTTCACGTAGCTTTACATTAATGACGGATTGTCCCGCAGCGCTTATTTCCTGCGGCAACATGCCCAAATAGTTGAATACGAGAGTTGCGTCTTCGGGGACGCCGTTCAGTACATAGTTACCGTCGAGGTCGGTAGCTGCTCCAATAGTAGAGCCTTTTACTACAACCGTGGCTCCAATAATCGGTTCGTTGTTCTGATCAACAACAGTTCCTTTAACTGTCTTTGTTCCTTGTGCCAAAACTGTCAGTGGCAATGAGAACAAAATCATGAATAGAAGAAATAAAGTTTGCCTTCTCATAAACTAAATTTAAGAGTTAATAATTCTGCCGGCAAAGGAAGTAATTACGGTAAGTAAGGCAAAAAAAAACACTACCACGATAATACGTTTAGGGTAAAAATGGGTACCGTTTTACTACGTTTTCGTGTTACTTGTTTCTAATAATCAGTTTGTTATGATTGAATGATTTGTAGCCGCTTTATTTCAAGTCGATGAGAAAATCCACTAATCCCGTTCCGTCGGGGATATCCAGTTTCTTGCGCAAACGGTAGCGTGCTGCCTCTACTCCCCGGATAGTGAGGTTGGTCATTTGCGCAATGTCTTTCGTAGAAAGATTCAGGCGCAGCAGCGCACAAAAACGGAGGTCGGTAGCGGTAAGACTGGGATAACGTTCGCGCAAATTACGGAAGAATTTCTCATGAATCAGGTCGAAATTGTTCTGGAATACATCCCAAAATTCCTGTGTCTCGATGTTTTCGTTGATGAGCTTCAGCAGAGATTCGAGGTTCTTGCGTCCATATTGCCCTTTCACCAGGGACTCTTGTACGACAGTACGAAGTTTCTCCAGGACCTCGTTCTTGGCAAATACACCCAGTGCCATGCTGGCAAGGTCTTTACTCTTTGCCGACAACTCGGCTTCCAGCAATTGCTGTTGCTGCAGAGTTATCAGATGCTCCTGCTCGCGCATCTTGATGTTCTGCTGCACCTGCTCTGCCTCATACTCCTTCCGTTTCTTTTCCATGGCACGGTTGGCGCGCCACTTGGAGAAAAAGTAGACAAGCGCTGTGAGAACTATGAGATAGAGCGCAAAGGCATAATAGGAGAGGTAGAAAGGGCGGGCTATGGCAAAATGATATTCCACCTCACCGATTTTCTGTCCCAAATCATTATAGGCTTCTGCCTGGAATGTGTATTCTCCGTAATCCAGGCTACCGTAGCGGATTTCGGGCTCTTTCAGGTCCGATGTCAGCGCCATGCCTTGTCCTCCTTGCAGGACATAATGGAAATGTACGGACAATTTATTGTAATGCGGCAGGCTTACTGAGAACAGCAAATCCCGGTAATTGCTTTCCAGTTCGACATTTCCAGACAGAGGCAGGCGTTTCTCCTTTTTATCGGAAGAGGAAGCAGTGACCGAGCTCAGTGAGAGGGCGGACTCCAGAGTAGGACTGAGGCTGTCTGTGTTTTTGCTGTAACTGGCGATTCCGTTGTTCAGATTAAAATAGACAACGTCATTGTCGACGAACACATTGTTGTAGTTCTCTATGCATGGAGAATCAAACAGTTCGATGAGGATGCGCTGCTTCACGATGTACTCTCCTTCTGTGTACTCTACCAGTACGTACTCATGTGAACCGGACAGCCAGAAGCGGTCGTTCGTGACGGATACCACAGAATGAGCATTCCTGATATAGGGCAGAATGGCATTCAGCTTTTGGAAGGGGATAATCTGCCGGGTGATGTCGTCATAGGTATAGAAGCCGTTGGGACTGGAAAAGACGATACGTCCTCGCATTTTCATTACTTGGATAGGGCCGATGATATATTCCGAGCCTAAATGGGAGATGTGCCGTACGCTTTTTACAGCCGACAAGTCATCGCTCAAGACTATTTTATAGACTCCCTGATACATGTGTGAAGCCCAGATGACACCGCTTTGGTCCACCTCCAAGTGCATGACCGGTGCAATGAAGCCGTCTATGACATGCGAAAAGGTCCATTGCCCGTTCTTCTTTTTATAGATACGCAAATTGGCGTAGGATGATTCCAACAGTATCTCTTCGCCATAGAGGGTGCACTTTATCAGACACGTACTGCTGTTGGTATTGCTTATGACGGAAACATTCCCTTTTTCGCCTATTAATAAGGTATGGGCATTGTTGCCTGCAAAGAGTTGCCCGTCAATGTCCTTCACATACCAGTTCTGTCCTTCAGTATGGGGAAGCAGGCGCAGATTCTCGGTAACCTGGTGGTATTCGAACAAGCCCTGGTTGGTGGCCAGATAGAAACAGTCGCCCCGGTGGGCTATGTCGTACACCATGCCCAGTTTGGTTTCATGGTTGGCAGGAGTCAGCAGCATGACGGGTGAGTTGTGGTGGATGTATGCGATGCCGTCGTCCAATGCTGCCCATACGTTGTTGTCTTTGTCACAGAACAAGCCCAGGACTGTGTTGTTGTCCAGACGGTTATCCAGATTGAAGTGCCAGAGGCAATGTCCTTTGCGGTCGATGGCGTATATGCCATTCAAGACTGTACCTATCATGAATATGGAATCATTGGTCATGACGGCGCGGTTCACCCGCTGTTTCTTCAGCTCTGCATCAATGTCTGTTTTCCAGGGGGTGATGTCACCGTTGTAGCGGAACAATCCGTTATTCTCTGTGACCATCAGGAAGCTGTCGTCCCCGTCGGGCAGTAATGCCACTACATTGTCATCGTTCACTTGGCTGCGGGGGAAGAGATGAAGGAAATCCTTGCCGTCGAATTCATAGAAGTCCTCATCAATCATCTGTGTGTAGATATGTCCGTTTTGGGTGTAGAAGTAGAGCGGCTGTTGCTGTCTGTTGCGGAAAGCGTGTACCATCTTCCCGTCGTAGGAGAACCAGGCGCTGAACGACTGGAAGTAGATGCGACCGTCCAGCTCTACAATGTTCCATATCTCGTTGTTCTCCATGGGGAAATTTTTCAGGAATTTGCTCAAAGAATGGTACCGGAGAGTGCCTGCCTCCGAATACTTGAAATAGCCGAATTCCTCGAATGCCCCCACATAGATACGGTCTTCTTTCACATACACCGAACGGACAATATGGTTCCCCGGCACTTTGTGGAGAGTCCAGCGATAACCGTCATATACCAGGAGCCCCTGGCTGTTGCCGAAATACATTTCGCCGTTGCTGCCTTGCGCACATGCCCAGTTCTGATAACCGGCTTCATAGTCTTTGGCAAGATAGTTGGTGACGGCGGGCATGAAGGAAGAAGCCCTGGCCTGGATGAAGAGGATGAACAATAGAAGGCACACTACCCAATACTTGAAAAGCATCGGTCTTATCGTATTTTGTTTCATTTTTTCAGGTTAATCGAAGTGTTTCTTGGAAGCAAAGATACAATAAGTATTCTAAATATTGTGTTTTGATGAGATAAAAAAGGTACTTGAAGCGGTTAGGGAGGATGCTTCTTAATGAATATCCTCCCCTCTTAGTTGTTTGTCTTTTGAAATTTATTATAGGGATTGTGCGGATGATAGGACTCGAACCTACACGCCTCACGGCACCAGATCCTAAGTCTGGCGCGGCTGCCAATTACGCCACATCCGCGGAATAATTCCGATTAGCGGGAGCAAAGATAGAAAGAATTTTCGTTTTGGCAAATTGTTTTGTA
>ERZ779762.1808-NODE-1808-length-11132-cov-3.142277_pt1 | contig 11132 bp, 9 predicted proteins | sample MGYA00511887_ERZ779762 | MGnify/ENA primary metagenome ERZ779762 (study PRJEB29588, sample SAMEA2163052) | human gut metagenome | biome: human gut; feature: human-associated habitat; material: faeces | place: Denmark | collected 2008/2010 ...
TGCTGCAAAGCATTCCTGCGCTGCTACTGCCGCTGCAGAGCCGCCGGAGGAACCGCCGGGAACTCTCTCAAGGTCGTAGGGGTTCTTGGTCTTGGCGAACGCGGAAGTCTGCGTGGAGCCGCCCATCGCGAACTCGTCCATGCTTGTCTTGCCGAGAAGTACGTATCCCTCGGCGTTCAGCTTTTCAATGACTGTCGCATCGTACGGGGGAATGAAATTCTCCAGCATCTTGCTTGCGCAGGTGGTCTTTACGCCGTCGGTGCAGATGTTGTCCTTTATTGCGAGCGGAATGCCGGTCAGGGGGCTTACATCTCCGGAGTCGATGCGCTTCTGTGCGTTTGCCGCCATTTCGAGCGCCTTTTCCTTGGTCACAGTGATGAAAGACTGCACCTTACCGTCGCCGGCTTCTATATTCTTGAAGTATTCGCCGCAGAGTTCAGCGGCGCTTATCTCCTTGCTGTCCAGTGCCTTGCGCAGGTCACGGATCTTTGCACGGGTTATATCCATATATTACCTCCTGTTTATTCAACTACCTTGGGCACAACGTAGCAGCTGCCGGTGTTCTCTGCATTCGCGAGAAGCTTCTCCGTCGGGAAGGACGGCTGTGCAATATCCTCCCTGACTTCCTTCAGGGAAATGCTGTTGTTGTCCTTGGTGTCGTCATAGGTGAGGTCGAAACTCTTGATCGTGTCCATGAGGTCGATGATATCGCCCATCTCACCCATTACCTTTTCAAGTCCGGCTTCGTCATAATTCAGCTTTGACAGCTCGCAGAGGTGCTGTATGGTTTTTAATTCTACCGCCATTTGAGATGTTCCTTTCTTATTAATGGTCACCTCTAAAAACCTTGTTTGAGTGAAAATGTGTATAGCACACCGCCTGCTTCTTCAAACCTCCTCGTAAGGCATACAGCCTTACTTCGTCGGCTTTCATCGCATTCGGCGCACTCTACCCATTTTCCCTTTTCAAACCGGTTTTTAGAGGCTCCCTAATGAAATAATACTATATTATTATACTCTATTTCTGCTGTTTTTTCAAGTGCTATTTAAAATTTGTGCAGCTTTTTCGCGGATTTTTGCAATTTGGCTGGTTTTACAAAAATAATGCAATATTTATGCTTTGCTTCTTGCAAAAATAACATTTCTCCAGTAATTTGAATCTGATATGTGCTGTTAAGCAGCTCTATTAGTCACAACTAATCGGGATAAAACGGAAAATATGTATGCCAATATGCAATAAAATGAAAGATTGAATATAGAAAACTTGCAAAAACCACTTGACAACTCGGAATATTAGTGCTATAATAGGGACGTAAATTAAACACGGATAAAAACGTTAGTGCCCGGGCACAAACGTTCAGGGCGATGAAGGCTTCAGTAATTCTCACTGCAACTTCGCAGGAGAAAAAGTTTCACATTGCTTTTATCGTTTCCGTAATAATACGAAAGACAAACCGGCTCAGCGCTGCGCCGAATGACGCGGTATCCGGCAGTTTTCCTGCCGGAATTTGTTTTTCTGAGCCAAATTTAAGGAGTGAGCTTATGTTAAAGAAAGAGGGAGAAACCAGGATCCCTGCAGGCTGCGCCATCTCGGGCTTCATCAACAGAAGCGGCAGGAGGACAAACGGCAGCGTGATCGTTAATTCCATTGCCTGTATGCACGACCGTTCAAACGGACTCGGCGGCGGCTATGCTGGGTACGGCATCTATCCGGAATACAAGGATCAGTATGCGTTCCATGTTTTCTATGACTCCAACGAAGCAAGGATAAAGACCGAGGCTTTCATCGACAGACATTTCGATGTTATCAACCTCTCGCGTATCCCGACCAGAAAGCACCCGAACATTACCGACGAGCCGCTCATCTGGCGCTACTTCGTTAACCCTCTTCCCACAAAGCTCCAGGAAAGCCAGCTGGACGAGCGCACCTACGTCGCACGCTGCGTCATCAAGATCAACGATAAGATCGACGGCGCGTACGTTTTTTCCAGCGGCAAGAACATGGGAGTATTCAAGGCGGTAGGTTACCCCGAGGACGTCGGTGAATTCTACAGACTGGACGAATACGACGGCTGGGCGTGGACCGTACACGGACGCTACCCGACGAACACCCCCGGCTGGTGGGGAGGCGCGCACCCGTTCGCGCTGCTGGATTACACGATAGTACATAACGGCGAGATCTCCTCTTATGACGCGAACAGGCGCTTCATCGAGATGTTCGGCTACAAATGCAATCTGCTGACGGATACCGAGGTAATCACATACATCATCGACTACCTCCACCGCCGTCTCGGAATGCCGCTTGATGACGTCGCAAAGGTTATCGCAGCGCCGTTCTGGAGCGAGATAGATTCCGGCAGGTTCAGCCCGGAGGAGACCGCGAAGATACGCCATTTCAGAAACGTTTATTCCAGCCTGCTCATCACAGGACCTTTCTCAATAATCCTCGGCTTTAACAACGGACTTATGGCGCTCAACGACAGACTGAAGCTGCGTTCCATGGTGGCTGCAGAAAAGGGCGACACAGTCTACATCTCCAGCGAGGAATGCTCCATCAGAACGATGTCACCGGACGTTGACCGCATCTGGAGCCCCCGCGGTGGTGAGCCGATAATCGTAACACTCGATAAATAAACGACAGAGCAGAATTGAAAGGAAGGTCACAAGTGGCTATTAACTATATGAATCCGCTGTTTGAGGTGGTTCGCAATTACGACCGCTGCATCAAGTGCCGCGTCTGTGAAAGACAGTGCGCCAACGAGGTGCATCATTACGACCCCGACCTCGATAAGATGGTCGCAGACGAAACAAGCTGTGTTGACTGCCAGCGCTGCGTAACTCTCTGCCCGACCAGAGCGCTGAAAATAAAGAAGAACGAGAACGAGTTCCGCGAGAACGGCAACTGGAGCCAGCAGGTAATGGACGAGGTCTACAAGCAGGCAGGCTCCGGTGGAGTGCTCCTTTCCGCGATGGGCAACCCGCGCGAGTACCCCGTTTACTGGGACAAGATACTGCTGAATGCTTCGCAGGTAACCAACCCGCCTATCGACCCGCTTCGTGAGCCGATGGAAACCAAGACGTTCCTCGGCAAGAAGGACCAGGAGATACATTACGACGAAAACGGCAAGGCTGAATTCAAGCACAACCCGTATCTTGAACTGGACGTTCCGGTCATGTTCTCCGCGATGTCCTTCGGTTCTATTTCCAAGAACGCGCATGAGTCCCTTGCAAGAGCCGCACAGGAGCTCGGCACTTACTACAACACCGGTGAGGGCGGTCTGCACAAGGATTTCTACAAGTACGGTCCCAACACCATATGCCAGGTGGCTTCCGGACGTTTCGGCGTGTTCAAGGAGTACCTCGACACCGGCGCCGCTATCGAGATCAAGATGGGTCAGGGCGCTAAGCCCGGTATCGGCGGACATCTCCCGGGAATGAAGATCAACGAAGAAATTTCCAGGACCCGTATGATACCCAAGGGCACTGACGCGATATCTCCGGCTCCGCATCACGATATTTATTCCATCGAGGATCTCCGTCAGCTGGTTCTTTCGCTTAAAGAAGCCACCGACTGGAAGAAGCCTGTCATCGTAAAGATCGCGGCTGTACATAATGTTGCGGCTATCGCTTCCGGTATTGCGAGAAGCGGTGCGGATATCATCGCGATAGACGGTTACAGAGGCGGTACCGGCGCGGCTCCGACACGTATCCGCGATAATGTGGGCATTCCGATAGAACTGGCGCTTGCGAGCGTTGACCAGAGATTACGCGACGAGGGTATCAGAAACAATGTTTCCATCGTTGTGGGCGGTTCCATCAGAAGCAGTGCGGACGTTGTAAAGGCTGTCGCACTGGGCGCGGACGCAGTTTACATCGCGACTGCGGCGCTGCTTTCCATGGGCTGTCACCTGTGCAGAAGCTGCAACACCGGTAAGTGCAACTGGGGTATCGCGACGCAGCGTGCGGACCTTGTAAAGCGCCTTAATCCGGATATCGCATACAAGCGCCTTGTAAACCTTGTTCATGCGTGGGATCACGAGATCAAGGAAATGATGGGCGGCATGGGTATCAATTCGCTGGAGTCCCTCCGCGGCAACAGACTTATGCTCCGCGGTATCGGCCTTAACCAGAAGGAACTCGATATCCTCGGCATAATGCACGCAGGTGAATAAGGACTGACACGCTCGAAAGGAATGGTCATAACAAATGAAAAAGGTTTATGTGAACGAGGACTGGTGTCTGGGCTGCCATCTGTGTGAATTCACCTGTGCGGCAGCAAACAGCGGCGCTCCTGATATGATAAAGGCTTTCGCAGGCGGCAAGAAGCCCGTCGCGAGGATACAGATAGAAGAAGGCGACAAGATCAATTTCGCGGTACAGTGCCGTCACTGCGACGCGCACCCCTGTGTAAAGGGCTGTATCGCCGGCGCTCTTTCCGTGCAGGACGGCGTTATCGTCTGCGACGAGGAAAAGTGCGTGGGCTGCTACACCTGCGTCCTCTCATGTCCATACGGCGCCATCGTCATCGACGAGGCAGGGCACAAGATACGCAAGTGCGACCTCTGCACACGCAACAGCCACGGTGAGCCTGCATGCGTAAAGGCTTGCCCGAACAACGCTATAGTTTTTGAGGAAAGGTGAGGTGACGGATATGAATTATGTGATAATCGGCAATTCTGCCGCAGCTATCGGCACCATCGAGGGTATCCGTCAGGTTGACAAGACCGGAAAGATAACCGTTATCTCCGACGAGAAGTACCACACCTATTCCAGACCGCTCATTTCCTACTGGCTGATGGGTAAAGTCACCGACAGGAACATCTATTACCGCGGCGCTGATTTCTACGAGAAGAACGGCGTTGAAACGATGCTCGACACCCGTGTGACAAAGATAGACGCCGCTGCAAAGAACGTGGTTCTTTCCGACGGTAACACGGTTCCTTATGATAAGCTGATGGTGGCTACCGGTTCCAAGCCGTTCGTTCCTCCGATGAACGGAATGGACAAGATAGCTTCCTGCCACACATTCATGAGCTACGACAGCGTGAAGGCAATCAAGGCCGAGGTGAAGCCGGGCATGAAGGTGCTTATAATCGGCGCGGGTCTTATCGGTCTGAAAGCCGCAGAAGCGCTGAATGAATACAAGGCTGATATCACCGTAGTCGATATGGCTGACCGTATCCTTCCGTCTATCCTGGACGTGCGCGCTGGTTCAATCATGAAGAAGCATATCGAGAGCAAGGGTACGAAGTTCATTCTGGGTACTTCCGTTGACGAGTTCAGCGAGCACTCTGCAAAGCTGAAGAACGGCGCGACCGTTGATTTCGACATGGTGATCATCGCCGTCGGAGTTCGCCCGAACACCGAGCTTGTTTCTGAAGCTGGCGGAAAGGTGGAGCGCGGTATAATCTGCGACCTCACACAGAAAACCACCCTCGACGACGTTTATGCGGCCGGCGACTGCACAGTCAGCCACGACGCTTCCAGCGGCACGGACAAGATACTCGCGCTGCTGCCGAATGCATATATGCAGGGCGAAGTCGCAGGAAAGAACATGGCAGGCGAGGAGACCAGGTATGAAAACGCGATCCCGATGAACGCCATCGGCTTCTTCGGACTGCACATAATCACCGCAGGCAGCTACGACGGTGAGGAATATGTCGAGGAAAACGGCAATAATTATAAAAAGCTGGTATTCAGGGACGGTCTGCTCAAGGGATTTGTCCTCATGGGCGACGTAAAGCGCGCTGGCATTTACACTTCCATGATAAAGGAACGCATCGACCTTTCGGACGTAGATATGGATATGCTTAAGGAAAGACCGCAGATGATGATGTTCAGCAAGTCGCGCAGGGAAGAGAAGCTGGGAGGAATAAAGAGATGATCATTGATGCAAAGAATATGCAGTATGCAGAGCTGAATAAAATGATCAGGGACTCTGACGAGCAGAAATTCACGCTTGAGAACGTTCTCGGGCAGAGATACATCGGCGCGGGTCTTTCCGGCAAGGAAATACTCATCAAGGGAACCCCCGGCAACGCCCTCGGCGCATACCTTAACGGCGCGAAAATCAGCGTGCACGGCAACGCCCAGGACGCCACCGGCGACACCATGAACGACGGCGCTATCATAATCCACGGCAACAGCGGAGATACCACCGGATATGCTATGCGTTCCGGCGAGATATACGTGCAGGGAAATGCCGGCTACCGTGTTGGTATCCACATGAAGAGCTATCAGGACATGTTCCCGACTATCGTTATAGGCGGCAAGGTGGGCGACTTCCTGGGTGAATACCAGGCGGGCGGCATAATCATCGTGCTCGGCATCGGCGTGGAGGGCTGCCCGGTAGGTCACTTCTGCGGCACCGGAATGCACGGCGGCGAGATGTTTATCCGCAGCGACGTTATGCCCAAGGGACTCCCCGTACAGGTATGCTGCACAGTGGCTACCGCAGAGGAGAAGGAGTCCATAAGACATTATGTAGAGCGCTTTGTAAAGCACTTCGGCAATGACGCGGGCGTACTGCTCAGCAGCAATTTCTTCAAGCTTACGCCGAACTCCGCAAGCCCCTACAAGCAGCTTTATGTAAACAATCTGTAAGCAAATTCAGTGAATTCCGGAATTTCTGCCGCAAGGGAGGCCGAACTCATGAAACGAATATTCATCAACGCAAAGACCGAGATGATCTGCGGCAGTATTGCCGCTGCGCTGGAGGATACCGGTGCGGAGATAACCAGCTGCTTTGACGACGGAGAGGCTTCCGCGGCTGATCTTTCTGGGTATGACATGGTGATAGCTTCCACCCCGCTGAGGACTGATTTCGGTCTGAACTGGGTGGCTGAAGTCCGCAGCAGGACCGACGCTGTGATAATCGTCATTGCGAAAACAGAAATAGCGGACGAGGTGCAGAACCGCATAAAGTTCACGGGTGCGTACGTCCTGCCAAGGCCGTTCACAAAGCAGGCGCTGCTTCAGACGGTGCGAATGGCTGAGATGACGCGTGAAAGTCTGCAGCGCCTGGAGGAGGAGAAATCCAAGCTCACCAAGCAGCTGGAGGACACCAAGACCATCGACCGCGCAAAGTGCTGCCTGATACAGTACCTTAACCTTACTGAGAACCAGGCGCACCGGCATATCCAGAAGCTTGCGATGGATACCCGGCGCACCCAGCGCGAGATAGCTGACGATATACTCACCACATACAGTGGAATGACGAATGTGTAGGAAAAAACGACGGGCAGCCGCAGGTTGCCCGTTTAGTCTGTCGAAAAATTCGATTTTGCCCGCGAAGCGGGCTTTTGAAATCCGTTTTTTGCCTCAGCTTTGCCGAGGCAAAAAACACTTCTATCCGCACAACTGTGCGAATTGTCGGCTTTGCCGACAATGAGTGCGGGCAGTGCGGATGTACTCTGTCGGAAAAGTCGCAAGACTTTTTCGGCAGACAGGACGGGCAGCCTCAGGCTGCCCGTTATGTTATGTGCGTGATTCGTTGTTCTCGGTCGAGCCGATGTCCCTGACAAGCCCGCAGTGCTGTTCCAGCACGAAGAACGGCGTGTCCTCTGGACCGCGTATCGGCTGTTTCCCGCTGGCTATGAACTGATAGCTTACGGAGCGGTATTTCGTGTGGATAGTCACTTTGTAGCCGCGGATCTTTTTGTTGATATACATTATCGGCTGGTATTCCACAGAAGTTACGTCGGGGTAATAGAAGATCTCGGTGTGCTTGTGCTGGTCCGTTATGCGGAATTCATTGTCGTCGCCCTCATAACGGCAGGTGACGCCGATATGCGCTATCCGGACTATCCACCAGCATAAAAGCGCCCACAGAGCCATTGCGAAAGGCAGCGCCCCGAACGAACCGCCGAATGCGAACCATGGGTTTGCCATCGTGCCTACTATGAAGAATTCCCCGTATGGAATGAAAAAAAGCGCCGTGACCGTCAGCGGTAATTCGAACCGCCCGCGCACGCGGAATTCTCCTTTTGCCTTGAAGCCGAAACGTTCCTCAAAAGCTTCGCGTCCGTTCATAGAAGTCCCTCCCTGTCCTCGCGCGACCTGAGTATGTCATCGTTGCAATGCTGCGGTTCCTGGTAAGCGTATGCGCGCTGTTCCAGCATGTGGAACGGCGTGTCCTCCGTAGAGGTGGAACCGAAATTGCCGAAGAAAAGATAGTCGTACACGATAGTGCGGTATTCGGTGCTTATCTTCACGCGGAAACCGCGCGGTATCTTGCTGAACAGCTTTATCGGGGTGTATTCAATGCCCGTGATATCTGCATAGAACAGGTATTCTGTGTGCTTGTGATTATCTGTTATCTTGAATTCGTTCTGGTCTGCGTAGTATTTGCAGGTCACTCCGGCGCGTATCGCGCCCATAATGAAAACGCACAGCCCTGCCCAGAAGTAGCACGCATATTCGAGCAGCTGCCCGACATGCACGTCCATTTCCAGCTGCAGGTATTCTACCAGCTTGAATATCAGAAAATCCCCCACCGGGATCAGCGAAAGGAATATTATCGTCAGCGGTGTTTCAGCCTTGCACCGCACGCGGAATTCCCCGGTTTTCGTGTAGCTGAAACGCCCGTTGCTCTGGTAGAATACAGCCATGCACGCCTCCTTTATGAAATCACATGTTTTCACTTTTTATATTACCACATTTCAGCAATTCTGTCAATAGGTGCGGCTGAGCGAAGATTTCACAAAAAATTATCAAAAAATTGTTGCAAAACAACGGGTTTTATGATATACTTACTTTGACTGCATAAAGTCAACATGCAGAAACTTATTTTACCGAAAGGTCGTGATGTTAGGGTTGGAGAAAAAGGCAGAAGCAGTGCCTGGCGGCAGCAGCGGCTCCAGACTGGCTTTATATGGCTTTAACAACCTCACAAAAACACTTAGCTTCAACATTTATGATGTGTGCTATGCAAAAAGTGAGAGGGAGCAGCGGGACTACATCGCCTATATCGACGAGCAGTACAATTCCGAAAGGCTCACAAAGATCCTCTGTGATGTCACCGAAAAGATCGGTGCGACTGTCCTGAATATATCAAAGCAGGACTACGATCCGCAGGGGGCCTCTGTCAATATCCTCTTCGCAGAGGGACATATTGACCCCGAACATGTTGACGGTTCCTGCAACAAGGGCGCCGGATTCTTTAACAGGAGCAGTATCCAGCCGGATACCATTCACGCACATCTTGACAAAAGTCATATCACGGTGCACACTTTCCCGGAGTATCACCCGGACAAGGCTATTTCCACGTTCCGCGTGGATATCGACGTCGCCACCTGCGGCGAGATATCCCCGCTGAACACGCTTGACTACCTCATCGGTAGCTTCGACTCGGATATAATCACGATAGATTACCGGGTGCGCGGCTTCACGAGGGACGTCACCGGAAAGAAATGTTTTATGGATCACAAGATAACTTCTATCCAGGACTACATAAATCCGGATACCCTGACGAAGTACGACGCGATCGACGTCAATGTGTACCAGTCAAATATATTCCATACAAAAATGCTGATCAAGGAGATCGAGCTGCAGAATTATCTGTTCAACTCTGACGTGTATGAGATACACCCCCAGCAGAGGCTTGAAATCACCAACAGCCTACGCAGGGAAATGATCGAGATCTTCAGCGGCATGAACATCTATTAAGAGGTGAGCATAATGCGGCTTGATCACACCCGCGCGCCGCTCTATGAGGCCATGAAGGAGTATCAGCTTGACCGCGTTGTCAAGTTTGACGTCCCCGGCCATAAGGGCGGGCGCGGCAACAAGGTGCTGAGGGATTTTCTCGGCGAGGTCTGCATGAAGAACGACGTAAACTCCATGAAGCCCCTCGACAATCTCTGCCACCCTGTTTCCGTCATTAAGGAAGCGCAGGAATACGCAGCGGACGCTTTCGGCGCGGAAAATACGATTTTTATTGTAAACGGCGCTACCGGCGCAGTGCAGGCTATGGTCATGTCGGTCTGCAAGGCAGGCGAAAAGATAATCCTCCCGAGGAACGTTCACAGGAGCGCGATAAACGCGCTGGTCGTGTGCGGCGCAGTACCCGTTTACGTCAACCCTGGCGTCAATAACGACCTGGGTATCCCCCTGGGAATGACACCCGCAGAGGTGGAAGCGGCGATCGTTGCCAACCCCGATGCAAAGGCAGTGCTTGTGAATAATCCCACCTACTACGGCATATGCTCCGACCTGAAAAGCATTGTGGAGATCGCGCACCGTCACGGGTTAAAGGTGCTGTGCGACGAGGCTCATGGAACGCATTTCTATTTCGGCGAGGGGCTGCCTCCGTCGGGAATGAGCTGCGGAGCGGACATGGCGGCAGTTTCGGTGCACAAAACCGGCGGAAGTCTTACCCAGAGCGCACTGCTGCTACTCGGAAAGGGAATAGACCCTAACTACGTCCGGCAGATAATCAACCTCACGCAGACCACCAGCGCAAGCTATCTGCTGATGGTTTCACTTGACCTTGCCCGGCAGAACCTCGCGCTTCACGGCAGGGAATTCTACGCAAAGACGGTGGAGTTTGCGGATTACGCACGCAGGGAGATAAACGCCATCGGCGGCTATTACGCGTTCGGTGAGGAACTGTGCGACGGCGGCGCGTTCTATGCGTTCGACAAGACGAAGCTGTCGATACATACCCGCGCGATGGGACTCGCGGGAATAGAGGTCTACGACCTGCTGCGCGACGAGTACGACATACAGATAGAGTTCGGCGACATCGGCAATATTCTTGCGATAATCACCGGGGGCGACCGCGCGCTTGAAATAGAGCGCCTCCTTGGTGCGCTGAACCTTATAAAGAAGTTCCACGGGAAGTCCCCCGCAGGGCTTTACGACCACGAATACATCGACCCGATACTTGAGATGTCCCCGCAGTCGGCGTTCTACGCAGAGCAGGAAACGCTGCCGATAGAGCAGACTGCAGGCAGGGTGTGCAGTGAGTTCGTCATGTGCTACCCGCCGGGAATACCGATACTGGCGCCGGGGGAGCGTATCACGCAGGATATTCTCGATTATATCGCATTCGCAAAGGAAAAGGGCTGCTCCCTTACCGGCTGCCGGGATATGAATGTAGAGTACTTGCAGGTGGTAAAGTTCAGCGCCGGG
>ERZ779762.1809-NODE-1809-length-11124-cov-1.968832_pt1 | contig 11124 bp, 10 predicted proteins | sample MGYA00511887_ERZ779762 | MGnify/ENA primary metagenome ERZ779762 (study PRJEB29588, sample SAMEA2163052) | human gut metagenome | biome: human gut; feature: human-associated habitat; material: faeces | place: Denmark | collected 2008/2010 ...
TTTAGCGCCCGGTCCCACCGGCCCGCCGTTGTGCTGGCGGCCTGTTTGCCCCTGTTGGCCATGGGCGTTCTGCTGCTGTGCCGCGAACCTGTATCTCGGCGGATGTATACCCGCCTGTGCAAGGCACATCCGTCCCTGACTGCGCCGGTGCAAATGCGCATTACCGGCACGGAGGTGGAGTGGACCATGCCCGGCGAAAAGCCGGATCAGTGCGAAATTCACGCTGTGTACCCTATGGCCATGTTTGGCGCCGTATTTGAGACCGGGCGGCTGTTTGCCTTTGCCATTCCCGGCACCGTTACGCTGCTGCTGCCCAAGCGGGCACTGCCGGAGAGCGAACTGCCCCGGCTGCGGGAAATGCTGCAAAACACCGCTTATTATAAATTGACCAAGTAAAACCTGCCGGGCTGTGGCCCGTATTTAGGAGATGAATGCCAATGGATAACAATGAGATCCGGTATGACAATCAAAAGATCGTAGATGTAGAGATTAACAAAGAGGTGCGCAAGGCCTTTTTGGACTACTCTATGAGCGTGATCGTCAGCCGTGCCCTGCCGGATGGGCGGGGCGGGCTGAAGCCGGTACACCGCCGTATTCTTTACACCATGTTTGAGAACAACCTGTACCCGGATCGGGCGTACAGAAAGTGCGCAGACACCGTAGGTGCCGTGCTGGGTCGTTACCACCCCCACGGCGACGCCTCTGTGTATGACGCCATGGTGCGACTGGCCCAAACCTTCTCCATGCGCTACACGCTGGTAGACGGTCACGGCAACTTTGGTACCGTAGACGGCGACCCGGCCGCTGCGTACCGATACACCGAGAGCCGAATGAGCAAGATCAGCATGAAAATGCTGCAAGATATTGACAAGGACACGGTGGATTTTGCTTCCAACTACGATGACCGACTGAAAGAGCCGGTGGTACTGCCGGCCCGCTATCCCAATTTGCTGGTGAACGGCTCCAGCGGTATCGCCGTAGGTATGGCCACCAACATTCCGCCCCACAATCTGCGGGAAGTGATTGACGGTATGTGTTGCCTGATCGACAACCCGGATGCCGGATTGCCGGAGCTGATGCAGCACATTAAAGGTCCGGACTTCCCCACCGCCGGTATTATTATGGGTGCTCGGGGCATTCGCCAGGCCTATGAGACCGGCCGAGGCAAGATCTATCTGCGTGCCCGGGCAGAGATTGTAGAGAGCAAGGGCGACCGCTACAAGATCGTGGTTACCGAGCTGCCCTACCAGGTGCGCAAGGCGGCGCTGATCGCCAGCATTGCCGAGTTGGCCCGAGACAAGAAGATCGAGGGCGTGGCGGACATTAAGGACTTCTCCTCCCGCAAGGGTATGCACATTGAGATCACCGTCAAGCGGGACGCCAACGCCCAGGTGGTGCTCAATAACCTGTACAAGATGACGCAAATGCAGGTGACCTTCGGTGTGATTATGTTGGCGCTGGTAGACGGCGTGCCCCGCATTCTTTCCCTGAAGGAAATGCTGCAAAATTACATCTCCTTCCAGGAAGAGATCATCACCCGCCGCACCCGCTATGATTTGAAGAAAGCCCAGGATCGCGCCCATATCTTAGAGGGTCTGGCCCGCGCCATTGATATTGTGGACGAGATCATCGCCACCATTCGCGGCTGCAAGGGCGGCCAAGCCGAGGCCAAGCAGGAATTGATGGCCAAGTACGACTTTGACGAGCCCCAGGCTGCGGCCATTGTGGCATTCCGTTTGGGTCAGTTGGCCGGACTGGAAATTGAAAAGATCCGCACCGAGTTGGGCGAGCTGCACATCAAGATTGCCGATTATCAAGACATTCTCAGCAGTGAGACCCGGGTGTTAGAGATCGTAAAGGAAGAGGCCCGCGCCATCGGCGACAAATTCGGCGACGAACGGCGTACCGAGATTACCGCTGCCTCCGGCGATGTGGATGACGAGGACCTGATCCCGGTAGAGGACTGCATGCTCACCCTGACCACCATGGGGTATATGAAGCGCCAGACGGTAGATACTTATAAGGCACAGAACCGTGGCGGCAAAGGCATTATGGGCATGAGCCGCAGAGAGGAAGATGTGGCCAAGACCATGTTTACCTGCTCCACCCACGACTACATTATGCTCTTTACCAACAAGGGCAAGGTGTTTAAGATGAAGGGATATGAGATCCCCGCCGCCTCCCGTACCAGCAAGGGTATGAATGTGGTGAACCTGCTGCCTTTGGAGAATGAGGAGCAGATCAGCGCAATGGTGCGGGTGCCGGACAGCGAAGAGCGCCAGTACCTGTGCATGGTTACCAAGAACGGTGTGATCAAACGCACGGAGATCAGCCAGTACGATCATATTCGCAAAACCGGCATTATCGCCATCAATTTGGACGAGGGCGATGAACTGAGCTGGGTGGAGATCACCGACGGCAACCGCAATCTGATCGTGGCTACCCACGACGGTATGAGCATTTGCTTTAAGGAGAGCGACGCCCGCCTGATCGGCCGTACCGCCCGCGGCGTGCGCGCCATTCAGCTGGCAGAGGGCGACTATGTGGTTGGCTTTGCCGTGGCGCTGGAGGACACTCGCCTGCTCACCGTCAGCGAGACCGGCTACGGCCGCAAGAGCAACTTTGACGACTACCGGGTGCAGTCCCGTGCCGGCAAGGGCCTGATCAACTACCATACAGAGACCTACGGCAAGGTGGCCATGATCGCCCCGGTGCGCGAGGACCAGGATATTATTATGATCTCCCAGGAAGGCATTGTCATTCGCACCCCTGTGGATCAGATCTCTGCCTTTAAGCGCCCGGCCAAGGGTGTAAGGGTGATGCGTACCACAGACGAGGACAAGGTGGTTACCCTGTCCGTGGTGGAGCACATGGAGCCGGAGAAAACGGACGACACCCCGGAGGGTGACGGCACAGAAACCCCGGCATCTGCCCCGGAAACCGCAGAATAATAGACACTTAACCGTCTGTGTGTTCACAAAGCACAAGATTTTACAAATTTTTTATTGTAATGACATAAAAAATGAAGTATAATTGTGGCTATGCTTTGGGGCACACAGGCGCTTTTGTTTTTTGTGCCGTCGGTCCCAACGGAACTACCTGCAAAAAGAGGAGATCTTTTTCATGGCAAAAGACTATAATATTGACGATATTTTGTCCGAGGTAAAGCAGCGCCGGGCAGAGCAGGAAAGCAACTTAAAGGCTGCGCCTGCGCCCAAGGCTGCGCCTGTACAGACGGACGCCAATCGAGAAGCCTACGCCGGTAAACTGGTGGAGGAGCTACTGGGTCCGGAAAAGCCCGCTGTAAAGCCGGAACCGAAGGAGAAAAAAACAGCAGCGCCGCAGCCGGCGAAAGCAGCGCCGCAGCCCGCCCCGGCACCCCGGGAGAAAGCGGAGCCGCAGCAAAAAGCTGCCCCTGCGCCGGAAGCCAAACGGGCACCCAAACCCGCCGCACCCAAGGCAGACACTGCCGATGTGCCGGTGCAGCAGGTGCGCCGCAAGCTGCAACCCCCGCCCCCGGCATACGAAAATCGGGATCGCACCGTGACCCCGGACAAGCCGAGCCAAAAGCCGGAAAACCAGCCCCCGCTGGAGCCGGCGAACCTAAGCCACCAAGCCACGGACGAGATGATTGATTTGTTCTCTCTCTCCGGCAAGGCTGAGAATGCACCGGCGGCAGCGGACAAAAAGCGCAAAAGCGGCAAAAAGCAAAAAGGCCCGAACGCTTTGCCCTGGCGCAAGACCAAAAAGGGCAAAATTTCCATTGCCATTATTGTTGTGCTGGCAGTGCTGATTGTGGCCGGCGGCGTTTTTGCCGTGTGCTATGTTAACGGCCTGTTGGGTAAGTTCACCGACGAAGCGGACGATTACCAAAAGACGGACACCTCCTATCATGGTATGGATTTCTTAAAAGAGAACTTTCCGGAAATCAAGGAGCCGTCTGCGGCAGACGCAACGACCTATAAAGAATATTTGAAAAACTGGTACAAAAACGGCGATCCGGTCAGCTCTACCCATGTAAAGAACATTTTGCTCATCGGGGAGGACACCCGGGAGGAGCAGATCAGCGACACCTCTCGTGCCGACTCTGCCATTATCGCCAGCGTCAATATCGATACCGGCAAGATCACTTTGACCTCCGTACTGCGCGATTTGTATGTGTACTTTGAGGCGAACGGTGAGGGCCAGTACGACAAGATCAACGGCGCTGCCTCTATGGGCGGCATGAAGGAATACATCAAAACCGTGGAGCGTTACTATAAGATCCAGATCGACAACTACGCGGTGGTGAACTTTGCCAGCTTCCCCAAGATCATTGACAGCCTGGGCGGCGTGACCATTACCATTACCGATCGGGAGATCAACGAGATCAATAACCACCCCAAGCGCTACGGCAATGTGTATATCGAGAAGAGCTACGAGGGCACCGAGGGTAAGCAGAAGCTGAACGGTAAGCAGGCGCTGGCCTACTGCCGTATTCGTAAGATTGACACGGATAACGCCCGCGCCGATCGGCAAAAGACCGTGCTGCTTCAGGTGTTTAAGAAGATGAAAGGCTCTTCCACCACCGAGCTGCTGAAAGTGGTCAACGACCTGGTGGGCTATGTGTACACCGGGTACAGCAAAAAGGAACTGGTGAGCCTGGCTACCTATGCCCTTTCCAACGGCTGGATGAATTACGAAACCCAGACTTTTTCCGTGCCTACGCCGGATCATGCCCGCGGCGGCAACTACCTGATCGGTCCCACCCAGCTGACCCCCTGCGGTCCCAGTCGGGGCGTGTGGCTGTGGAAGTCAGATATTCCCCAGGACGCCTACAACCTGCAAATGAAGATCTACGGCAAGAGCAATATTAAGTTGGCGGAGAACCGCTGCGATTATTGCAACCTGCTGTAACGGTAGAATAAACAGAAGAAGAAATGTAAAAAAGCACCCCACCCGGGGTGCTTTTTTGATAATGATTTTATGTAAATGCGGGCGGCAGATTGCCGCCCCTACGAGTAAATAGATGTTAAAAAACATAAAAGACCGCAGGCGTTTTGGTAACCGGTGGACCGTAGGGGCGGATACCATCCGCCCGCTTGATCCCAACATTTTTTATTTATCAAATTCCATTTTGTAGGGTGCGATGCCCGATCGCACTGTTAAATGCCGTCACAAAATTTTAATCCTCTACCTGCTCCAACTGCGCCATGGGAATGGGGGCGGTGTCCTCCACCTGCATTTTATTGGCGCGCATCCACAGGGCCGGGTCTAGGTGTAGCTTGTAGCCAAAGCCCGGGTCCGTCTGCCAGTTGGCCATGGCTGCCTCCGGCAGGCCGTAGCAGGTGAGCAGGGTCATCATGACCCCGGCGTGGCACACCAGGGCGATCCGCCGGGTGCCGGTTTGGACACAGCCGGAGATCACCTTTTCAAAAGCGGCGCACACCCGGTGCATAAACTGGGCGTTGGTTTCGCCGTACGGCGGGCTTGCCTGCATATCCCCTTGCAGCCAGTCCCGAAAGTCCAGGTTGTCCTGCAATTCCGCAGCGGTCTTGCCCTCAAACTCGCCGAAGTTATATTCCTTAAAATCCTCAATGGTAATCAAATTGTTACGCGGAAAGAGGATGGCGGCGCTGTCCTTGCACCGCTTTAAGGGGGAGGTAAACACGGCGTCCACCTCCGGGTACGGGTACTTGCCCCGCAGGGTATGCAGTTGGTTAATACTATCCATAGTGAGTGGCAAATCCGTCTGCCCAATATACTGTGCGTTTAGGTTGCCTTTGGTGAGCCCGTGTCGAAAAAGATAAACCGTGTATGACTTCAATGCAAAATCCTCCTGAACAACGGCGATAGCCGACGAAACATTACAAATTGTTGACAGAATAAAATAGCCCTTTACAAAGAGTATAAGCTGATATATAATACTCGTTGTAATATTTTTGGGAGTGAATGAACAAATGGAGATCCAAAGCGAGAACCTGGAACAGGTCAAAGAAGAGATCAAGGACCTGAAAGGGCGGGCCAAAGCCGCCAAGCGCGCCATGCGCCAAAGCAAAGTCGACAAGGCGGAGAAAAACAGCAAGTTCGCCGCCACCCTGAGCCAGCTGCGTCGGGAGCGTGGCATCAGCCAAAAAAAAGCCGCCGGCGATTTGGGGATCAGCCAGGCACTGCTGTCCCATTACGAAAAAGGCATTCGGGAGTGCGGGCTGGACTTTGTGGTCAAGTGCGCCGACTACTACGGCGTGACCACCGACTACCTACTGGGGGTGTCTGCCAGCCGCAACGGACTGGATCCGTCCGTGTATGCCAGTTTGGGTGCAGAGGACGATGATATGCCCCTGAGCACCCTGAGCCAAGCCACCCGTATTTTGCTGGATACGGCAGCCGCTGCCTCTCGCGGGGGCGCTGCCCGGTATATTTATGATTACTATATGCTCAGCCTGTACCGAGGTGCGCTGACGATGGCTAAGGCCGGTATTTTGCCCAGAGAGATGTTCAAGCTGGACTACAATCTGGGTCGTGAATTGGCCTCCGCCGCCTTGGCGGTGCAGGACGCCCGCTTTGTGTTTATTGAGGACAAAAGCCGCACCGGCTCCGATGTGCCGGAAAAGACGGCGCTGCATACCATCATTGCCGAGGCCGAAGAATATATCCTAAATAATTTTGTGATCGAGTGATCAAAACAGGCTCTCCTGGGTTTGCTCCTCCGCCACAAATCGCGTTAAGATCGTCGCAGACAGTTCTGCGGCGATTTTTTTGAATGTGGGGTAATCCATGGCTGCGTTTTCGTCGCCGCCGTCGCTGATGGCGCGCATTACCGCAAAGGGCACCCCGTTGGCAGCACAAACCTGACCCACGGCGCCGCCCTCCATCTCGCCGCACAGGGCGTCAAACTCCCCGGCGATGGCAGACTTCAGCGCTGCGGTGCCGATAAAGGTATCGCCGCTGGCTACCGTGCCCCGGTGGATACGCTCGCCGCTGTTGATGGCGGTGCGCGCCAGCCGATCGGACAGGGTTGGGTCCGTTGCCACTTTAATGGTGCCCAGGCCGTTGATAAAGCCCTTTGGCTCGCCTAAAGCGGTAATGTCAATATCGTACTGGCACACATCGGTGGCAATGACGATATTTTTAATCACCACCCGCTCACTTAGGGAGCAAGCTACGCCGATATTGATGACCCGATCCACTTGGAAACGGTCAATGAGCAGCTGGGTGCACAGGGCGGCATTCACCTTGCCCGGTGCGCACTGCACCACGGTGATCATCACGCCCTCCAGCTCGCCGGTCACAAAGTCGCAGCCTGCCGCCCGGGTGGTGACGGTGCCGGTCATCTTGTCCTTAATGGTGCGGACCTCCACATCCATTGCGCCGATAATGCCTAACATATACGGGTCTCCTTTTGCAGTAAGGGCCGCAGTAGCAGCCGAAAAATCAGGACGCCGAGCACGGCACCCAGGGTGTTTAAGATAATATCGTCCACATCCGCGTCCCCGCTTTTGGTGAGAAGTTGAAAACTCTCTACAAACACGGACAGGGCCACAGGCACCAGAGTGCCCCACAGCACCGGACGCCGCCGCACCGTGCCGCAAAGGGCCAGGGACAGGGAGGTGAAGTACAGCACATTCCCTGCCGAGTGCAGGGCGGTGGAAAAAGACAGGGTGCCGGTCTTGGCATAATACCACAGGCAGTAGATCTCGCCCCGGAAGGGCACGCTGTTGGCGGTAACGAAAATATTGCCAAAGGTGCGCAGCAGGAAAAACTGCAAGATAAAAAGAAACGCGCACAAAGGCAGATAGCCCAGGGAGAACCGGCGGTAAAACAGGGCAAAGACCACACACCCCTTGCTGCACCGGGCGCAAATCCAGCCTGCCGCCAGCAGGGTGAACACGCTGATGAGGGTGTAAAGAAAGTGGTAGATAATGCGGCTGTCGTCCAGCCGGGCAATTAAATTCACCGTATAGCGGTCGATAAAGAACAGCACCAGCGACACCTGCATTAAAACGGCGCAGGCGGTGCCCGCAAAGCGCAGGGAGCGCTCGGTCAAAAAGTTCCACACCGTGACCGCCGCAGGAATCACAAAAGAGAGGATCAGCTTTAACCACTGGTAGCGGAAGTTGAAAAAGAACGGTGCGTGCCAGCTGTCTAAAAAGCAGCAGCCTGTAAAAAACAGCCCCAAAACCAGGGCCACACGGCTGACAGCGCGCCACGGACTTGTAGTGTGCATAGGTTCTACCCCCAACATATAGTGACATTATAATATATTATGAGAATAAAAACAAGAAGTAACAGATTTTTATTGACAACAGGGCGCATTTTATAATATAATATCAACCGCTAATGTGGATCACTATCCCACAAGCCAAAAGTCAATTCGCCTGCACTATGCCGTGCAGAGCATAAGTAAAATCAAGACCAGTTTGATTTTCAGAAACGGAGTGAATGCAAGATGAAAAGAACTTTCCAGCCTAAGAAGCGGCACGCACAGATGGAGCACGGCTTCAGAAAGAGAATGTCCACCAAGAACGGCAGAAAGGTACTGGCCCGCCGCCGTGCTAAGGGTCGCAAGTCCCTGTCTTACTAATTGACCGAACGGAGCGTATTGTGAAAAGCAGCGCCATAAAGGAGAATAAGGTCTTTCGCCGCCTGTACCACCGTGGTAAGAGCAAGGCCGGAGCCAGCCTGGTGACCTATTGTATGAAGAATCGCCGAGGTGAGACCCGGGTGGGCATTACCACCTCCAAGAAAATCGGCACCGCCGTAGAGCGCAACCGCGCCCGCCGGGTGATTCGTGCCGCCTTTTCACAGCTGGAGGACGGTGTGACCGGATGGGATCTGGTGTTCGTGGCGCGCAGCCGCACCACCAGAGTGAAGATGCAGGTGGTTCTGGCGGATATGGAAAAACAGTTGACGGCCTTAGGGGTGTTATCGCATGAAGAACATCGTTAAGAAGCTGGCGATCTTCCTGATTCGTACCTACCAGCTGACCCTCAGTCCCCGATTTTCGCACGGCGCCTGCCGCTATACCCCTACTTGCAGCCAGTATGCACTGGAGGCCATTGAGATCCACGGCGTGTGGAAGGGGTGCTGGCTGGCGTTTTTGCGTATTTTGCGCTGCAATCCTTTCTTTAAGGGCGGGTATGACCCGGTGCCCCCAAAGAAGGACAAGCCCTGCGCTCCCTGCTCTACAACTGAATCTAACGAGGACAATGCATGAACAGTATTTTATTAGCTGCCACTTCTTCTTCCGTGGGCATGGGCCTTTTTAAGCCGCTTTATTGGCTGTTCGGTGTGTGCATGGGGTTCCTGATGGATCTGCTGAACAATCAGTATTTCGTGGCCATCGTCATCTTTACGGTGGTGACCCGAGTGATCCTGCTGCCCTTTAACATCCACCAGCAAAAGACCATGGCCAAGACCGCCCGCTTGCAGCCCAAGCTGGCGAAGCTGCAGAAGAAGTACCCGGACCCTAAGGACCGGATGAAGCTCCAGCAAGAGACCCAGGATCTGTACGCCCGCGAGGGCCACAATCCCATGCAGATGGGCTGCGGACCGATGCTTTTCCAGATGGTGTTCCTGATGGGCATCATCGGGATTATTTATTATCCCCTGTCTTATGTGCTGGGGATGAAGGGCTTTGCGGATCAGTCCGCCAACATTGCGCAGGTGGTGCAGGAGTTGGGCTACAAGGGCCAGTATTTGCAGCTGGGTATTTTGGAGAATTTCGGCGCCTATAAGGACACTTTGGTTGAGAAATTCCCCACCCTGTTTACTGCGGACAACTGCGCCGCCATTCAGGCGTACCGCGACGGTATGGTGATCGGTAATTTGGATATGACCGCCATTCCCCACTGGAAAGACGGGATCATTATTATCGTTCCCCTGCTTTGCCTGGTGACCTCCCTGGCCTCCACCCTGGTGTCTACCATGATCCAGAAGAAGAACAATCCGGCAGCCGCACAGCAGACCAGCCAGATGCTGATTATGATGCTGATGATGCCGTTCTTCTCCTTTTACATTTCGTTTAAGGTACCGGCAGCGGTCGGCTTTTACTGGATCATCTCCAACCTGGTGGCCATTGTGCAGCAGCTTTTCCTGGCCAAGTTCTTCCCGCCGAAGCGCAGCCAGGCCAGACTGATGCTGGAGAACACCATTTACCGGCGCTCCAGAGAAGCGAACATCAAAAAACTGAAATAACACGACCCCCCGGGTCACCGGGAGGATAAGTCGGAGGAAAGCATGTTAAAAGAATTTGAAGGCAGAGGCAAGACCCTGGAGGAGGCCCGCAACACGGCCCTCATCGGTCTGAATGCGCCCGCCTCGGCAGATGTGCATGTGGAAGTGGTACAGATGCCGAAGAAAAAGGTGCTTGGCCTGTTTGGCGGCAGCGACGCTGTGGTCAAGGTCAGCTACGACGACGGCAAGCGGGAAAAGAAGCCCCAGCCCCGCCGCGAAGCACCGGCGCAGCCCAAAAAGCAGGCGCAGCGCAGCGACAAGCCCCAAAAGGCAGAGAAGCAGAGCGCGCCCCGTGCTGCCAAGGCAGACAAGCCTCGTGCACCTAAGGCGGACAAACCCGCCCGTGCACCCAAAGCAGATAAACCCCGAGAGAAGGCAACCGTGCAGCTTAGCGACGCAGATCTGAACAGCGCCTGCCTGTACTTAAAGCGCCTGATCGAGGGCCTGCAAGTGGAGGATCCCCAGGTGGCCGGCATTCTGAAGGACGGCCTGGTGGAGATCACCATTGACTGCGAGGATTACGGTATTATCATCGGCCACCGGGGCGAGACCCTGGACGCCCTGCAATACCTGACCTCTTTGCAGATCAAAAAGCAGACCGATAAGTATGTGCGCGTGGCCCTGAATGTGGGCAACTACCGGGAAAAGCGCCAGGAAACCTTGAAGAACCTGGCCAAGAAAAACGCGGCCTATGTGCTGCGCACCGGCAAGCGCTATACCTTTGAGCCTATGAATCCCTATGAGCGGCGCATTTTGCACACTGCCATTCAGGAGGTAGAGGGTGTGACCTCTCGCTCCATCGGTGTGGATCAGAACCGTCGCGTGGTGCTGGAGCCGGAAGGCGGCGTGACCAACACCGGCAGTGATCGGGAGCGCTACAACCGTGGCAGTCGCGGCGGTCGTCGCGGC
>ERZ779762.1812-NODE-1812-length-11105-cov-4.286516_pt1 | contig 11105 bp, 14 predicted proteins | sample MGYA00511887_ERZ779762 | MGnify/ENA primary metagenome ERZ779762 (study PRJEB29588, sample SAMEA2163052) | human gut metagenome | biome: human gut; feature: human-associated habitat; material: faeces | place: Denmark | collected 2008/2010 ...
TCCATTCCACGCAGCTTTCTGTCCTTAATATGATACTGAGGTTGGAAATTCAGCGTAAAGTTCTGGTTAAATACAGCATCCTTCAGCTTATTTTCAATAGCAACATTCTGAAGGAAATCATTCAGGATCAGGGCATCAAAATACTGAATAGACGTTTTTCCTGATTCTTTGGCCTTAAACATGACGATCTCTGCACAGTTGATCAGTTCAAGGGTAGATTTGGCCGCTTCCGGATACTCTGCTACACCAATGGATACACTGATGCTGATCTCCTGTCCAGTACTGAGGATCCACGGTGATTTTACACGTTCAGCGATTGCCCCGTAAATATAATCAACACTGCGGTTTCCATATGGATTGTAAATAGCAATACAATAGATATCTGCATTAAAGTGGGATACAACTACATTCTCACTGTTAAATTCTGACAGATACTGTCCAAACTGCTGTACTACTTCATCGCCAACTACAATGCCAAGACCGTCATTGATCTTTCTGAAATCATCAATATCTACAAACATGACAGCAACAATGTTCTGTTCGTCTTCTGCTTTTCTTACAAAATCGGCAAGAAGACGTACAAAATAGTTTCTGTTGTACAGTCCTGTCAGAACATCGTAATATGCCATATAGGTCAGTTCATCGTTCTGATTCTGTATCTTGGAAACATTTTTAAAACGGATGACCTTATCCGTAGGTACATTCATCTGATCATAGATCACGGAAACCTCACACTCAACCCAGGTTTTTCCGTCCTTCAGTCTTACGATCGCACTGTCAGACTGTATTCCAGATTTTTCGAGGAAGAGAAGCTCCTTAAGCGGAAGAACATATTTTTCTTCTACTTCCCCATAAATCTTGCTGATATCCTTGATCTCCCTGATCTCCACACCTTTAAAAAGATAGTCCCAGTTGGCTACTGTCTTCACATAATGATCTTCAAAATTGACATATACAAAAGCACTGGTCGATGTCTCACAGATCAGTTTCAGCATTTTTTCTTCTTTTTCAAGCTTCTGATTCAAGGCGTTCAGTAAATCCACCTGATAACGTAACTCTTCCATGAATGCCAGTTCCCTTTTAACCCCTCATAAACATTAATCTCTATTTCTTTGTGATATATCCCTGTGCTTTGAGCAGCTCTGCACAAAGCACTGCGCCGCCCGCTGCTCCGCGGACCGTATTGTGGGATAAGCCAACAAACTTCCAGTCGTAAACCGTATCCTCTCTCAGACGGCCAACCGAAATTCCCATGCCGTTTTCATAATTGACATCCAGAGCAACCTGAGGGCGGTTATCCTCCTCCAGATACTGAATGAACTGCTTGGGCGCGCTGGGAAGCTCCAGTCTCTGCGGCTCGCCGGAAAAATGAACCAGACGATCGATTAACTCTTCCTTGGTAGGCTTTTTCTTAAACTTCACAAACACAGCTGCGGTATGTCCGTTTAAAACAGGCACACGAATACACTGGCAGGTGATAACCGGGCTCTGTGCCGGAACGATCACGCCGTCCTCCACTTTGCCCCAAAGACGCAGCGGCTCCTTTTCGCTCTTCTCTTCCTCGCCGCCGATATAAGGGATGATATTTCCCACCATCTCCGGCCAGTCTGCAAAGGTCTTACCCGCGCCGGAAATCGCCTGATAGGTCGTAGCAACCACTTCATAGGGCTCGAACTCTTTCCACGCAGTCAGGACAGGCGCATAGCTCTGAATCGAGCAGTTCGGTTTTACAGCAACGAAGCCTCTCTTGGTACCGAGTCTTTTTTTCTGAGATTCGATAACTGCCGCATGCTCCGGATTGATCTCCGGAACCATCATCGGGACATCCGGTGTCCAGCGGTGTGCGGAGTTATTGGAAACAACAGGTGTTTCTGTCTTTGCATAGGCTTCCTCGATCTTTTTGATCTCGTCCTTTGTCATATCGACAGCGCTGAATACAAAATCAACCTGAGATGCTACATGCTCCACATCGTTAACGTTTAATACGATCAGGTTCTTTACCGCTTCCGGCATGGGTGTGTCCATTTTCCATCTGCCGCCGACTGCCTCTTCGTAGGTCTTGCCTGCGGAACGGGGGCTTGCTGCAATGGCAGCCACTTCGAACCAGGGATGGTTTTCCAGCAGTGAAATAAACCGCTGACCTACCATGCCAGTTCCACCCAGAATGCCAACTTTCAGCTTCTCACTCATTTTTTCAATTCTCCTCTCCTGTTTTCATCCAGATTGCTCCGGTTGATGGCTGTTGCCATTCATCCGATTGGAAATTGTGTTTCCATTTCAGATTTATATCAGATAGTATCATATTTTTTACTTTATTGCAATAAAGTAAAAATATTTTGTCGAATCCATGGGCAGATATGTCATTGCTATGCAACATCGATGCGCAATTGCAGCAGCTTCCGCATATGATAAAGCAGATCATGTCAGGATAGCCTGCAAAAGAACCCAGTTTCAGGGCAATCCTGCCAGAAAGAAGGGAAAAGCTTATGGACTCTGTCCTTTTAAAAGCACAGGAACTGTCCTATTCCTACCACACCCTAAACGGCGAAACGCCCGCCCTGGATCGGGTTTCCTTCTGCCTTTACCGCAAAGAATTTCTGGCGATTGTCGGTCCCAGCGGCTGCGGCAAATCCACGGTCACGGCGGTGTTTTCGGCCCACGGTGTGCCGCTGGCCGATGCCGACCAGATCAGCCGCGAGATTTTACTGCCCGGCTCGCCGCTGCTGCCCCGGCTGGCCCGGCGGTTCGGCGCAGACATTTTAAAAGCAGACGGCACATTGGACCGCCGCCTGCTGGCTGACCGCGCCTTTGCCACCCCGGAAGGCAAGGCGGCGCTGGACAGCCTGACCCACCCGGAGATCGTGCGCCGCATCCGTGCGGCAAAGCAGGCAGCACAGGATGCCGGTGCACCGCTGTTCGTGCTGGATGGCGCGGTCATCGTGGGGACTGCGGCGCAGGCCGAGTGTGACCGCCTGTGCGTGGTCACGGCACCGTTTGAGACCAGTGTGGCCCGCATCGTGGCCCGGGACGGCATCTCGGCCGAGATGGCCGCCCGCCGCCTGAACGCCCAGACACCGGAAAGCACCCTCACCGCGCAGGCAGACTATGTGCTGCGCAACGATTCCAGCCTTGCACATCTGCAGGCTGCGGCAGAGCAGCTCTGCACAAAGCTTCTGGCAGAAGGAGGTGCGGGAAAAGAACTTTGAACAAACGATATAACGAACAAGATCCTGCACCGCAGTACGACCCGGAGACGGCCCGCATCCGCCGCGCTCTCCGCGCCCAGAAGGCACGCCGCCGCAAAAAAATGCGCAGCCGCAGGCTGTTCCTGCTGGGCATGGCGCTGATCCTGCTGTTTGTGCTGGTGCCCAACTTGTGGGGCAGGGCAGAACGGCTTTTATACCCCCGCAAGTACGAAGCGCTGGTGGACCAGTGGGCGGAGACTTACGGCCTTGACCCGCTTCTGGTGGATGCATTCATCCGCACCGAAAGCGGCTTTGACCCGCAGGCCACCTCCACTGTGGATGCCCGGGGCCTGATGCAGATGACCGAAGAGACCTTTATCTGGCTGCGCAGCAAGATTGCACCGGACGAAGGACTGCTCTTTGCAAATCTCTACGACCCGGAGACCAGCATCCGGTTCGGATGCTATTACCTGCACCTGTGCATGGAGCGCTACAACGGCGATGTTGCCACTGCCGCTGCCGCTTATCACAGCGGGTGGGGCACGGTAGATGCTCTTTTACAGATGGAAGAGCACTCCGCAGACGGCGAGACCCTGCAGGGCTTCCCTTACAGCCAGATGAACCACTACGTAAAAAAGATTACTTCCTGCTATGCGCGGTATCAGCGTATCTATGCAGAAAGCTGAGAGGAGATAAGGAACATGAGCGAGAAACTTACCGCAAAGCAGGCTGCCGAACAGCTGCTTTACAAGCCGGAGTACGCCGCCGACAAGAGCGCCGACGTGAAGGAGAAGGCTGCAGCCTTTGCCGAAGGCTACAAAGCCTTCCTGAACGCTGCCAAGACCGAGCGCGAAGCTGCCGCCGCCAGCGAAAAGCTGCTGCTGGAGGCCGGTTACGAGAAGTTTGAGCCGAAAAAGACCTATGCCCCCGGCCAGAAGATCTACTTTGTGCAGGAGCACAAGGCGGTGGTGGCCGCTACCATCGGCCGGAAATCTTTTGAGGAGGGTTTCCGTCTGGTGATCGCCCACATCGACAGCCCCCGTCTGGACCTGCGCCCGAACCCGCTGTACGAAGCAAACCACCTCAGCTACTTCAAGACCCACTATTACGGCGGCATCCGCAAGTACCAGTGGGGCACCATGCCGCTGGCCATCCACGGCGTGTTCACCCGTGCCGATGGCTCCAGCGTGTCCTTTGCAGTGGGTGAGGACGAGAATGACCCCGTGTTCTGCATCACCGATCTGCTGCCCCATCTGGGTGCCGAGCAGAACGACCGCAAGCTCAGCGAGGGCATCAAGGCCGAGGAGCTGAACGTGCTCATCGGCTCCGACGCTGTGGAGGATGCCGACATCAAGGAGGCCGTCAAGCTGAACACCCTGATGCTGCTGCACGAAAAGTACGGCATCACCGAGCGGGACTTCACCCGCGCTGAGATCGAGGTGGTGCCCGCCCATAAGGCCCGGGACGTGGGCTTTGACCGCTCCATGGTGGGCAGCTACGGTCACGATGACCGGGTGGACGCATACCCCGCCCTTATGGCCGAGATCGAGACGAAAGATCCTGTGCACACCACCGTCTGCGTGCTGACCGATAAGGAAGAGATCGGCTCCGACGGTGTGACCGGCATGCAGAGCATGTATGTGTTCCACTTTATGCAGCTGCTGTGCCGCGCCGCCGGTCAGGACGACATCCTTGCCTTCCAGAATAGCGTGTGTCTCTCCGCCGATGTGACCGCCGCCTACGACCCCTCCTGGGCAAATGCCTTCGAGCCGCAGAACGGTACTTACGCAGGCCGCGGCGTGGCCTTCTTCAAGTACACCGGCAGCCGCGGCAAGAGCTCTGCCAGCGATGCTTCCGCTGAGCTGGTAGGGGATATCACCCGCCTGCTGGATGCCAACGGCGTGGCATGGCAGATCGGAGAACTGGGCCGTCTGGATCTGGGCGGCGGCGGCACCATTGCCAAGTACGTGGCCAACCGCGGCATCCCGGTGCTGGACATCGGCGTGCCGGTGCTGTCCATGCACTCGCCCTTCGAGGTCATCCATAAGACCGACCTGTACATGGCTTACCGCACCTTTGCACTGTTCTGCCAGAACGCGGACTAATTGAAAAAAGCAAACTCCCTCAGTCAACCCCTATCGGGCTTGACTGGGGGAGTTCTTTTTCATCTTACCGGCAAGGCTTCGGCCACCGTCAGAAAGGTGTAGCCGTTGTCTGCATACCACCGGATAATGTCCGGCAGTGCTTCGGCGGTGGTGTGTGTGGAGGAAGAATCGTGCATCAATACAATGCAGTTCGTCTGCTGCCCGGTCTCGTGCACCACATTGCGGTAGATGGTGCCCGCGCTTGGGTGCCCGCCCACGGCATCCTCGGCGCACACGTTCCAGTCCACCCAATGCCAGCCTTTCTGCTCTACTTCGGCTTTCAGCTGCTTCATCAGGCCTTTGCCGCCGTAGCGCCGACTGACGGTGTTGGTGCTGCCGCCCGGAAACCGTAGATACCGGATGCTCTCGGCATCCACATAGGGCGCAATGCGCTCCTTTAAAAGGGCAATGTCCTCCCAATAAGCGTTGCTGCTGCGGTAGATATCGCTGTACTCGTGGGAAGCAGAGTGCAGCGCGATCTGGTGCCCGGCGCTGACCGCTTCGGCGAGCAGGGGCAGATACTTCTCGTTGTAACCGGTAGCCACCACAAAAAATGTGGCGTGCACTCCGGCCGCGTTCAGCGCGCTGAGCACATCCGGTGTGGTCTTGCTGGGACCGTCGTCAAAGGTCAGGCAGACCCACTTTTCCGGCAGCGGCTGGGCAGCAGGCTCCTGCTGCTCCTGTGCCAGAGCCGAAACGGCGGGGGAGAGCATCGAAGTGTCCGGTGCCGGGGTAAGATCCTGCGCCTGACATCCGGTGACGACCGGCGGCGCAGCAGATACAAACCCCATAATGAGGGCGAACAGCATCACGGCCGCAACTCTGGCCCGCCTACGCCGTGCGAGATATTCTGCAAGCTTCAAGAGCAAAACCTCCTTTGTCTGTTTGGTTTGCTCTTATCAGAATATGAACGACGGCGGATTCTATGAAAAAAATCAGCCCACCCGCTGGCGTTTATCCAGCCGCATCTTGTCGGCGATCATTGCGATGAATTCCGAGTTCGTAGGTTTTCCGCGCAGGTTATGGATGGTGTAGCCGAAGTAGCTGTTGAGGGTGTCCACGTCTCCCCGGTCCCATGCCACCTCGATGGCGTGGCGGATGGCGCGCTCCACCCGGCTGGCGGTGGTGCCGTTTTTCTTGGCGATTTCCGGGTACAGACGCTTGGTCACAGCGTTGATATACTCCGGCTCGTTCATGGTGAGCAGGATGGCATCCCGCAGGAACTGGTAGCCCTTGATATGGGCGGGGACGCCGATCTGATGCAGGATCTCGGTAACGGTCAGCTCATCGCTGTCCACGCTGGTGTGCAGGATGTGCTTTTCCGGGCCAAGTGCCGCCTTGAGCACCCGTGCGGCAAGCACGGTCTCATCAAAGGGCTTTACAAAGTAGTAGGCAAAGCCTTCGTCCAGCAGCTCCTGTACCATCTCTTCGCTCTGGAAGGCACCGGTCACGAAGAAGGAGGTGTGCCGCTCACCGGCGGCATTGTAGCGCTGCTTTACCGCAAGGGCATCCAGACCGGGCATAAAAGCATCCAGCAGGACCACCTGCGGGCGCACGGTGAGCATTTTCTGCAGGACCTTGTTGCCGTCCTTTTCCACAACGGTCACGTCCACGCCCTTCTGCTCCAGCGCTTCGCGGCAGGCGGCAGTGAACGGGGCACCAGTATCCGACATCAAAAATCTAACTTTGTCCATGGTTGTTTCCTCCAATGTGTGCAGTTCCCTTAACACCATGGATTTTACCATAATTTTCCAGAACTTTCAACGGTTTATATTGGTAAATTTTGGCAAATAAAATCGAAACCCGCAAATTATTTTGCGTTTTGGGCCTGCGTGTGTGCTGTATCGTCTGTTTTTTCAACAGCGCGGGCCTGCTTGAGCATGGTCTGAGCAAAAATGCCGTAGCCCCGCGTGGGGTCGTTTACCAGCACATGGGTCACTGCACCCACCAGTCTGCCGTTCTGCAGGATGGGACTGCCGCTCATGCCCTGCACGATGCCGCCGGTTTTGGCAAGCAGCTGCCGGTCGGTCACGCGCAGGATCATGTTGCGGTGGGGGTCTGCGTCGTTTACCTTTTCAATGCGGATGCGGTATGCCTTGGGCACCTCGCCGTCCACGGTCGTCCAGATCTCGGCATCGCCCGGCACAACCTCCTGCGCAAAAGCCATCTCCAGCTCCGGGCCGGAAAATGCAGCCCGTGTTCTGCCATAGACCCCGGTCTTGCTGTTGATGCAGATGCTGCCAAGCGCATGGGTGCTCAGAAAGCGGCCCTTCAGCTCACCGGGGCTGCCCACGGTGCCGCTGGTACACCCCACGATCTGGCAGGGGACGATCTCACCGCTGCGCAGGGCCACGCTCTCACCGGTGTCGCTGTCGCTGATGGGGTGGCCAAGCCCGGCAAACACCCCGGCGGCATTGTCCACAAAGGTCATGGTGCCTACCCCGGCGGAAGAATCCCGCACCCACATCCCGGCGCGCCACTGCCCGGCGGTGCTGTCCCACACGGGGGTCAGCCGGGTCTGGAATTGCTCACCATTGCGGATATAGACCACCTGCACCGGCGCGCCTGCGGCCGTTTCCAGAGCATCGTGCACGGCGTCGTTCGTCTCGGTCAGGGTGTCATCCATGCGCACCACCCGGTCGCCCAGCCGCAGCCCGGCCTTCTTGGCGGGGTTCGCGGTGCCGTCCGGGGTGTTCAGGTCGGAAAAGCCCACAATGAGCGCACCCTCGGAGAACATCTTAACGCCGAAAGGCGTACCGCACACGGTTACCACCGGACGTGTTTCCACCAGAGCGCGCACAGTCTTGACGGGCAGCCACCCGCCAATGGACAAAGTGGCCTGATAGCTGCCCGCAGCCTGCGTGCTGGCCGCGTTGCGGGAGCCAGCGGTGCGCAGCGGCTGCACATAGGCAAAACGGGGCAGGGTAAGGGTCTGGCCGGGTTCCAGCAAAATTTCAGCAGGCAGACTGTGCCACAGCCAGCCCAGCACCGCCAGCGCGGCCACCAGAAGATAAGCTGCCGCAATGCTGCCAGCGCGGCGTAGTTTTGATCTGCGCATCGGCAAAAAGCCCCTTTCCGCCATGGAAAATGATACGATCGTCCGGCGATAGTATGCGCTGTGAAGGGCGGAAATATCAGTGCAGTGATTGACTTTTTCCGCCGGAACTGATACTATATTAAGGTGGTTTGGCCGCAGCTGCAGAATAGAAGAATACGCGGGTATGGTGGAATTGGCAGACGCGCAGGATTTAGGTTCCTGTGCCGCAAGGCGTGTGGGTTCGACCCCCACTACCCGCATACAAAGAAAAGCACGTTGATTCGTACAGAACCAGCGTGTTTTTTCTTATCATGGTAACACTTTTGGTAACACTATTAAGTTTTCAGACTGCTCTCACCAGCGCATTATACAGCATTTCAATGAACTGCACCGCGCTGGGCGCACCGGTCAGCGGATAGCCTGCCAGCTGCTGCACATACTCCGGGTTTGTGAGCCATGCACCTTTAGCTGCCCGGCGGACAGCGCTTTGAATCGCTTTTGGCTCACATCTTCTGCGGTCGGCGATAGGGGTATAGATATCTTTCTCCACGGCCTGCAGGCGGTCTTCCTGCTCACAGACCAGCTCAAGACACTGGCACAGGATACTGTAGGCGCTCAGATTGCGTGTGATGCCCATCGGGCGCAGCAAATCATTGACCTGAGTGGACAATTCGGAAACGATCATAGTTGACACATCCTTTCTATGCGTCAACTCTAACCGAAAAATACTTAAAATTTACCAATTACGTCGATATACGTCGTAAAGCGTCGAAACATGCCAAACAAAAACAGCCCCGAGGAACCGTCAGGCTCCCCGGGGCTGCTGCTATGTATGGGATTACCGCTTGATACAGCGGTTCGTCAGCTTGCCGTATACATCCTCGTACAGCTCCTGCTTATCGCCGTTGTAGGTGTACTCAGCATAGATTCCGTCACCTGCCACGGTGGTGGACAGCAATGCCTTATAGTTCTGGAGTGTCTTGCAGGCCCACACCACAAAGACATTTTCGAGGGTGATCTTCGTCTCACGGTGGGCGTTGTACCACTCGACCAGTGCATTTTTGCAGATGCTTTCATATTCGGCCATGCCAGTAATAATCACGTCTGCGTCTCCTTTACTTCCCCTGTGCCTTCAGCTTGTCGTAGGTCTGGTCTGCCTGAAGGGCTGCGGGGGTGAAGCTGTTGTTCTTCCACCACGCGACCAGCGCGGCCACGGTGGTGATACCGGCGGTGACCAGCTGCTCCACGGTCTGGCTCTCGATGGGCAGCACGGGCTTGCCCAGTGCAGACAGCACCTGATTGGTCAGGGCCAGCAGCAGGCAGGCGGTGCGGGCAATGGTGCCGGCGGAGATGGTGGGTGCGTTGTAGGTGTGTTCGTTCATAGTTAGGTCCTTTCTCTTTCGTGTTCGTCTGCTTCTAAATCAGCGATGCGGTGGTTGGCCACCTTCATCTGCTCTTCCAAAATGGGGACGCGGCGGGCAAAATTGTTGTGCTCCCGCACCTCCCGGGTCAGCTCTTCCAGCTTGGTGTCGGTCACGGCCTGACTGCGGCTGTTGGCGATCAGCACGCCGATCAGGGTCACCGCACCGGCAAGGATGGCTGAGATGATGCTTTCCACTGGTTTCACACCTCCATCACGGGGATGCCGTAATCCTCTGCGCACTGGTGTTCGATACGGCAGCCGCGGGCATTCTTCCAGCCCGGAGCAAAGATTGCCACATCGGCCTTTGCAAGGAACTCGATGCTCCGGGCCAGATAGTCCAGTGGCTTTGCTGCCGGGCCGAAATCATCAAAGAAGGTTTCCAGCGGAGCCACATCTTCACCCAACAGAGCCTTTGCCTTGCTGATCGCGGCGGTGCGTTCCTGAAGTACCTGTTCATCGGACAAGCCACCCATGGGCTGGCTGATAAAAATAGTCTTGCTCATTATTCACCTCACAGCGTCCACCGGCTCTTGTTCGGGCGGGTGTCTACGTGCACCCAGCCCTTTGCCCGGCCTGCCTTGACCGGGTAGCGGCCCACGCCACCGCGCCCGGGCATCAGGCTTTCGGCGTAGGCGGCCACAGCCAGTGGGTCGGTGTCCTGCACCTGAATGTCAGCGGCCCGGCCCAGCAGGTGCTGGCTGGATCTGGAGCCGCCCACCTTGGTGTTGTGGCTGGCGGTGCGGTAGCCGCTGGTGATGGTCACCGGCTTGCCGAAGTGCTCCCGGATGCACTGCAGCAGCACCACAAGACCCTCGTCAATGAGGATGGTGTCGGTGCCGTCGCGGCAGCGGAATTCCCGCACACGGAACGCGGGAGAGAGCTGCTTTGCACCATCATTCTTCAAACTGTACTGCTTGATTGCCATATGTATCACGTCCTTTCATAGGATCAAGCCACGGGCTTATTTTTCCAATTCTGCCTTGATGGCTTCCAGATCGTCCGTGGTCAGGGACGGGTAGTCGGCGGCGATGTCTTCAAAGACTTCACCGGCGGCAATGCGGATTTTGAAAGCGCGGGTCATAATGCGAAGTTTGAGTGCGTTCAGGGTTTTCATAAAAATCAGCCTCCAATCAAATCAGCCATCATCAAAATAATATCGTTGTTTGCGGCTTCCAGCGCGTCCACGCGCTCCGGCAGCTTCTTCCGTGCTTCGGCCTTTTTGCGTGCTTCTTCCTGCGCGGCCAACTCTTCGTCCGTATAACGGATGTATCTCTGCACCGGCACCTGTTCGGTCCATGCGGCCTGCGCAGGCACGC
>ERZ779762.1817-NODE-1817-length-11103-cov-2.657766_pt1 | contig 11103 bp, 9 predicted proteins | sample MGYA00511887_ERZ779762 | MGnify/ENA primary metagenome ERZ779762 (study PRJEB29588, sample SAMEA2163052) | human gut metagenome | biome: human gut; feature: human-associated habitat; material: faeces | place: Denmark | collected 2008/2010 ...
GACCGCAAGTTCGAGGTGTTCAAGGCTGATCCTGACGCTCACTACAACCGCGTTATTGATATCGACCTGTCCACAATCCGTCCGACAGTGGCATTCCCGCACCTGCCCGAGAACACAAAGACCATCGACGAGGTAGGAACAGTCAAGATCGATCAGGTAGTCATCGGATCATGTACCAACGGCAGATATTCCGACCTGGAAACTGCTGCGGCTGTAGTAAAGGGAAAGCATGTCGCAAAGGGCGTACGCGCTATCGTTATCCCGGCTACTCAGCAGATATATCTCGATGCGCTCCGCAACGGTCTGCTCGAAACTTTCGTTGAAGCCGGAATGGTTGTTTCCGCTCCTACATGCGGTCCATGTCTTGGTGGACATATGGGTATCCTTGCCCCGGGCGAGAGAGCAGTTTCCACCACAAACAGAAACTTCGTCGGCAGAATGGGCGACGTTACCTCTGAGGTATACCTCGCAAGCCCGGCTATCGCAGCCGCAAGCGCACTGACCGGCTATATCTCTGACGTACAGGAATAAGGAGGTCATACAATGAAAGCACACGGCATAGTACATAAGTACGGCGATAATGTAGATACTGACGTTATAATCCCCGCACGTTACCTCAATACCGCAGACCACAAGGAACTTGCTTCCCACTGCATGGAGGATATCGACAAGGATTTCGTCAACAAGGTAAAGCCAGGCGACATCATGGTGGCTAACCTCAACTTCGGCTGCGGAAGCTCCCGCGAGCACGCCCCCATCGCTATAAAGGAAAGCGGCATTGCATGCGTCATCGCTTCTACATTCGCGAGGATATTCTACCGCAACGCCATCAATATCGGTCTGCCTATACTTGAATGCGACGAGGCTGCAAAGGATATCGACGCAGGCAACGAGGTGGATATTGACTTTGATACGGGCGTTATCACCAATGTCACCAAGGGTCACAAATATCAGGCTCAGCCTTTTCCTGAGTTCATCAAGGAGATCATCAACAAGGGCGGTCTGCTCAATTCGCTCAAGGGCTGATACTGTTGAGGGGGCGTTTCTGTGATAATCAACATTCAGAACGTTCTGCGTACTTCGCAGCTTTCACCGGAGATACTTGCCAATATCGCGCACAGCAGTGAGTTCACGGCACAGCATGACATCTATTATTACCGGGACTGCATGAAACAGGATCTGCTCACAGCTATCGTCACCTGCGACAAGACTGTGAGAGGAGTGTGTATATGCAAGCGTTCCATGATACCGGACAGCTGCGAGATCGACTCTATCTGTATCGACGCGGATTTCCAGCGGAAGGGTCTTGGCAAGAAGCTGCTGGCGCACTCGCTGCGAAACATGCGTTCGCTGCATATCAGGACAGCTTATCTTTGGGTGAGCGATAACAACGGCGCTGCTATGGAGTTCTTCACCGCGTTCGGCTTCAAGCCGGACGGCAGGCGGCGCAACGGAGAAGCGCGTCTTAAAATCGACATATATTAGAAAGGTGTATTCCATGGAAAAGAATATCGCAGTTATAAAGGGCGACGGAATCGGCCCCGAAATAGTCACCGAGGCTATGAAGGTGCTGGACAGGGTCGCAGCAAAGTACGGGCACAAGTTTAACTACGAGCAGCTGCTGATGGGCGGCTGTTCCATCGACGCCAACGGAGTTCCGCTGACCGACGAGACTATCGAGCGCTGCAAGGCTTCCGACGCAGTTCTTATGGGAAGCATCGGAGGAGACACCACCAAGTCCCCGTGGTACAAGCTTCCTGCAAATCTCCGTCCGGAGGCTGGCCTGCTCAAGATACGCAAGTCCCTGGGACTGTTCGCGAACCTGCGCCCCTGCCTGCTTTTCAGTGAGCTTGCTTCTGCGTGCCCGCTCAAGACGGAAATAAGCGAAAAGGGCTTTGACATGCTCATCATGCGCGAACTGACCGGTGGTCTTTACTTCGGCGAGCGCCATACAAGCGAAGTTGACGGCGTTATGACTGCGGTAGATACCCTCAGCTATAACGAAAAGGAGATCCGCCGTATCGCGATAAAGGCTTTCGGCGTTGCGATGAAGCGCCGCAAGAAGGTTACCAGCGTTGATAAGGCGAACGTTCTCGACAGCTCCAGACTGTGGAGAAAGGTAGTCGAGGAAGTTGCAAAGGATTACCCTGAGGTCAAGCTGGAGCATATGCTGGTAGATAATTCCGCAATGCAGCTGGTAAAGGACCCTGCGCAGTTCGACGTTATGGTTACTGAGAACATGTTCGGCGATATCCTGTCCGACGAGGCTTCCATGATCACTGGCTCTATCGGAATGCTGCCTTCCGCAAGCATGAACGAGACCAGGTTCGGACTTTACGAGCCGTCCGGCGGTTCTGCGCCTGACATTGCGGGTCAGAACAAGGCTAACCCGATCGCGACTATCCTTTCCGCTGCAATGATGCTGCGTTATTCCTTCGATATGACCGAGGAAGCTGACGCGGTTGAAAATGCTGTCCGTCAGGCAATAAAGGACGGATACAGAACAGGCGATATCATGTCCGAGGGCATGAAGCTTCTTTCCTGCACAGAAATGGGAAGCAAGATCGCAGAATACATCTAAAATAACGCATGAGCCGTGTTTTTTACACGGCTTTTGGGCTTTTTGCCGAAAATCTTTCCACAACCGGGGTTTTTCATGTCGAATACATTGAATTACTGCAAAACGGTTGCATTTGCTTAAAATTTGGGTTATAATTAAATTAACGGTTATTCAGAAAGGAGCTTTTGAAAATGTACAATGATATCGTGGACACCATTGGTTTTCTGGGCAATTATGACAGCGAAGTCGCTGACGCAATGAATCTGGAGCTTAAGCGCCAGAAGAGAAATCTGGAGCTTATCGCCAGCGAGAACATCGTTTCTCCGGCAGTGATGGCTGCTATGGGCAGCGTCCTCACAAACAAGTACGCCGAGGGCTACCCCGGAAAGCGCTATTACGGCGGCTGCGAGGACGTTGATATCGTCGAGAATATCGCGATAGAGCGTGCCAAGAAGCTGTTCGGCGCAAAGTTCGCGAATGTGCAGGCGCATTCCGGCGCACAGGCTAACACTGCGGTTTATGTGGCGCTTCTCCAGCCGGGCGACACTGTTATGGGCATGAGCCTTGCTCACGGTGGACACCTTACCCACGGTTCCCCTGTCAACATTTCCGGTAAGTTCTACAATTTCGTTCCTTATGGCACTGACGACGAAGGATTTATCGACTACGAGGAACTCTACAAGCTGGCAAACAAGAACAAGCCCAAGCTTATCGTAGCCGGCGCTTCCGCTTACCCCAGGACTATCGATTTTGAAAAGCTCTCTTCCATCGCAAGGGCAGTAGGCGCATATCTTATGGTGGATATGGCTCATATCGCAGGTCTGGTAGCTGCAGGTCAGCATGTCAGCCCCGTTCCTTATGCTGATGTAGTCACCACCACCACTCATAAGACACTGAGAGGTCCCAGAGGCGGTCTTATCCTCACAAACAACGAGTACATCGCAAAGAAGATCAACTCTGCGATATTCCCCGGAACCCAGGGCGGCCCTCTCATGCACGTTATCGCCGCAAAGGCAGTTTGCTTCGGCGAGGCGCTCAAGCCTGAGTTCAAGGCTTACGGCGAGCAGATCGTAAAGAATGCCAAGGTTCTTGCTGACACCCTGCTTGAAAAGGGCTTCAAGCTTGTTTCCGGCGGCACTGACAACCACCTGATGCTGGTTGACCTCCGTCCTTTCGACATCACTGGTAAGGATCTCCAGAACAACCTCGACGAGTGCTACATCACCGTAAACAAGAACGCGATCCCGAACGACCCGCAGAAGCCCGCTCTGACTTCCGGCGTTCGTATCGGTACTCCTGCAGTCACCACAAGAGGTCTGAAGGAAGACGACATGCGCGTTATCGGAGAGTGCATCTACCTCACCGCCAAGGATTTCGAGGGCAACAAGGAAAAGGTACGCGCCATGGTCAACGAACTCTGTGCGAAGTATCCCCTGTACGAGTAATTATTTAGGCTCCCTTGCCGCAGGGCAGGGGAGCTGATAAAGCGTATCCGGTTAGAACAGACTATAAATAGTGAAGGAAGATCAAATAATGACAACTGTCAAGAACACTGAGGTTTTATATCAGAACTTCAACTCCGTAGCTCCCCTCGGACTTATCTGCATGAACGGCACACAGGAGCTGGGCGCAAAGATCAACAGCTATCTCGAGAGATGGGCTGACAGAAACGGCATGGAGCACGACGACTACATGATCGAGTGCCAGTGCCCGCGTTTCCAGTCCGGTGACGCCAAGGGTCTTATCAGGAGCACCGTACGTGGTAAGGATCTGTTTATCCTTGTCGATGTAGGAAACTACAGCTGCAAGTACAAGCTTTTCGACCATGAGAACAGCATGTCCCCTGACGATCACTACATGGATCTGATGAGAATAATCCAGGCTGCCAGCGGTAAGCCGCACCGCATCAACGTTATCATGCCGCTTCTTTACGGCGGTCGTCAGCACAGAAGAAGCTACCGCGAGTCCCTGGACTGCGCAGTTGCACTGCAGGAAATGCAGAGAATGGGTGTTTCCAACGTTGTCACCGTTGACGCTCACGACCCGAGAGTATGCAACGCAGTTCCGCTGATGGGCTTCGATAACGTTATGCCGTCCTACCAGGTTCTCAAGGCAATGTTCAAGGATTTCCCCGACCTCATCATCGATAAGGATCACTTCATGGTTGTAAGCCCGGACGAGGGCGCGCTCCAGAGAAACATGTTCTACGCTTCCGTTATGAGCGTTGACATGGGCATGTTCTACAAGCGCCGCGACTACTCCGTTATCGTTGACGGACGTAATCCTATCGTCGCTCATGAGTACCTTGGTTCCTCTGTTGAGGGCAAGGACGTTTTCGTTGCAGACGACATCATCTCTTCCGGTGAGTCCATGCTGGATATCGCTAAGGAACTCAAGGCACGCAAGGCTAAGAGAATGTTCGCGTATGCGACCTACCCGATATTCACAAAGGGGCTTAAGCAGTTCGACGAAGCTTATGAAAAGGGACTTATCCACGGTGTATTCGGCACAAACCTGACTTATCGCACACCTGAGCTGCTGTCCCGTCCGTGGTTCAAGGAAGTTGACGTTTCCAAGTACCTCGCGTACTTCATCGCTTCCATCAACCACGACACTTCCATCAGCAACGTTATCGACCCGCACGAGAAGATCAAGGCGCTGCTCAGAGAGCACAGAGGTCTGTGATATGCCTTTAGCTGACAGAATACGTCCTGCCACGTTAGACGACGTGGTGGGACAGTCACATCTGATCGGAAAAAACCGTCCGCTTTCGAAGATAATCGAGAGCGGACGAATTCCTAATATGATATTTTACGGTCCCTCCGGGGTGGGAAAGACCACAGTCGCGCGAATCATTGCGGAGTCCGCGAACATGCGGCTTCACAAACTCAACGGCACTTCCGCTTCCACCGGGGACATAAAGAGCGTCGTATCGGAAGTCGATACGTTCCTTGGCTCTAACGGAATTCTGCTATACCTGGACGAGATACAGTACCTTAATAAAAAGCAGCAGCAGAGCCTGCTGGAATACATCGAGGACGGCAGTATTACGCTTATCGCTTCCACGACGGAAAATCCGTATTTCTATGTATACAATGCGATTCTTTCCCGCAGCACGGTGTTTGAGTTCAAGCCGGTTCAGCCAGAGGAACTTGAAAAGGCTATCCGCAGGGGATTTAAGCTGATGTCCGAAGAAACCGGCGTTGAGTACCAGCTGGACGATGAAGCGGTGAAGTACATCAGCCGCGGCTGTGGCGGAGATGTGCGGAAATCCCTTAACACGGTGGAACTATGCGCGCTGACCTGCACTGACGGAAAGATAACCCCTGAACTCGCGCAGGAACTCACCCAGCGCAGCAACATGCGCTACGACCGGGACGGCGACCAGCACTACGACCTGCTTTCCGCGCTGCAGAAATCCGTTCGCGGCTCGGACGAGAATGCGGCGCTTCACTACGCGGCGCGTCTTATGGAAGCCGGGGACATTATTTCGCTTTCGCGCAGGCTTCTGGTCATCGCAAGCGAGGATATCGGGCTTGCTTATCCGCAGGCGGTGCCTATAGTCAAGGCGTGCGTTGACAGCGCTATGCAGCTTGGCCTGCCGGAAGCGCGCATTCCCCTTGCAGAAGCTGTAATTCTGCTTGCGACTGCGCCGAAGTCCAACAGCGCATATAAGGCCATAGCGGCTGCGTTTGAGGATATCAGCAATGGCGCTGCATATGAATTCCCGCGGCAGCTTCAGAATGTCCACTGCGACGGCGAGGGCGCGGCAGTCAGGGGGCAGCACTATCTGTACCCGCATGATTATCCTAATCATTGGGTGAAGCAGCAGTATCTGCCCGACCCGATAAAGGATCATGTATATTACGAATACGGCGATAACAAGCTTGAAAACGCTGCAAGAGAGTACTGGAGCCGTATTAAAAAGTAGTCTGTATCACTTTTGCCGTGTTATCTCCGGAATACACCCAGCTGTCGATGTGACCGCTCGTCTTGAAATATTTCAGCTCATTATCGTGGAATGCGTTTTCCGATGTGTTCACGATGATGAGCTTTATTTTCATCTTTTCCGGGATTATAGCCTTTATGTAGACGCTGGCGCAGCTGTTCACCGTGACGTCGGGGCGTAATTCCGCAAGACCCGCGAGGTTTGGCGTGAGCTCCACAAATACGCCGTAGTCCTCTATGGAACGCACGATGCCCGTGACGGTTTCGCCGGCTTCAAACATGGAAGCGTTTTCTTCCCAGGTGCCGAGAAGTTCCTTGTGCGTAAGGCATATCCTGCCGTTATCCAGGGATTTCACCACAGCGTATATGTTCTGCCCGACGTGGAAACGGTCCTGCGGGTGTGTGATGCGCGACACTGATATCATGTCAATAGGGATAAGCGACGGAATTCCGCAGCCGATGTCAACAAAGCAGCCGAACGGTTCAAGGTGCGTTACCCTTGCGGGAATGATATCACCGGGGGTAAGCCGGCTCAGATAGTTTTCCATGCACTTGACCTGCGCGGCACGGCGCGAAAGCACGGCGTAAAGTTCCCCGCGCTCGTCCCTGCGGAAGTCAGTCACGATGAACGACACCGGCTTGTTCACCCGTGAGATGAGCGCGATATCCTTGGTGGTTCCCTCGACGATACCGATCGCGCCCTCTTCCCGCGGGATTATGCCGCGCATGCAGCCAAGGTCAACGATGAGGTCGTGGCGGCTGTTGCAGATCATGCACGGCGCTTCGATTATCCTGCCGGTGGACATGCATTCGCTGAGCGAATAGAATGTCGCGAGGCAGGAGCGGTTTTCAGCGGTTGTGAATAAGTAGCCCTCAGGCAGATACTCTGTCATTTTGTACCTCCAGAATAGTTTTTTCTGTACATAGTATGAGGACAGATGTTGGATTATGATTTGATTTGAGAAATCGAACAAAAAAAGACCGGGTGGAAAACCACCCGGTCAAGATTTTATAAGGAATTATGCTTCGGGAGCCATAAGCCGTACCATAACAGCCTTCTGCGCATGAAGTCTGTTCTCGGCCTCGTCGAATATCTCATTTGCATGCTGTTCGAATACCTTTGCGGTAATCTCTTCCTCGCGGTGTGCGGGCAGGCAGTGCATTACCATTGCATCGGACTTTGCAGAAGCCATTACAGCGTCGTTGATCTGGTAGCCCTTGAATATCTGCTTGCGCTTCTCGGCTTCGCCCTCCTGACCCATGGAAGCCCAGACATCGGTGAAGATAACGTCTGCATTTGCTGCTGCTTCAACGGGATCGGCGGTAAGTGTGAACTTGCCCTCGTAGTTCTTTGCAAAGTCAAGAACTGTCTTGTCGGGATGATATCCCTCGGGGCACGCTGCGGAAACCTCCATGCCAACGGTAAGACCGCCGACGATAAGGGAGTTTGCCATATTGTTTCCGTCGCCTATGTAGCACATTTTCAGTCCGTCGAACTGACCCTTATACTCTCTTACTGTCATAAGGTCGGCAAGCACCTGGCAGGGGTGGCAATAGTCGGTAAGTCCGTTGATTATGGGGATATTGCCGTAATTTGCAAGATCCTCCACTTCCTTCTGCTCGAAGGTACGGATCATTATGCCGTTGAGGTAGCGGGAGAGGACACGGGCGGTATCCTGAACAGGCTCGCCTCTGCCTATCTGGAGGTCACGGTTTGAAAGGAAAAGTGCCTGACCGCCAAGCTGGTACATACCTGTTTCAAAAGAAACTCTTGTACGGGTAGAGGACTTCTGGAATATCATTCCGAGAGTTTTGCCTTTAAGAATGTGATGCTCGATACCATTTTTGTTTTCGTATTTGAGCTGGTCTGCAAGATTGAGAATGTCGAGAATTTCCTCCTTGGAAAGGTCGAGCATTTTAAGTAAATGTTTCATAATATTTCCTCCGTAATTTGATTTTTATTTGGTATTGCGTATCAAACGGGCGAACACTGTTCGCACCTACACACTTTGTTATTTCTCGTCAAGAACTTTTTTCAGAATAGCAAGTCCCTTGTCTATCTGCTCATATGAGATATTCAGCGGTGGCAAAAATCTCAGCTTGTCCTTTGCTGTGAGAATAAGAAGTCCGTTTTCAAAGCACTTGTTAAGCACATCAGCGGCTTTCTTGGTTTTGAGCCTTACGCCTATCATAAGACCAAGTCCGTCAACGCCCTCAACTTCGTCTATTTCTGCGAGCTTTTCTCTGAAATATTCGCCCTTTTTGCGAACTTCCTCAAGAAATTCAGGCTTTGTCACCTTGTCAAGAACTGCGTTTCCGCCTGCGCAGGAAATAGGATTTCCACCAAACGTTGAGCCGTGTGTACCCTTGCCAAGTACCTCACTGCACTTCTTGTTAGCAAGGCACACGCCTATTGGAACACCGCCTGCAAGACCCTTTGCAAGTGTTGTTATGTCAGGCTTTACGTTGTAAAGCTCAGATGTGAGGAGCTTGCCAGTTCTGCCAACGCCTGTCTGTACCTCGTCGGCAATGGTGAGAATATCCCTCTTTGCACACTCAAGCATGATAGTGTTTACAAAGCTCTGCTGAAGAGGTATAACACCGCCCTCGCCCTGAACAAACTCGAACATTACAGCGCAGACCTTGTTGTCAAGCTTGTTGAGCTTATCCATAAGATCGTCAATATCATTAGCGATAACATTCTCAAATCCGCCAACGAACGGGAAGAAGTAGTTGTGGAAAACCTCCTGACCTGTTGCAGAAAGAGTGCAAAGCGTTCTGCCGTGGAAGCTGTTTACAAGGGTGATGATGATATTTCTCTCAGCGTCTTTGCCGTATTTGTCAAAGCTGTATTTTCTTGCAAGCTTGATAGCGCACTCGTTAGCCTCTGCGCCCGAGTTGCCGAAGAACATTTTCTCATAGCCTGTTGCCTCGCAAAGTCTTTTTGCAAAGTCAGCCTGTACCTTTGTGTAATAGTAGTTTGAGGTGTGCTGTATCTTGTGTGCCTGATCGCAAATAGCGTTCACCCAATCCTCGTCGCAGTAGCCAAGGCTGTTTGTGCCGATACCGGAGCCGAAGTCGATATACTCTTTTCCGTCCTCGCCAACAGCCGTCTGACCATGACCGCTTTCCATAACAAGACCTATTCTGCCATAGGTCTGCATAACGTGTTCGTTGAACTGTTCTATGGTGTTCATTTTTATCACTCTTTTCAATATGTATTGATATTTTATATAAACTGTGTACCGATACCCTCATTGGAGAGTAGCTCGATAAGTATCGAGTGCGGTACTCTGCCGTCAATGATAGTGGTCTTTTTAACGCCACGTCTTACGGCTTCAACACAGCAGTCTATCTTTGGTATCATTCCGCCGCTTATGATGCCTTTCTTTTTGAGATAAGGCACATCGCTGACGTTTACCTGTGGGATAAGTGTGGAATCATCGTCCTTGTCCTCCAGCAGACCAACTATATCCGTCATAAGGATAAGCTTTTCCGCTCTCAGACAAGAAGCAATTCTCGCCGCCGCAGTGTCAGCATTGATATTGTAAGACTGTCCGTCCTCGCCCACGCCAACTGTGGAGATTATAGGAACATAACCGTTGTTCAGTGCGTCAACTATAGGCTTTGTCGTTACCTTTTTGATGTCGCCCACAAAACCAAGGTCTACCTCGCTGTCAAGCTTCTGCGCAAGTATCATCTGACCGTCACAGCCGCAAAGACCGAGAGCCTTTCCGCCATGAAGCTGCAAAGCGCAAACAAGCTCCTTGTTTACCTTGCCGCAAAGCACCATTTTAACGATATCTATAGTTTCAGCGTCAGTGTATCTCAGACCGTTTATGAATTTGCTTTCAATGCCGACTCTTTTGAGCATTGCATTTATCTCAGGACCACCGCCATGAACAAGAACTACCTTTATGCCTACCTCGCTTAGAAGCACAATATCGCTCATAACAGCTTCTTTAAGCTCAGCGTTTGTCATAGCGTTGCCGCCGTATTTTACAACAATGACTTTCTTGCGGTACATCTGAATGTACGGCAAGGCTCTTGCCAGGATCTCCGCCTTTTGGTGATTTGCAATTTCCATTCTCTCACTCCGTTCGCTTATATTTCCTAATAAAATCAGGTGCGGTAGTCGCCGTTGATTTTTACATAGTCGTAGGTCAGGTCGCAGCCCCAGGCGGTGGCTTTCTCGTCCCCCTGGTTCAGATCCACTAAAATATAGATCTCGTCCTCCGCCAGTACCTTGGCGGCCTCTTCCTCAGAGAAGTCCACACCCGCGCCGTTTTGGCACACGGTGACCGTACCGGCCGTGGACTTTAAGGCCACATCAACCTTGTCAATATCAAATTCCGCCGGGGCGTAACCGATGGCGCACAGCACCCGACCCCAGTTGGCATCCTCGCCGAACATGGCGCATTTGAACAGGGTAGAGCCGATCACTTCCTTGGCAACGATAATGGCGGTGTCCTTGGTGGGCGCGCCGGAGCACACGCATTCCAGCAGCTTGCTGGCGCCCTCGCCGTCCTTGGCCAGCATGCGGGTCAGGTTGGCCATCACATCATAAAGGGCGGCCTTAAAGGTGTCCATCGCCG